>ERZ1036435.152-NODE-152-length-59329-cov-190.869707_pt1 | contig 59329 bp, 80 predicted proteins | sample MGYA00514223_ERZ1036435 | MGnify/ENA primary metagenome ERZ1036435 (study PRJEB33795, sample SAMN09464927) | human gut metagenome | host: Homo sapiens | place: USA: Stanford, California | collected 2016-08 | study: EMG produced TPA metagenomics assembly of the... | reverse complement strand
CCTGCTGGGCTGGCTGCTGAACGGCCTGCTGCGGCTGCTGGACAACCTGCTGGGCTGGCTGCTGGACGGCCTGCTGCGGCTGCTGGACAACCTGCTGGGCTGGCTGCTGGACGGCCTGCTGCGGCTGCTGAGCGGGCTGTGCAGGTGCCGCAGCCGGAGCGCCACGACGCCAGTCGAGCATCTCAGCTACCTTACTATCCTGAATCACCTCGACCACACGACCCAGTGTGCCCATATCCAGCATCTGGATTTTCTGGTCAGCACCGACAATCGGGCAGAAGCGAACGACCGGAACGGACTGGCTCTGGTCGAAGATCATCTTAGTGATGCACGCCGCCGGAATCATGCCATGCTGTTTCAGCAGGCCGATGTAGTTAGAGAAGCTGTACGCTTTGCCGAAAGCGAAGTTGCCGATGTTGATATCATCGCCGAAGGTGGACATGCCGCCCATGTCGAACGCGAACAGGTTCTCCAGGTCAACGAACGGCGCGCCGCCATTGGTCGGTACAGATACCGGGGCGATGATAATACGGCGGCGAACGCTGTACTGGTTACGACCGTCAGCATCTTTGACCAGCGCAGACGGCGGCACGTTTGCTGGTGGTTCTTCGTTCATTGCCCATACAGCATCCGGCTCGATACCTTCTTCGCCGCTGTATTTATTTTTGTACCATACGCAGTACTGGTCTGGAGAGATGCCGACGATAACGAAGTCGAGCGCATCTGGTTCCTGACGAACTTCCTGGCCACCAGCAATCAGGCGGATGCGGCTACCTTTCAGGCTGACGCGGTTAAAACCACCGCCGAAGGTATCCATCGCCGGGGCGAAGTTGGCCAGCAGGATATCACGCATCTCTGCCGGGAGGGCGGGCATCATGTTCTGTGCGAAGCTCGGCAGGACTGCAAGTGCATTATGAGACATAAGTATTTTCCTCTTACGCTTTGGTGAATTTCAGTGTGGATTTTTCTACGACTTCGACGCCCATCTGTTCTGCGGTGAAGCCTTGCTCAATAAGACTCTCGATGTTGCCTATCGCTGCGCGCTGCTGGAACACAGCAGTGGCGTCGGCAACCGGAGAACCATTCTTAATCGCTGCCGCTGCCTGCATGACAACGAAGCGTGCCAGTTTTTCTTTGTCCCGGATTTCAACGTGGTCACGCGTACTCGTCTCCACCCGACCAACACCATCAAAGTTGATGGTCTTCATACCCGCGACAGACATCTGGTTCATAATCATCCCCATCATCTGTTCTTCGAGTTCTTTCATCTTCTTAATCACCGCCTCCCGCTCCAGGCGCTTGGCCCGTAGTGCGGCGAACTTGGTGACAAGTTCTTGTAGTTCCATCGTTAGCTCCTCATGCTGTCCACGAAGAAGACTCTACACCTATATACATCGTTTGTCTACACATCGTTCGGGTCTACCGTAAACATGTCGTTGATAGCCTCGTTGATGCTGACCCCCATCTTGATGCTGCGGAACAGTTTCCGTTCCTCCGCGCACGCTGACAGCTGGATAATCTGTATGCTGCTGGCCTTCTGTTTCAGCGAACTCATGCGCTCTACTGCCTGCTGATAGACGAACTCGCCAGACAATGGCGGGCCGTAGAATATCATCGTATCCGCTGCCGCCAGCTCCACCCCGAACGCTGTTGTTTTCGGGTGGCATAATATTACGTGCGGGTCTTTCTCCTCCTGGAACTTGCGGAAGGTCTCGTCACGCTTCGTCCCGGTGACACGCCCATCGACAACGCCGACAGTGTAACCCCGCTCCTTCAACTGTCGCTCCACCAGGTCAATGACCGCCGTGAACGCACAGAAGATAACAACCTTCTGAGAGGCTGTCTCTATCAGCTCGACCAGTGTGTCTATACGCGACTTCACATCCAGTTCCAGGACTGACTCACCTTCGGCCTTCACGACACCCTGCGCAATCTGCAACAGTTTGAAGGTCAGTGCCGCCTTAGTCGGTGCCTTAATCTCCTCGCCGCTTGCGGCCAGCGCCACCATGTCGGTGCGGATTTTCTTATAGAGCTTAATCTGTTCTGCCGACAGGTCTGCATCTGCGCCACGGTTAGTGACTGGCGGCAGGTCCATAATGTCGTTCTTGTCAAACCGGATGCACGGCTGCATCACCTGATAGATTTTGTCTTTGTACCCTTCTCGTGGTACCCACTTGAACCCGAACTGAATCATAGTCTGGTCACGCCATGCCGTGAACGACATGTTCATGTTCTGCGGGGTGATCAGCTTCACCTGGCCGTACACCATCTCCGGGTCGCCTGGCGTACCTGTCAGCCCCCAGGCATACTCTATCGGCCTGCCCTGCGGTGCCCTGCGGCGGCGGTCTTTCAGCTTAACTGTCTTACCTGAACCGTCCACAAATGTCCTGCCTGGCGTGACCTCCCATCGTGTGCCATTGATAACCTGGTCGGCGGCGTCCCACAGTTGGTTACGCGAGTTGGCGTAGTGCGTGAGTTCGTCGCCAATAACGATGGATATACGGCCACGCTCGACAGCATCGATCAGTTCGTTTTTAACAATCTTCACGCCGTCATAGTTGACGATGTAGAAGTGAGCATCCTGCTCCAGTAGCTGCCTGCGCTTGCGCGGGTCTTTGTGGTGGACCACGACGATGGTCGCGTCCGGGTACATGCCCCGTATCTCTTTCTCCCATACACCACGGAGGTTAGTCTTCGTCGCTATGCACAGGCACCCGGTGGCCATCCTGCGTTCCTGTAAGAACTTCGCCGCCACTATGGCGCTGGCCGTCTTGCCAGTACGCATGGTGCTGGTACAGTACGCCCGACGATTCTCTGACAGGAACGCCGCCGTACTCACCTGGTGTGGCAGGAGTGGAAACTGCTGTTCAACCAGGGGCAGCTTGTATGCGTGGCGCAGTATCTCTATGCCACGGGTATTGCAGTTCAGGTTCCGCAGTAGTTGTAGCGATTCCATCTCATACGGTATCCCGACCAGGTGCATATCCCGGAAGGGTGCCGAGCAGAAATGCGATGGCGGGAAGCTGTTCTTGAACCGCAACGCCTCGCGCACTTTCAGGACCAGCATCCGCTTGTTAGGTGAAAGGTACGCGCCCTCTTTCAGACGCGACCAGTCATTATTTACCATATACATCCTCGGTATAATAAATGCCCAGGGAAGTTGCGGCTACGCGAACCATAAGCGGTGTAACATACCCCGTCGCGGCGAGCATCTTATCCGTATCGGCAATCAGCTTCGCCAGCAGGTGGTAGTTTTTGGCGTCGAGGACCAGCGTAATGCCGCCAGACGCGCGGATGCTTTTCATCACATCGCGCTGTAGTGCTGTCGGCCCCTTCTCATCTGCATCATACTTCGCTTCGATGGTCACGTAGATGCCCCGGAACACCGTATCAAAGTCAGGCCACCCGGACTTGCCGTACCCACGGGTGGTCTTCATAGAGTATTCAATCTTTGCCGCCTCAAGAATCTTCTTGATTTCGTCCTTCACATAACCTTCTGGTGTTGTCGCCATCATCATGCTCCAGCGTTAGTGTGCCGGGCGGCAGTGTGTGCCTGTTAGGGTCTGCCAGCCTGCCACGGTTGTCGAGCGCATCGAGTTGCGCAAGGAAGTCCCGGCCCGGTATGACCATACCATTCAGTATCAGGTGGATGTCCGCCAGGTTCGGGACCGGAATGCACAGCACGCCGAACAGCAGTGCATTGGAGGTGCCTTCCACACGCTTCTGCATCTCATGCAGCGTGAGCGCCCGTCCATCTGTGCGGTACGTGGTGACATACATTTTCAGCATAGTCATCACCGGGTCAGGGACCAGCGCCGCAGACAAAAGAAAGCCGTGGCGATCTGCGCCACGACGTACCCGTTCAATGAGGTTTACTACCTCGTCCATATGCCCGGCCATATCATTTATCCCTATACTACAGCGTCGTCTGGGTCGCCTTCTTCCAGGCTGAGCAGGGACAGGTACAGCACCTGCACTGCTTTACCATCGCGGGTGATGGTGTCTTCCGAGAACGCGAACTCGTAGCCGAACGGCAGCACCATCGCATTCATCTCGGCCAGGCGCGCATCCCAGTCACCAAACACATACAGCATGTCCGAGGCTGACTGCTCTACAGCATAGGGGCGGTTCTCCAGCAGCTGTGCAGACAGCGCTGAAACCACCAGCTTGGTGATGTAGTCCTTCGGTACCGTCACGGAAGTATCCCCCTGTCGAATGTATCGCATCGTATTTCTCCTTGTGGTTATGGCCGCGCTCATCGCAGCCAGACATTCATCGCAATAGTCAATGCTGGAACAAGCGCAGGCCATCACGCTTGTCCATTCTTACCGTTATGTACGCAGCTCAGTACGTCGCACCACTGGCCACAGAGGCCGTTGCGGATAGCCGGGAACTGGTTTGTCTCGCACGCGCGTTCGTATCGTGCTACGTCAAGCAGCATGTCCTGTACCGGAGCGAGGTCAACCAGGTCGAAGCTATCCATAATCAGCTCGCCATGTTTCACATGCGCCCAAAGGTTGAGCGTCTTAGTGTACCCGGTATTGTGCTTGGCGCACAGGCTCAGGATACGAGACTGCGTTTTGTCGTGCTTCGGTTTCCCTGTCTTCCAGTCCACGTTGATGTTCAGCTTATGGACATCATCTTTAAAGAACACGTCAGCGATACCCCGCATCCACGGTTTGTTCTCGCCCTTACCGAACCAGGTGGTGGGCGTGAAGTCGCGGCGGATACACATACGGTGCTCGACATACATCGTCATGCCTGGCTGTGCTGCCATCATCCGACACCAGTTTACCAGCGGCTGCATGAACTCGGCTTCGGGAGCCAGTGCCGCCCCTTCTTTCAGCGCAGCCTCCACGCTCTTGTGGACCATATCACCGAACAGGGCCGCGTCGTTCTGCTGGAACACGACCTCCTTCGTGATGTATTTGGCTTCGTACTGGCGCGGGCATGTCAGGAACACGTTCAGTAGCGACGGTGTAATGGGTAATGGTGTGGCCATCAGGTAATCCTCCTCGTTAGTCAGGCAAACATATTAACACACAATGTCTACATGTCGCCATAAGATGGCCCGGAAGAAAATTCACAGTTCAATGGCAGGCCGGGTACCCAGGGCGGCACAGCACGCATCGCCATCTCATAGACAGCCTTCACGCGGTCACGCAGGTGCGCCGGATATACGCTAAACCATTCATCGTGTACGTTGCCTTTGACCGGGACGACTTCGTGGATACGCACGGCCTGCCAGGTGAGGATAACAAACGCCAGCGCCTGGATTAAGTTTTCCGTTAGCGATCCGCCGTAGATATGTTTCTCTATCCACGACTTGCCCTTGCGCTCGCGGAACCGATACTTAACGAAGCCCGTATCGTCCTCTTTGTATGACTCCAGGTATGGGTACACCAGCCACTCGCCGTTCGGCAGCTGGATACCGGGTACGCGTTCACCGAACAGCTGGTGGTTCCCGTCGAAGTGGAACAGGCAGCCATCTGGCCCACCGAAGTAACCAGATTCGCCAGCGCACATCTTAGACAGCACCCAGTCACACATATCCCAGAAGCCTTTAATGCGCTGGTGCTCGGTGCGGTATACCCAGTTGATACGCTTCGCTTCCCGCAGGTGGAAGTTCAGCTTGTACTCGTTGAACTCCAGCTCCAGGACACGCTTGTTGTTCACGACCGTCTGCGGCTGCATCCGAAGCCACGCCATCACATCCTCTCTGGATGGTTTCAGCATGATACCTTCCTGGCGCAGCGTCAGGGCGAACTTGTTACCGGACATCTGGTAGCCGCTGCCCAGTACTGTCTTCTTACCCATGAAGCGCATGAAGGACAGCTCAGCCTGGCGCTTCTTGGCCTCGCCTTCCAGGCCGTGGCTATCCATCTTGGCCCACTTCTTAATCTCGTCGGCGGGTTCGCCATAGATAATGTTAGCCATGTATGAGTAGGGGTCGCCGCCTGTCTCGAAGATGTTGAGCAGCTTCGTCTCCTGTGCTGCGTATGCCAGGCAACGTGCTTCTACCTGGCTGGAGTCAGCGCCGCCAATCTCATACCCTTCCGGCGCTTCCATCGAATACCGCAGGGTCTTATCCCCGGAGTGCTTCGGCAGGTTCTGCTGGTTCAGACCATCGTCAGCGCCGTAGCGATGCGTCCTGGCGTTGGCATACTGGAGTGCAAACACGAACAAGCCACGCTCCGAGCAGTCGATGAATCGACGTGTCCGCGACTCGGCCTGGCTACTGTTGTTCTCCAGGCGGGCGTTGACCAGCGCTGCAATCTTCGGGTCCAGGCTGTCGGCCAACTCCATGAACTCGGTGTCCTTCTTGGCGAAGGCATAGTCCATGACAGGCTCTGCCGCCCACTGGTCCCAGGTCTTTCCTTCCTTCTCCAGCTGCGCCAGAAACTTCGGTGTCTTCGTCTTCGCTACCCACGCCGGGTCGCTCAGGTTGGCACGCTTCTTCTCGGTCGCCTTCACCGACTCTTTCATCGGTGGGTTAACGCCCATGTTACGCAGCAGGTCAGCAAACTTCTGCTTCGACCGCAGCAGCTTCATGAACTCAGTCACATCAGCGCAGCCGTTCTCACGGGCCATTGCCGCCAGCGTCTCCTCACGGCGCTTCATCTGCGAGGCCAGGTACTCTTTCAGCATGGCGCTGTTCAGGCGAATCACCGGGCGGGTATACATCTGGAGTGTCATGTTACTTGCTTTGAGCGTCTCTGCTGGACACTGCGGGATAAGTATCATGGCGGCAATGAATAATATTATGGTGTCCTTCTCACAGTAACCCATGTACTGCTCGCGGAATTGCGGACCCATATCTTCCAGCCGCAGGCCATTCGCATTCGTTACCTCGTGCCCTTTCTCCGGTACCGGGTATCCTTTGCTTCGGAGGAAATCAGCCAGGGCGCGGAGGCTCTCACCAATCAGGCGGGACAGTCCGGTGATGCGCATCATGTGCATGGTACACACCAGCATGTTGATGCGTATGCCCATCGTCATCTCTGCCACACAGCCATCGAAGCGGGCATTGTGTGCGACCATCATGGTGTCTTTCCGTTCGACGCCCAGGTCCAGCAACAGCTGACGACACGCGTCGTGTCCCCATGCCTTGTATATAGTCAGCCCATCCACCGTTGCAGTCACACAGATTGTCTGAAAGCGCGGGTCACGGACGTACTTCTCCGTAGTCATATCCTTCGTCGCCAGGCTGTATCCGTCGGCGGTGTTGTAGTAGGTTTCAAAGTCAGCAGCAATGACCCTGGATATGCCTATGCGGGCTAAGTTCTCTGGGATATTAGGGGTGGTGGGTAGGTCCATATTGCCCTCGAAAGAAAGGCAGGCCGCAGCCTGCCATGTGTTGTTATACTACCTGCCAATCGTTGGCGAGAATATCAGTCATGCTCGGCACCCACGGGACTCTCGCACCGGGAGTGTTGGCTGCGTCGTCAGGATAGTTCAGGAAGATGTACGGGAGTGTCATCTTGCTGTGCTCGTCTGGCACCTGCAACTCCAGCCACAGCCCCTTCCCATTCCACCCACTACGCGACACACGGTGCCCGGCTTTGAGCGCGGCCACCGCCTCACCAAAACATTTGTTACTGTTCATGGTGCATCGCCCCATAAAAAGCCTGTGCTTCGTCCGACATGAGGTCGTTGAACTCAACGCCCGCCGCTGCCTGGTGGCCACCTCCGCCATACTGTTTCAGCAGGGTCGGCAGGTCGATGCCACCCTTGCGTGCCCGGAACGACCACTTCGCCCGGCCATACTGCGGGACGTGGAACCCGGCGGCGATATCAATATCCGCCTGGTTCGTCAGCAGAAGGTTACACACGTCGCTGACCACGAACCACGGGCAGTTCACTACAGCCACACGAAGCCCGTTGAAGCGGTAGTAGCTTACGTTGTGGTCCTTCGTCAGCTGCTCCACGTTCTTGTCGTGGGCACGCAGGATGTCGATGCCGCCATCCGCTACATCTTCGAACGGGCGCGCAGCGATCTGGTCCCACGCACTCATCGTCATCGGGTAGCTGTAGACGTTGGCGCACACCGCCTTCGTCTCTGGCATACGGAAGCGCCACAGGTCACGGTCTTCAACACACGCCAGCACAGGCGGCACTGGTTCGCGGGTGGCCTCTGTGATGTAGTGCTCCCACGCCAGGACACAGCCGCTGTGCTCGTTATCGAACTTGATGTACGCCGGGATAGCCTTCTCACGGCACACGCCCCGCGCGTTCTCCAGCTCATCGGCTGCGCCCTGGTGGTGGTCGAGATACGTTACTTCCTGCGCGACCGTCACCAGTGAGCGGAACAGCTCTACCGGGACACTGAAATCGACGATATGGATCTCGACCTTATGACCATCCAGCTCACGCGCCAGGTCGCCGACTACCGTGTCGCGGTTGCCGTAGGAGATGGGAACATACAGCACGTCAGAGCGACCCAGCAGCCCCTGCAACGCAGCCCGGTGGATAGCCCAGGCCGCGCCAAACCCGTCCGCGCAGTGCGAATGGTACAGGACAACGTGGAAGCGGCGTGCCGCGTCCTCGTCGTTCCCGTCATAACTTGCCAGCTCTGTACCGACCACAAGGTCTGCGATGTTCAGCATCGCTATAAGTGGTGTTGTGCTCATGGCTCCCCCTAGATGTCGATGCGTTTGCAGATACTGTCGAGGCGATCAATAACACGGTCGAGCAGTTCCACCTGCCCGGAGATAACCACAGCCAGATGGCTCCCCGGAACAGGCGGGCGGACCTCGCCAGTCTGGTCTGGCTGCGGTAGTGGGTCCAGGAGCGCCGGAGAGATACCAGCTTCCAGTTTGTCCACCAGACCAGCCACCTGCTCCACACGCTCTGCCAGTGCGACGATAGCACGCTCGATGTAAGCTGGCTCACGCGGAGCCGTTGCGGTAGTATTTCCCATCATTTATCCCCTTTAGCTTGTTTGCTCAGATAATCCAGAATAACTTCACGCATCCCGGATAGTTCACGCCAGCTGCCCGCCGGGCAGGTAAGCGTAATAGACTGCGAGGCTGGTGCCTTATTCACATCCACGTCGCCTACCACCATCACTTCCGGCAGGTGTGCCATCAGTGTTTTCAGGTAGACACGCGCACGGCGTTCGGCTGACTCGTCAGCGACTTCCTCCTGCACACGGCGCAGGCGCTTCTCAGTGACGCGTTCTTTGCGTGACTTGAACTTAGCCCCGTCTGCTTTCTTCGTCGGCGCAGCGGCGCTCTCAGGCTTGTCTGCTGCCGCCTCGGATTCTTTCTTCGCTTCACGCAGTGTAGCCAGTACCTTATCGGGTCCGAGGCTACGCGCCAGATTAACTACAGGAGTGGCGGCAACGTCTCCAGCATCCACCATGTCCAGTACTTCCTGCCCGCACATAGCCAGCAGCAAGTGGTTTGCTACGGTACCCTCGGAGGCACCTGTCTCCTTAGCGATGCGGGCGTTGCTCCACCCGTTGTTACGCATACGCAGGAACGCCACGGCGTTCTCCGTCGGCGTACCCTTACTGCCCTGGTTGAATCGCCACGCTGCGGCCAGCCGCTCCTCCTTCGTACCGGAGAACTCTATCATGGCGACCTTTGGGATGCCAGCCTGTAGCGCCGCGCGGACACGGTGCTCACCATCGACCAGCTCCAGCTCGTCGTTGTCCCCCAGTGCTACCAGAATTGGTGGGACATCCTTCTTGTCCAGATACATCTGCGCGAACATGTTCACGCGTTCCTGATCAATCTTGCGATAGTTGTGCCCGGCGACGATGATGATATTGCCCGGCGGTGCAGAGAATGTCTTCGCTGCGGTCATGCCCTGGCGGTCGCCCTTGTCGTACTTGGTTCCCATAGACATAGGTTATTCCCCGTCGTCGCTCGTTGTCTCTTCGTAGTTGATGCCTTCCGGTAAGGCCGCTACTTCTTCCGGTGTCATCTTCGCGTACTTCCGCGCGGTGGATGCTGGCACGCCAGAGGATTTGGATACCTCTGCCCAGCTGGCTGCGCCGCCGTCGTCGTTCAGGCAAGCCTGTACGCGTGCCCAGTCAGCCTTGTTCAGTGGGGTGCGGGTGGTCTTTTTCTTAGCCACGAACGGCCCCTCTTTCTTCTCGAACATATCCACCAGCGGGACAACGCGGTTCAGAAATTCTTTCTGCTGTTTGTACGGCACCTGCATGAACTTAACGAAGGTGTCGGTAAGCGTTTTGACCTTCTCCTCCAGTTCCGCTATGCGTTCTTCATAGTTCTGTTCCATCCTAATCTCCTCAGTGAAGTTGGTTATTAATAGCGCGCGCGGTAGCACGGCGAACATCCCGGTTCCCGGCCTTGTTTATGTGGTAGATAATCTTGGTATCGGCGTAGAGCTTGGCGAGTTTCGCCAGCCATACCATGACCAGCACGTACCGCTCGGCGGGGGTGGTGCAGTTCACAACGACGTTCAGCGCCCATGCCTTCTGGCCATCGGCTGTCGTGAGTTGTTCGTCAGTGTTACCTTCGAGGACCATCTCAATCTGTCCGAGTGGCCCGGTCATGAGCGGAAGTATGTCAGCAGGCAGTGTCTCGCCAATAACGATATGGCCTGACGCCCAGATACCAGCAGTAACGACGGTGGATTTATCCATCAGTGTTTCCTGTATTCTTTGTTGTAAGCCTCATGCGAGAACAGCGTGAACATCTCGCTTCCGGTACGACGGAACAGGCGATAGCGCTTCCCCACATTGAGAGACTCACCACGACCCGACCCGTGCCGCTTAGGGCGGCAGTCACCTGTCAGGTACGCAGCCAGTGTCTGCTTCGCCTTCTGGTGAATCCGGTCCGGTATGCCCTTGCCGTGTTCGTAGACTATACACTCTGTGTTTACCATAATCAATTGCCCTCTTGTGTCTGTAACCATAATCTTATGGGGGCCAGTGTGACCCCCACAATGTTATGGCCGCAGCTTCATCACTTCGTCCATGAGTTGCCCCGGCGTGATGCCCAGACCCTCAGCGATGCGGACGAACGTGGTGATGGTCACATTGCGTTTCAGCGTGGTGTCGAACGACTGCGGGTTAACGCCCATCGCTTTCGCCAGCCCGTACTTTGTTTCGCCGCGCCTGTTTAGCAGCTGCTGTACGGCTTCCCGCAGGGGCAGATTCTTCTCCATAAATTTCTTCTCCCGGTTCCAGTTTGTAGAATGCACGAATGCCACCGCTTGGGTCGCAAAGGTTGTGGACATGTTGTTGCTGTGCATAGCTGTCAACAACGGTGGCGAACGCGCGGCGTGTCCTGACCAACTCTGTCGGGACTTCCCATACAGCGTAGCGAGATAGCATTGCTGGCTTGCCACCCTGGGTGGTGCCGACCAGCAGTGCATCACGCTTAGCGTTAATCTCGACACGCACATAGTAGCCATCGAATCGTGGCCCATCTCTATCCATTACAATCATTCTTCTGCACACCCTAGTTCTTCAATCGCGTTGTCAATGTAGCCGCTGGCGCTCTCCATATAAGAGATCGCATCACTAGCAGCCTGTCCTTTGTCGCCGTCCTGGAATGACTCAGGCATGTTATCGTAGTAGTCCTGCTCATCGTTGAGCAGCGACTCCACTTCGTCACGCAGTGTCTCCAGCTTGGCGATAACATCCTGAATAGCTTTACGCCTGGTCTTGTTCATAAACATCTCCGTGTACGATAGTCTCGGCATTCAGTACCACCACAGGGGTCAGGTCCGGCCAGAGGGACAACGCGCCGTCATGCAAACTAACCACTCCCGTCTCACCGCTTACATAATGGTTCGTAGCGATGTACACCTGACCAGTTGTATCCCCCGACTTACAGAGTGGTGTTCCCGGCGCCGCATCATGCAGGTGGATAGCCTTGCGTCGTTTAGTAACTTTCATGTCATACCTTCTTCGTGGTAGGTAAGCCACGCGCTTCACGTACTGCGTCCATCGCACGGCGGAAACGCTCCGTTGTCTCAGCCAGCAAGTCAGCCGCGTCGAGTACGGATTGTCCAGACTCAAGCAGCTGGCGCAGCAGCTCCGGGTCCAGCTCACGCTTCTTGGCCTCGGCCATCTTCTGCATCTGTGCCGCCATCTCCATCATCTGGTCTGGGGTAAGCGTAGTTAAGTCCATCTCTTTCTCCTTTGGTTTCTCAGTGCGTTCGTTTTCGTTAGCAATATTGTTCACGGCCACCAGCGCAGACAGCGGCAACTCTCTTGCCGCCTGCTCCCGTAATGGCCGCAGCTTGTACGCAGCCTGTGCTCGCTTCATCTCGTCGGCCAGTGTATTCCGTACCGGACGCTGCGGCACTGGCTCGTCGTCGGTCGCCAGGCGGTGTACGCCTTTGCGCGTAGCGACCTTCCCGGTTACTGTCAGCGCAGTAATGAGTTCCCGCAGCGCACCTTGTGCCCCCGTCCACCCACGCTTGCGCATCACCTCGAACAGTGAGCGGTCATCGGTGGGGCCAGCTTCCAGAATCTTCTGTACCAGTGTGGCTGACAGGTGATTCTGTTTAGTGATCTGCCTTGCCCTTCGCAGGTTCATTGTCATGATTTACTCCACGGTAATATTCTCCCAGCCAGCTCAGGCGGTAAGTAGTAATAGTCACCCCGGCGACGGAACCCGCGTGACTTCAACGCGTTTATCATCTGCCGGAATGGCCTGCTTGTGTGTGCCCTCGACGCGAATATGGAATGCACGATGCGGTACACTTCGTCCTGCTGGTCGTAGTAGACCAGTGAGGAGTGCCCCAGCCGCGACACGATTGCCCCGTTGGTGCGCCCGTGGTTCGTGGCTATCGTCGTGACAGGAGTGAGGGACAACACTTCATCCAGCAGCCTGTTGTCCTCGCTCTGTTCCCACGGCTTCATGACGCTGCACAATGTATTGCCCGGCTCCCGGTTCTCCAGACACTTGGCTCCGCTGTACTGCGGGTAACGCCGTACCAGATTCTCAACACAGCGCTCTCGTTTCCACGCCATGAAGTTCAGCCATTTCAGGCGCTCAAGTACCGTGCCGCGTGGTCGTCTCGCCCCCGCCCCATACGCAGCCAGGAGTGATACCAGTGTTGTCGCCCCCATGATTTACTCCGCTGGTTCGCACTTGTGTACCATGCTGGAGGTGTCCACCCCAGCGCCCACGGCGTTAACGCCAGTCATCACCCATGCTGTAGGGTCCAGACTCGTCGTGCATTTCTCGCCCTTACTGTTCGTGTAACTCACGCAACCAGTGAGGGCGACGGTGAGCACAGTCACCATCGCCATCTTGAACATACCTACTCCTTCAGCAATTCTTCTGTCTCTGCGATCAGGTTGTGTGGCAAATCACACCCAGCTTTCTGCATAGCCTTGCCGAACATAACCCATCTCTGTAGCATATCGCCCGACCCACAAGGTGCGCCCCTACTAATCTCGTGGAGTGCCTCTGCCTCATGTAGTTTCAGAAGCAGCGTGTACTGTGAGCGCACGCTACAAATCAGGAGATACCGCACCACGTTCGCAAACGCAGACGTGTCGTCGTCGTGCAGCAGCTCCACCACATCATTGCCGCCCGTGTTGTTGAACATCAGGAAATACTTTTCCATCCACGGGTGGACCGGGTACAGCTCACTTGCTCTTGGCATCGCCATGCTCATTGTCCTCATACACAATGACGCCAGCCAGATACACGATGGCACCCAGCAGTTCCCGGCGACGGGCGGCACGGTCCTTCATGTTCATCGCTTCGACTACCTTCTTGCACACCTGATAGGTCATGCCCGTAGGGTTGCCCAGCAGGCGGCTGATAGTCTGCATCGGCTGGTGGTCGAACGGCAGGTCGTTAGCGTGGCGCTCCTTGCCTTTGCCGAACGCCGCTTGTGCATACGCATCCTTCAGCACCGCCGCCAGATGTTCGTACCCAGGCGCGTCCATCGCACGCTCAGGCTGGTGCAGCTTGGCGTTGTCGTCCAGCAGCTGGAACGCTTCCAGAACTGCGTCAACATCCACCCCGCCCGGACCACCGAACGCTTTTTGCATCAGCATGTTGAAGCGCAGGTTGCCGTCACGCATACGCGGGCACGGCTCCGGCGTGTTCATGCGAATGACTTCCCGCTCAATCGCTTCGTGAACACGCTGTCCTGCTTCCACCGCAGACGCTGGCGCAGGTCCGTTGTCCAGTGCTTCGCGGATAACCTTCTCAACATCCAGCCCAGCAGGCACACGGAACGCCTGCATGAGAACCTCACGCTGTTCGGCCTTCGGGTCTTCCTGTTCCCACCCGCGATCTGTTGCCCACATCTGGATGTAGTCCGCCACCACATCATGCGGCTCACCGTGTGGCGTGTTGGTGTTGTGCCCCATGTACTCCGCACGGATGCCACGGTCACTGTGACCAGCCAGCCAGCGACGGCAAATGTCTTTCAGGTGCGCCGCGTTTCGCGCCGTCGCTGTGCGGCGCTCGCTGTCCTGTCCTTTGATACGCAGGGTAAGTTTAATTCCAGCCATAATATTATCGGTTAACCTCGCTCAACCATTCGTTAGTAAGTTCGACGGCCTTCGCCACGATGTCGGAGTCATCCACCCGTACACCAGCCGCCGCCGTCTCTGCAATCCATGCCCCCAGCGGTTCGGCTACATCGTAGTACCACACGCCGGGGCCGTCCTGCTCTGCCAGTAGTGGAGTAACCGCGTTGTCCACGTCATCCGCTACACAATTCAGGGCACGCGCCGCCTCCACTTCGCCGCCCCCGCAATACGTTTCATTGATAAGACTGCTGTCCATACCTTTAGTGCCCAGCACGTCACGGTAGCCGCCATATATAAACATCGCTGTAAGTTCCATCGTCTCTATCCTCTCGTGTAATCGACAAGGCACCCCACAGGATGCCTTAGCTATTACGCGTTCAGCGTAGTCGGCATGTTGTTTGCCAGCTCCAGACTATCCAGCCTGTCCGCCAGCTTACGCAGCGCCGCCGCTACCCCCGCACAATGCCCCGGCTCACTGCTGGCGATGCACGTCACATTCTCAAAGCACCCGTCCGGCTCGTCGCGTACCAGCTCAAGCTCCGCTGCCGATAAGGAGTACAGCTTGTGTCCACTCCGGCCAGTGGATTCCATCAAGAACAGCGCGTTAGTATTCTCGCCCCGTGTCACATACGGCTCGGCGAAAATGATATCGCCAGTCGTGCAGCCAACATTAAGCATACCCGGATCAACTACCATAGTTACGTTGCGACCAATCAGCTTTTCCATCTCAGACCTCGTAGTTAGTTGTTGTCACTTCGGCCTCGCCCTTGTGGTTCGTGCCGATTTGTTTGAAGAAGTCGCCCCCACAATAGGGGCACGTAGTAAAACTATTCCACGTCACACCAGCCGCTGGCTTCAACGTCACCAGCTGGTGGTCACAGTGCGGGCATGGGTAGGTGACGCGCGGCTCGCCGTTGCGACGTGCTGCCGCCAGCCACAGCTCATAGCGGTTAATTCGTTGCTGGTCTTTCACCCTCTATCACCTCCACCGAACGCCCCGGAACGGGGGCACAGTCAAACTCACGTTGCGGGAACGCTTGCGAATACTCCGCCTGCAAGGCGGCACACTCGCGCTCTGTCATAAGGTCGGTGCCCACTGCCTTGAACTCACAGTCAGGGCACAGCGCCACCGCCAGAATAAAAGCCGGAACCATCATAGTGCGCGCACCTCTTTGTACCATGCGACAAAGGCTTCATGCGCCACGGCTCCCTTCTCAATGGTCGCCTTCGCCATCGCCTCAGTCATGCCGTAGTCCGCCGCGAACTTGAGCACGCTGATATAGTTGTTCACGTAGTCCAGATAGGCTTCCTGCAAGCCCGTGATTGTCTTCTTAGCTTTCGCTGCCATTGTCTTCCTCCGCTGCCGGACACGCCCGGCAGATGTCTTCCCACGCTTCCGCCGCAGTGTCGAGAGCGCCCCCTCTGTCTACCCAGAATTTCGACGCCCAGTACCAGCGCCACGGCTCCCCATAGATGCGGAACCCGGCGTTACTGGCGCGGGCGATAGCGTCCTCGTCGGCCATCATTCTTACATCCTCGTCATAGCGATGATGACAGCTGCTACACATATCGCTGTCACCGCTGCCGCAAACGCCTCCGGCCAGTTCATACCTGTTATCCCCGATAGTAATACGTCGCCGCCTCGCCGCCTTCCTCCAGCGGTTTCAGGTCAACGCAGCTGTAGTCCTGCTGCAACTCATTAGCCGCAGCCTCCCAGTCAATGTGACGATACGGCCACGCCGCCTCGCGCACCCCCGGCTCCGCTATTTCCTCGGCCAGCTCTTGCGCGTGCTCAGTGAAGTAGTCGGAGTTGACCAGCGTCACCGGGTACCAGTCACCCTCCCACTGCTCGTCGCCGCCATAGCCTTTCAGGTCGGACAAGAAGTCCTCCAGTATCGCCAGCTCGCGGGCGTCGTCCGGGTTATCCTCTGCCCACTTCGCCTCGCCCTCGTCCCACGTACCCTCGGTACCCGCTTCCTCGCAGGCGTCCACATGCTCCATCGCCGCGCTGTCACGCTCGCCGCGCAGGTCTTCCACGCGTTCTATAATGTCGCGCACGTCAATGGTGTTGTCATTGAAGTTGTCGGAAAGTACAAAGCTCATATTCATGCCCTCGTGTCGGTGTCCGGGTACTATATACACCCGGCGTTTACATTGTCAATCGGCTATTGCTAACCACTCATAATCATACGGCCTGCTACTCACGGCCTCGCGGCTTCCATATTTCACAGGCCATATTGTTATGGGTGATAGAAGTCTGTTATCCCGTCCAGCAAGTCGGACTCATCCAGCAGGTCTACCAGCTCCGCCATCTTGCGTGTCACATAGGCGACGTGTTCTTCCATCTGTATGACGTCCGCCACCCCGGCGTAGAAATCCAGCGCCAGCAGCTCCGGGCGAACCTGCTCAACCCAGCGGCGAACGCCCTCATGCAACATGCCTACGTCAGTGCAATACTTATCGCAGCCGCAGAGGATGAACAGCGTCACGTTATGTTTCAGCTCATCAATCGCAGTCTCCGCAGACGTAGCCCAGAACTCCGTATCAATAGCCGCCGAGTTAAATTCATCCGACCACTCGTCGCCCTGCTCCGGGTCTCGCCAGTCCAGACGGAACAGCGTCAGCCCGCTCCGCTCCGTCAGTGTATAGTTGGCGCTATCCAGTGCGCGCTTGCCCTCAACATCCACTTCAACCGCACGTAGTTCAATCATCTCAGTACCCCAGCCAGGCGAGCACAACTTGTGCCGCGTAGTTCTCTTTGTCCCCGCAGTCCGCGAAGAACTCGGACTGCTCATCCTCCGGTATGCCGTGGCGCACCAGCTCTTTAACTGCACGGGCGCGGCTTATCTCCATGCCCTCAGCGCTCTCATAATAAGTCACGCTTTATCCTCCAGCAGTGCCGCCACTTCCCGCAGCTGGTCGGCCTTCTCCACCAGTCGCTTACACACGGCGGCAACATTCTGGACGGCCTCATCCTCGCAGTGTCCTTCCCACAGCTCGCGGGCGATCTCCTCCAGCGATATCCCGTCGGCGTCCGCCCAGTCGAACCCGAACCCGCAGGTCTCCCCCGTTGTAACCCACTCGTCCCCGACTCGTGCGGAGTACACGAACCCATAATCCCCGGCGTACAAGTCGCGCAGTAGCTGGCGCTGCAAGCTGTCGTATGCTTCCCGGCTTGGATTCTCCCGGCCCTGCTTCGCGTAGTCCGCCGTCAACTCAGACAGCGACACCTGCAACGGCCGGTAATACGTCCAGCTGTTGCGGTCGGCCTCCGGGTTAGTGATGGTCACGCCCCCCTTGTGCTCGTCGCAGTGCTCCCATTGCTCGCGGAACATAGCCTCCGCGCCACCGAACAGCACAACGTTGATATGAAATTCTATCCCGTTAACATCCCGTACCAGTGACTCCATAACATCTGACATATCTGTATCTCCCACAGTTAACTAAACATAATCGGACGCCGCACCCGGCGACGCCCTGTTATGGTCAGTAGTATTGCCAGCGCGTTACTCATCGGGCGATCTCCTTCACTATCTGGCGAAGCGCCGTGTCTATATGGTCGTCGTTCAGGTACGCAGACAACTTCCCGTAGAACCCTAACATGCTGGAACTTTTCCCGGTGAAGCGCTGCCCGTCGAACTCAGTAGGCTGGCGCACCGCCGCATGGAACAACTGCCAGCGACAAGCCTTGAATTTATCTTTAATGTTAGGATGCTTCACCTGCATATGCTCCGCATAGCGCTCGACAAACTGCTCCGCCGTCTCATCTGGCGCTTTGTTGTAATCAACCACACGCAGCACCAGCTCTTTGAGCAAGCCGTAATCCTCTGCGATCATTTTCATAGTCCTGTCCTCACTCATCACTAAACATAGTCGGACGCCGCTCCCGGCGACGCCCTGCTATGGTCAGTCCCGCGAAATAGTCAGGCCGCTTTTGTCTTTGATACGTCCCTTGCGATCCCGGCTGTACTCCCACTCGACACGCACCCCTATCAGGTCACGCAGCACACGCTCGACACACTCCACCCCACACGCGCCGTCAAGATACAGCCCGTTGCTAGTGCGGTGAAGGCCGTAGTAGTCCCTGATTGTGTCGTCGCTAACCTCACGGGTGCCGTCGAACCACTCCGGGAATAGTGCCATTGTGACTTGGGCCAGACTGGAGCCCAGCATGTCATAGCCGCCGCCCATGCAACGCCCCTTGATCCCCTCGCCTACTATGGTGCAGATGTTGTAGCCGTAGGTATCCTGCCCGCGTGAAACTGTCCAGCGAACCGCAAATTCTTTAACCATGATGTTACTCCTTCTGTTGATATAATCGGCGACACTCCGCAAAGTATCGCCTGTTATAACTACAGCCCAACCATTGCCGCCCGTATGGTTGCCACGCTATACGGTGCGCCGTCCGGCGTTTCCGCCTTGCCCATCTCTCCTATACTTTCCAGCATCAGGCGGGCGGCGGCGTCGCGGTTAGCGCTGTTGCGTATGCACTCACGCGCCAGCTTGTACAGCCCCTCGTCATTGTTGATCCACAGGCTAACGTTCCAATGATTCCAGTTCTTGTGCCCCTGATATTTCGCCATCGTCTTAACTCCAGTTGGTTAACATAACGGGCGGCACTCCCACGAATGCCGCCGATTCTGTCAACGTTGCTCCAGACGATTCCTTATCATATGCTCGCCTACACTCACCGCGCTTTCTTCATTGAGCAAAGTAAACGCGTGACGCCACACCTTAAACTCGTGGCACCAGTAGTACAGCCGCGCCCGCCCATCCTCCAGCGGGCGGACCTCGTAAGTCTCGCTGATCTCTATCCCGTAACGCTCTTTGGTTACCATGCCGCGCTTGAACTTCTCCACGCTCCACCCCCTGCCTTACGCCATCGCTATATGGAACTTGAGCGCACTCATGCCCAGCTCCCACGCCAAACCCGGATTATTGCAGCGCTTCATTGACTCACCCGCCGCACGCTGTGCCAACGCTACGCACTCGCGGTACTCCGCCGCACTCATGCGCTTGCACTGCCGGGATAGATATTGGCGCGTCTTCAGTGTCGTTCTCATCGTCTCACCCTATTATATTCACCAGTTAATCCGACAATGCCGCCATAATGTTATGCTTCAGACTATGGCGGCATTAGCTCATTAACCCTATGCGCCCGACTTATCAGCCTCCCCCTTGCCACCCGTAGACACTAGCACTACTTAACGTTTCCGCTTCATGCTATCCCCCGGCGCATTACTTAACGTTTCCGCTTCTTGCGCTTTCGTGTGTCCGCCTCTTTTCGGTCTCATCGCTTCGGTCGGTATGCACCCGGTAAACTTCCCCGGTATCTATAGCCCTTGAGCCTCTCAGGGACCAACCTAACTGCAACGGATGGCGGTAAGATATCCAAATTGTTAAAGAACATTCGCACAAGCTCAGATGAACCATCTGGCTAACCCTGTCGTCGGGTCGCTAGGGCGTTTCAGTGTTGCCCCTCACCGTCTCAATGTATGGCTATCATATATCAGCCGTCTCAGATTGTCAAACGGTTATTGTTACCCTGTACTGCTCAACTGCTACCGCTTGTATTAGCAACCCGGTTAATGTTGCCTGCCGTGTTGCTATGGGACACACAATACAATGGTTGCATTGCAATGTCAATCGTTTTCGTGTGATAGATTGCAATGCAAGGTAAATGCTATTGCATACCCTGTGCGCGGCGGCGCGGTGTGGGCTGTGCGCTTGCCGCCTGCATTGCAAGCATAGAAAGGGCGCGGCCTGCTAGTGCAAGCGCAATGCAGTGCAAGCGTAGACAAGGGTTAACGTAAGTCTTTGATGTAGCTGATGTTTCCTCTTGTATCCTGCTTGTTTCCTGCGAAACTTCTTATAAATCAACGTTGTATCCTTGTTTCCTGAAAAATGCCAAAAATGCGGACTTATTACGGGAGTCACGTACATGCACAGACGTGCAATACAAGCGGCAAAGGGTCGCACGTGGGGCGTCATGCAAAAAATAGGCTACAAAGGCTACATTGTTTATAAATAATAATAGATTGATATATATAATATATAAATAAAACAACAACTTGCCGCCATTTCACACTAGCAACAGGATTTTCTATAGATACAAGCTGGCTACAAATAGCATAATTCACTACCTGCTATTGCAGGGCGGGACGTGTAGGGTGGGCTGTGGGCCACGGCTGGCGCGGCCCGCGCGGCATTCTGCTATTGCAAGGCTGTGCAAGGCAGCGCGGAAAACTCCTTATAAATCAACGAGGTTACAAAGGCTACAAAGGTTGGCCTTGCACAGCTATGCAATGCGCGGGGCGGTGTTGTTTGTATAATGCGTAAGAATATCAACGGCTTACAGCAGAACAATCTACACGTGGGCACCGCTGGCACCGCTGGCACGGCAGGCGGTGCAGCAAATGGCCTTGCGAATCAATAGCTTACGCAGCTGGTCGGGCCACCCTGGCCCCCTTTGGACCGCGCCGGGGGCGGGGCGCGCACTAGTACTACATAGTATTACCCTCGCCACTTGAGGATTTTTATTTTTTCTGCCAGCATAGCCTGCATTGCAAACTAGACACGGGAGGTATACATGAAGTACATTGCAGTCAGGACTCGCGCAGATGACCCACGGCTCGTGGCGTGCCAGGATGCTATGAGCAGCGTGTGCCTTCGGTCGTGCATCGTAGAGAACATACGCAACAACGCTGAGTATATGCGGTCGTTCGATGTCGAACCGGACCGGGATGGCACGGCCACACTGTGGGCCACGTTCTACAACGCCCAGGAGGATGCCGCCATCAAGCGAGCGTCAGAATTTTTTTCTGGAATTTTGGCAAAAACCTATGTCCCCGGCGCTGAGCTGGAGGAAGACGATTTTATTGACAAGTAATGCTTGCAGCGCGGCTCAGCATGTTTTATAGTCTGTGTCGTCAGGGGGTGTTTGGTTTCCCATAGTCCATGCCCGGCGTGTCGAATCAGACATCCCCCTGGCACCCATAGCTGCGCGGGTAAGCCAACTAACCTCGCCTGGTGTGACGGTGCTCCGCAGCTGTGGGTAGCTCTACTTGCAAGGCCGACCTGTATGTTGCATAATCGCATCACGACACAGGAGGGCATATGCAGAACACCCCACGTACAGTAGAGCAAATCGTTGAAGAACACGTTGACGCGCTGCGTCACCTGGTACTCGACTACCGCGCAAGACATGGCGAACTCCCCGATACCATCAACTTCCAGCTTTCAGTGGCCGAAGATACTGCCGCACAGCCGCTGGCATTACGCCTGCGCCAGTCTGGTTGGGTGCTCATTACGCAGTCCCACAAGCCGGGACAGTCAACTATCTCCATGACGTTCGCCACCCAGGGAGGGGTACCATCATGACCGACACAGCAAAGCTGCTTGAGGGTTACACACCAACCATTATCACGATTGAGCCATACGAGATGGACGTGACCTTCGTGTGGTCTCCCGACGAGCAGCAGGCACTGGCCCGGTATTTCACGAACAGTGACGACAAGCGGTGGAAGGAGTGGGGTCCGTACATCGCCGACACTGAGTGGAATTGTCGCGGCATGTCATGGGTGGGTAGCCTGGACGTCCCGGCTGTTGTGGGCGTGAATCTCCCGCTGTTCTATAGCGGCGAGGATGGCCAGATGATGTTCCGCAACGCGATGGGAACACTGGCTCACGAGATATTCCATATTATTATGGCCCTGTCGAAGAACATCGGCGAGAACCCGGAGTATGGCCACGAGGAGCCGATGGCTTACCAGACGGGATTCCTTATGCGGCGCGGGCTTGAGCTGCTGGCGGCGGAGTGTCCGAACCTGCACACGATGGTAGACAACGCGGCGAAGTAGCTCACGCACAATAATCAGGCTATGATATCCTCCGGTTAATTGACCAATCGGAGGATTTTTTATGGCTGGATGTTGCGGCGGGGTGGGCAAACCCAACTCCACAATCGTCTACCACGATGGCAAGTCTGCCTATGAGGTGTGGCTTGAGGCCGGGCATACCGGGACCGTGGACGACTTCTTTGAGTACCTGCGCGGCCCGGCGGGCGAGTCTGTCAAGGGCGACAAGGGCGATGATGGTCGCTCTGCTTATCAGGTCTGGCTGGACGCCGGACACACGGGTACCGAGTCTGACTTCCTGGCGTGGCTTCGTGGCCGCAAGGGAGACCCAGGCGTGGGTATCAAAACCATTACTGCTACACAAGAAGATGTATAGGAGCTGACTTATGGCTAAAGACCAGAAAGTTACACTGACCTTTGACATGACCGACAACACCAGGAAGACTGTGGCGTTCACAGTTCCGGCGGGTAAAGACGGTACTAACGGCAAAGACGGTACTAACGGCAAAGACGGTACTGACGGTGTTGGCATCATTGATATCACTGCTACGCAGGAAGATATCACCGACTAAGTGGGTGACGCATAATGGCGAAAGACCAGAAAGTAACGCTCAACTTTAAAATGAGCGACGGGACAACTAAAGCTGTCTCGTTCACGGTCCCGGCAGGTGCTGGCGGCATCCTGCCTCCGGTAGCAGAGGTGATATACGCTAACACCGACGTGCAGGCGGTAGTTGAGCGTTTCTTCAACGCGATGGAGCAGAAGTTCACTGAGCCGAAGGTTATCCAGTACTTTGATGTTACGGATGCCGCCGACCCGACGGCACCACCGAAGACTGCGTTTATCAGCATTGTCCCGACCGACGGTGGCAAATTCATCCTGGCCAGTGGCGCTATTGCCGGGAGCGTAAGACAGCCGCAGGTGAACTATGCCTGGTATAACGACGATGGCTCGGAGTCAGTCCAGATTATGGAGATGATGGACACGTACCGATGTGGCGATGGCATGACCGTTGAAGGCGATGGCACAAACGCCGAGGGGCTGTTCAAGGTCAAGCTGTCCAGTAAGTCGGGTAACGCGCTGAGCATCGACGCAGAGAACGGTGGCCTGTTTGCCGAAGCTGGTGGTGGTAGCCTGCACACCCAGGGGACTGCACTCGCTGGCGACGGCACTGTAGAGAACCCGCTGAAAGTCAATTTGTCGCCGCAGCCCGATAACCAGGTTAAGGATGAATCTGGGCTGTACGTCGCACCATCTGAGGTGATGCACAACGACAGCATTACTGGTGATGGCACTGAGGGCAGTCCGCTGGCGGTCAGGGTTTCCGAACAGGGTAAGAACGCACTCTCCCTGATTACCGAGGCAGAGTCGGCTACTCCTGGTCTTTTCTGCGAAGCCTTCGTTGTTGACCTGCCAGCGGGTACGGTGCTGACAACGGTCACTACACCCGGTCGTTATCGCATCAAGGGTGAGGCGAATGGCGGGGCGTCGCTTGGATTCCCCGTACCAGTGTACAGCAACGCCGAAGTATACATGGACGTTGTAAAATCCCAGAGTTCCAGCAGTGGTAGCAATCCGGTAGTGACACAGTATTTTTATGCGTCGATGCTGGAGAACCGTCCGGGGCCGTACACCCGTATGCTAATCAAAGCCGCATGGACTTCATGGTCACCACTGACTACAGAAGCCTGGGTAAAAGCCAATATGGTCAACTGGGCCAATGTAAGTCAGAACGGCCTCAGCCTCATCCCGGTATACTCTACGCCGACATTCTATAGTTACAAAGCCAGTGACGGTACGGCCGCGACGCCGGAGGCCAAGACATTACCGTCGACGTTTGATGGCGTGGTGTTCCAGTTGCCGTGGGCATTTAGGAAAAGCCGTACTGGCACTTTTTCAGGGGTCGTCATGGCGATGGATGCTAACGGCGATCTGTATATTAATATCGATGAGAACTACGCTACTAATGCAGAAGGCGAGACCCCGGACGCTGCTATCAACTGGCATAAGTTTGTATGGGTGCCGAATGATTTTGTCCCGCCAGATATTCAGCCGCTTGATTCGACGTCGACCACGGAGCAGATTTGGCAGCAGGTGAATAAGCTACAGGAAGTTCTGGCGGCAGCGGGACTCGTGGTAACTAGCGTGGGTACTTAACTGTCAGGGCAGCATCCGTCTCCGTACACCACCGGTGCGCAGTCGGAGCTGTCATTGAATATTTATTCACCTGTTTAATACCCCCTTGCCACGGATGGCGAATACCTATACACTCAGTGTAGAGTCAACAGACAGAGGATGGAACATGAGACGTTTTGAGTTTGAGGATACACCGATGGCAGACGGTCTCCCGACCGTAACATTAGGGGATGTTGAGCGTGCGATTGCAGATGTGTCGTACACGGTTTTGACCGACAGTTCTGGTCGGGCATCGACCACCACTGTCTGCATGATTACGCTGGACAATGGCCACAGCGTGATTGGTTCCTCGGCCTGCGTGGTGGCTGAGAAGTTCAATCGCGAGATGGGTGAGAAGTGTGCCTACGAGAAAGCGATGGATGAGGTGTGGGCTTTACTCGGATATGAGCTGCGGCTTAAACTGTCGTCGCAATAACGAGCGACTGACGTCCCGGACAAACCCCTGACGGCCTCGGTCGCGGGGTTTTTTTTTATTAGGAGAAAGGTATGGCCGAAAGAACACCGATCGTGTTGTCTTCAGATAAAAAGACGCACACACCACTCGCGGGCGGAGATACCCTACCGCCCGGTATCGTAACGGTTATTCACGATGAATCTTTGACGGGGAGTGGAACTACAGCAGACCCGCTGCGTGTCAGCGAGAACTGGCTTGCTACGTTTATCAAAAAAATGTTCTGTGATGGGTGTTGGGAACACATCACTGAAAGCGGCACCGAAGAAGTATCTCCATTCCGGGAAGGTAAGTTTATTGTTACCATCGGAAACGGCTTTGGGATTGTGGACATGGACCAGTGCGCAACTTACACAGCGAGCGTACTCAGTTCAGGAAGCACGTTTAAATTCGGAAACGTGTCCCTCACCGGAGACGCCAATGCCGCCGTTAAAGTCAATTGGGTTGGGAGTTCTACTAACATCGGGCAGGTATACCAATCTAATTCTCAACCTTCGTGGGGTACTGCCATAGCTCCAGAAGATTATCATTTGCAGTATTTCCTGTCTCCATTTGCTGATATGACAAAGACCCCAGGCAACACAGCCATGTATTGTGTCGGCTCTTATTCCCTGGAACCGGGAACGTATGAGGCCACTTTCTATGGGGATGATGTGGCCAGGGTGTATATCGGTGGAAACTATGTCGGTGAAGCCAAAGGTAGTGGAGGTTGGAAGAAGCAGTCGTTTACTGTAACCACTGGTGGGGTACAGCAAGTTATTGTGTTCGACAAGAATATACCGGATAACACACCATCATGGTTCGCACTCAGCATCCTGGACTCTACTGGAGCGCTAGTCCACGCGTTTACTAAGAGCGATTTCCAGTATTCTGTTACAACTGATTTGTCATGTGTGGAGTAATGTATGACGCAAAGAATCCCTGTTGTTCTTAGTGACGACAAGAGACAGCACCAGCCGCTGGCAAAGGGTGATACCCTGAATACCAGCGCAATCCCTATCAGTAAAGATAGCGGTAACATGATTCAGGTACGCGACGATGGTATTTACTACGGTACCACCGCTCCGGCAGATATCAGCTCGCTGTATATCTCCACCAGCCTGGGCAGCGACACTAACCCAGGCACCCGTGCCGCCCCACTCAAGACAGTGGAAGCTGCGCTGGATATTATAGCCGAGCGTAATGCACCAGGCTCTTACGCTATCCGCCTCCGCGCGGGCGAGACCTTCGAGCCGACACGGCGAGTGTGGCTTGGGGCCGGAACCTGGGCACTCCGATTCTCGTATTATGACGACCCGTTGTTCGGCGATATCCTGGCGCGTTCCGGGTATTATCCTAACGCAGATGCGCGGCTCCAGCGTCCGACTCTCAAGATTAATACGTATGTTCGGGATAAGGCGCATAACATCGTAGACTGGACTGGGGCATATATTCCTGCGGACGGTACTATCACGTTCGAGGGTGTAATTGTTGACTTCTCTCAGAGTGGCGCAGGCGCAATTACTGGTGGTGGCTGGTGCTGGTATGTCAGCGAGCTGCAATTCTCTGGCTGTGATATCAAGTTAGTAAGTGACCATGAAGGTATTGGTTCTGCTAGGTCGATTATTACGCGTCAGTGTAATGTCTCGATCACGGGCAATGTCCAGTTCTTCATCTCGGACTACGCTCCTGGCTGGATGGATATTATGTGGGTACCGGAAGGTGCAACCAACAAAGACCCGTATGGCGAAGGCCCGGATGTTATTGGACGCCCGTACAACATGCGCGATGTGGTAACACCGTCGAACGCTATGGCATTGGCGTCGTTTGACGCTAAGACTAAAACGCTGTTTGGTTGGAATGCTAACTGGGATATCTTCGCAGCCAGATAAGGTAGGTGCGCCCCAGCCTGCCCGATGGATTCCCGGTGGGACAGCCGGGCGAGGATAGCAGGTGGGGCGCAGTTAGATAGTAAAGTGTTTTTAAAGGGGGAGCAACAGATGGACAACGAACTTACTGTTCAGCCGAAGGACAGAGACGACCTGATGCGTCTCCGTCCGCTGTGGTCCAACATCGCACAAGATATCGTGATGACCTCCGTGCCTAACGCAGAGGGGACGGGGCCGCTCATTACTCCGCAGGAAATCTGCGACAACTACAACATCACCCAGCAGGAATGCCTGCGGCTACTGACCCTCCCTGAGTTCAAGCGGATGGTTAAGGATTACCGCAAGCGTGTCGATGCTATGGGGGACAATGCGTCCATAACATTACGGGCACAGATGCTGGCATCTTCCATGATGGAGGAGGTTTATCTTAACGTCATGAAGCAGGGTGCTGATGTGAAGGACCAGATTAAGGTCATGGAGCGCTTGTTCCAGTACGGTGGCCTGGACCCGGCTACCAACGGACAGAACAAACAGAAGTCCGGGGATAGTGGCGGTGGCAACGCAGCAGCTATTGGCCAGGTTATTATCAACGTCCCGGCGGGTATCCCAGGTATGGAGCATGTGCAGCGCCGTGCGCCGATAGAAGCGGAGGTCGCCAATGGCAACGAAGCATCTTAATTACATTCCATACCCGACGCCGATGGCATTCCACTGCGCGACCTCCATGTTCGTTCGCGCTATCTGTGGCCCGTTCGGCTCCGGCAAGTCAGTGACCTGCGTGCAGGAGCTGATGTATATCGCCATGCGACAAGCTCCAGCAGCTGACGGGAACCGTTACGTCCGGTTCGGCATCGTCCGCGCGTCATATCCGAACCTGCGCACCACGACCAAGAAGACGATGGAGATGTGGTACCCGTCCGAGTGCGGCTCTATCAAAGAGACTGCGCCGATGGAAGGCAAGTATCGCATACCGCTACCGGACGATACCGTAGTAGTGATGGAGCTGCTGCTTATCGCGGTAGAGACAGCAGAGGACGTTAAGAAGCTGCGCTCCACTGACTTCACGGCCATCTGGATTAACGAGGCCACGGAGGTTGCGCAGGAGGTGCTCACTGCCGCCACGGAGCGTGTAGGCCGTTTCCCGTCAGACCGCTTCGGCACATGCACTTACAAGGGCGTTCTTCTCGACTACAACAAACCGCCACGCGGCCACTGGTTGCGACTGTTGTTTGAGTCCGTAGATACGCCAGCCAACTATGGTTACTTCGAACAGCCACCAGCTGTGTTCAAACATACCTCCGAGGACGGTATCGTAACGTACACCTATAACCCGGAGGCGGATAACCTCAAGGTTCTCGGCCCGGATTATTACCCGGACCAGGTGGCGGCGAAGCGACTCGTCGGGGCGCTCGACGAGATAGACCAGCTGTTGTGCATGATGGATGTTGACGCGAAGGCAGGCAAGCCAGTGTTCACGAACTTTAGCCGTGAGGCTCATGTTGCTAAATCTGTGCTACAGCCTATCCAGGGACAGGATGCGGTCATCGCTATTGATACTTCTGGTATCCACCCGGCGGCGCTCATCGCTCAGTTCATGGGCCGTCAGTGGGGTATAATCGACGAGCTGTACGGTGACGGTACAGGCTTCGACGATTTTATTTATGGTGCGCTTCTGCCAGTCCTGACGCAGCGGTATCGCGGGTGCAAAGTTCTTGCCGTGTGTGACCCGGCAAACGCCAGGAACGGTTACAACGCCACTACGCCTGTTGCGAACTTGATCGAGGCCCGTATCCCGGCTATTGTCGCGCCGACGAACGACATCAAAGCGCGTATCGAAGCAGGGAACCAGATGTTGTCTCGCAACGTTGGGGGCATAATAATAAGCCCAGCATGTGAGCTTCTTATCGCGGCCCTGGCTGGTGGGTATAGATTCAAAAAGACTACAATTGCTGGTACTATTGACCAGACATACTCGTCCACGCCAGAGAAAAATAATCACTCTCACCCGGCAGATGCGTATGAGTACCTGAGCTTACACATCTTGCGCGCGAGCGCGCTGGACGATAGTAGCGATGAAGTCCGCCGCCAGATGCAGAAGCAAGTTAAGGTTAAACGACGGGTGATGTGATGAAAGAACCAGCCATTCAGATTGAGGTACCCAATAGCGCGCAAGATCCGATAGCGGCCATTGTGACGCAGCGGTACAACCAGGCCGTCTTCTGGCGCTCTCAGGAGCGCGTAGGCGGTAAGTCCTTGCGAACGGTCATTGACGAGTGCTTTGACCAGCGAGAGGGCATCCTGTCGGCCTGTGACATGGATATCGTAGAGGAGCTGGGCGTTGACCTGTACGTCAACATCTCCGGCCTCAAGACGTCGGCTCTGGTCGCGTGGATGCGTGACCTGCTGATTAACACCAGTGAGCTACCGTTCACCATCTCCCCAACCCCGGTACCGGAACTCTCGGACACTGCCAGGTTAGCGGTACTCAACCAGGTTAAGCGCCAGCTGTTCGGTCAGGGGTATGATGGCGATCTGCTGTCACTCGTTAAGCAGCTAAAGTTTGCGCAGCGCGAGGCGGAGATGAATGCCGCCACTACAGCTGCTGACAGGATGTATCAGCTGATTAAGGACCAGTGTCTGGAAGGTGGGTTCCGCCGCGCACTGTTGAAGATGATTAACGATTTCGCTGTGTATCCGTTCGCGGCTATGCACGGCCCCATCCCGACGATGGTGACTAAGATGGAGTGGTCAGGGTCGAACCTGGTACCGCGTAACTCTATCGAGTTCCAGTTCAGGCCGCTGTCTGTGTTCGACGTATTCTGGACACCGGACAGCCGGGATGCGCAGAGTGGCACTGCGGTGATGGTGCGTGAGCGCATCACGAAGCAGGAGCTATACAAGTGCCTCAAGATGAAGTCGTACATCAAGGCTAACGTGCTCCGTGTCCTGGAGGATTGTGTGTCCGGCAGGCTCGACAGCATGTGGATGAGCCGCAACCGCGAGCAGCCAGATACCTTCTCATGGGGATGGGGTAACGGAGAGACGGTGGAAGTCCTGCGACACTACGGCCTGCTGTCCGGGCGTGAGCTGATGAAGTACGGTATCACTGGTCTGGAGGCGAACGACTACTACGAGTCAACCGTATCTATGATTGGCCCGTATACCATCCAGGTGTTCATTAACCCGAACCCTGCGGTGAATATCCGCCCGGTATTCCTGGCGAGCTTCGAACAGTCAGGCGACCGTATTCCGGGTATCAGCATCTGCCAGAAGGTACGCGACATTGAGCGCGCTTATCTGGCCACACTGCGGTTCATGATGGTCAACATGGGATTCGCTGCTGGCCCTATCGGTGAGGTGGACTATAGCCGTATCCAGCGGTACATGACACCAGAAGATGTCGGCAGGCTGTCGGCGTTGACGATGTATCCTGTTGATTCCGATATGAGCGCAGGCTCGCGCCCGGCATACAACCTGCACAGTATCCCGTCCAACGTCCAGGCGTTCATGGCCGTCGGCCAGTTCTTCATGGACTTGGCAGACCGGGTTACGCAGATTCCGGCGTCTATCCACGGTGAGCCAGTGGGTACGGGTGCAAACCGTACATTCCGTGGGATGGCCATGCTGTACGGTAACGCCATCAAGCCTATCCAGTCCGGGATTGCTAACCTCGACGATGGGGTGTTCGGCCCGCTTGGGAACCTGATGTACAACTACAACATGCGGTACTCGAATGACGAGTCTGTCAAGGGTGACGCACAGGTACTGGCACAGGGTTCTACCGGGCTAATCCAGAAAGAAGTGGCAAAACAAACCGCGCTGGATACACTACAGCTCGTGGCAACAGCAGGCAGTGCCGCACAGGGGATGGTCAAACCACGCGTTATGCAATGGGCTGTCGAGACTGCACTCCGCGCTTCTGGCGTGCCGTCAGAAGTATTTGAGGATGATGGTGCCCCCGCTGCACAACAGGTTCCGGTTGGAGCGCCACCACAAGAACAGCAGCCACCAGCTGCTCCTGAACAGGGTATGGAGGTACAACAATGATTAACGGGAGCGTGCCCGTAGTGGGTAAGCAGGTCTACGACATGAACCTGGGCTACGGCAAGATTATCTCTGTCGAGCCTGACATGGCGTTTGTAGTGGATTTCGGGGGGAACCGTCGGCAGCGTTTCTCCGCCGGAGGCTTTGTCGGCAATATCCGACGTGTCTACTGGGAGAACCCGGTAGTGGTAGAGCCGATGGCAGACGACACTACCTGGCAGACGTTCGTCAACGTTGCCCGTCAGATGTATGCGATGATTAGACGCATCAAGGGGGCGTGATGGCTGGCCGCAAACCGATAAAACTGGATGAGGTTGAGTGGGATGGCCTGCTCATCGGCATCGTTATGGTGCTCAACAAAGTACTCCCGATGGAGAAGATTCTGAATAGCCGCTGGTTCCAGTGGCTTTCTGATTTTGTCCGCCGACATAACCCGTGCCACAGCTCGGAAGAATCTCTGGCATGGCGAATCATGTGTTTCCTGTTCCCTGACTGCTGGTGCTGCTCAGGTATTCGCGGGTTTATTTACGGGGTACTGTTTATGGCTGTAGTAATTGGTGTGTGGGGGATTTTATGAATATTGATACTGGAGGTTTCCACACGAGCGCAGGCCCGGCGTGTGAGGACAACCGCCCGGTCCAGAATGAGCATCACGTACTGTTTGATCCATCCAGTACCTTCCTGCAATCTGGCCCGATTGTCGTTCGCCCGAACAGGCCGCTGATGCTTGTGGGGTACATGGTTCCAGAGGGTGCAGAGTTTGTGGTCGAGGGAGTAAGCCTGGGTAGCCGTGCTGTCCAGCACGGTGGCGGTTGCTGCTCTCCGTGCGGGCCGTCACTGCTGTCACGCGCTGCGGCTGACATCCTGTTCCGCGAGCCGATGACTCTCGGCGGTAGCGTGTGGAAAATTAACGAGCTTAACAGGCACCTCGTGCTGACACTGCCTGGGTCATATATCCTGTCCCTGAACAGCGATGAGTACCTGGGCAGCATCCATGTTGAGCTTGTAGAGCTTGGCGAAGTGCAGGCACCTATCCCGGCAGGGTATATGGCCGGGCTTAATTATATGGTAGCGGCGACCCAGGGGGGCGGTCATGCGTACAATTAAACTGTTTGATGAGTTCTCGAAGGATGTGTACAGCAAAGCCTTCACCGTGTTCCCTAACAGCATCGCAGTGCTCACAGCATTCGGCCTGGGGAACAAGATTCACCGCGAGCCGAACGAGCCGAAGAACACGCCGCAGCAGTTTATCATCCAGAAGATGACATTCGATGGCGGTGGCATCTTCTCGTCCGGGGACCAGTGCTGCTGTGACGACGAGGATTTAGAGCTGGGGTTCGATCCCAACTATACCTATGTCGAGGACGTAACGCAGTGTGGCGTGTGGAATCTTAACGCATGTCAGAATCTTGGTGCTATCATGTTGCCCGGCACCTACCGCGTGCGGCTAAATGACGAGGGTGGACTGGGGTACGTGTTCCTGAGTTTGACGCGCTACCGCCAGGACGAAGCAGGCTCCGTGCCGCGCAAGATTATTTTTGGGGAGTAACCTATGAACAACTGCTGTGATAACGCATACCAGGATGGCGGCACGATCAACGAGCCGCAGATTCTGAACCCGGAAGTTATCGGCGGAATCCTGAAAGGCGTTGCGCTACAAGATGGCGTGAAGCTGGACGAGCTTACCGCTATTGACCTGGCTTCTCAGCTGTGTCCTAAGCTGCAAGAGTGCATCCTGCAAGCTATCGACGGACAGAGCTTCAAAGACCTCACGCTGGAGAATACCACCTTCCGTGGCAGCATGAGCTTTGACACAGAGTCCGCAGTCGATGTCGTCAATGCGATCTGCCAGCACATGACCGACTGCGTTATCGGCATCATCAAAGATAACGTTATCGACGCTGTGCGCCTCACCAACTTGTCAGTGGATAAGCTGGGTGTGACGGGTGGCATCACTCTGGACGCAGACTCTGCCAAAGCCGTAGCAGATGCGGCGGCGCAGTACCTCGACGACCATATCGTCGAAGTCATCGAAGGCACCACGCTCACCAAGCAGAAGCTGGCCAGTGCCGCTATCAACGGTCTCGACCTGACTGGCGCGGTAACGCTCGACGAAACGGCTGCGGTCAACATCGCTGATGCTATCGCGTCGCACCTGGACGAACATATCCGCAGCGTGGTTCTCGGCGGTGTGCTCGACTCCATCAAGCTGGCGAACGCGTCCATTGCAGGCCTGGCGCTGACTGGTGGTGTTACTCTGGATGCCACGGCGGCTAAGTCTCTGGTGGAAGCGCTGTGCCCAGAAATGGATAAGTGCATCACCGACGCGCTCAAGGCCAATGTCCTGACCGGGCTGACCATTGACGCTCCGAAGATTTCTGGTGCTGTGGAGCTTGACGAAGATGCAGGCACGGCGATTGCGGAAGCTATTCAGGGCAAGGTCAAGGAGCTGGTGGATGCTGCGCTCACCGACGGCACACTGTGCTGCCTGCACCTCAAAGGGGCTACCATCGACAACAGCGAAGGTAGCAACAACACCTGGACGGACACTACCCTGGCTGGTACCACGACCGTCACCGGGGAGTTGATTCTCGGCGAGTCCGCTATCGCAGACCTGTGCCGTTCCCTGACTCCGTGCATTGACGCGCGGTTCAAGGAACTGATGAACGACCTGGGCCGGGTGTACACCGACGGCAAGACCATCACCGGGAACGGCACCGAAGATAAGCCGCTCAGTGTGCTGTTCGACACCGACGTGGATAGCCGCCTGCTCCCTCAGCCGACCACTGCGGACGAGCTTCCCACGACCATCATCGGGGACCGTACACAGCTGCTGGGCAAGCCGGATTATTTCATCCGCGTAGGCGAGCACATTCTTCCGGCTTGGAAGGGCTGATAAAATCCTGTTAGTATATATGCGCCCCCTGTGTAGGGGGCCATAACTGGAGGTGTATATGGCTCGACGCCCTGTAGCGATGCCCTGGCCAGAACCGACCTGCGACCGCAGACAGTCGTTGGGGGAACGTGATGTGATTCGTGAGGAACGTAAGCAGTTCGACCGTTGCCACAAAATCAACACACGTCCAGGGTTCCAGACACTGGCTAACATGAAATTTAACCGGGGATAATATTATGGCATGTTCAGCATGTGGTAACAAAGCGCGCCGTCCCATGCGCAGTAATGTGGGTCAGCCCGTTAACCAGACCCAGCCGTCCCGCAGCAGCGGTAACGGTAATAGCAATGACCGTGGCCGCTCACGCGTGACTGGCCTTCGTTGGAACGCAAAATGATTAAGCCTGACGAACGCGAAGCAAGACTCATGCTTACCCTGCCGCGAAACGAAGCAGGATTCCACGCGCTCGTCAGCGCTATCACCAAACACCGGGACCAGTGTGTGCAGGATTTTAACCTGGCCGCACAAAAGAACGTGTTCGACGAGAGTGTACGAACCTCCGCGCTTGCACTGTCCGGGCAGGTGAAAGCGATGAACGATGTTTTAGACTTACTGAAAAACCTCACAATAGGGGGAGACGATGGCAGCAGAAGTTAAACCAGCACCGCGCCACCACTTCGGCGTAGAGGCAGCAAAAGAGTTCCGTCAGGAGCACGCCGCCACATACAGCGAGACGGGCGCACAAGAACCAGCAGCGCCAGCCGCTCCGGCACAGGAGCCAGCCGCTCCGGCAGCACCAGCCTCCCAGGCAGCACCTGCTGCTCCGGCGCAAGAGCCAGCCTCTCCGGCAGCACCGCAGCCCAGCATTTTCGACCTGGGCATTGAGCCTCCGGCCAGTGCGCCCGCCACAGACCCGCAGCAGCCGTCCGAACGTGAGATGCAGCTGCAAGCAGAAATTGAACAGCTCCGCGCACAGAACGGCGAGCTAACTGCCGCACAGCAGCAGGCTATTCAACAGCGTGAAGCCGAGCAGCGTGAGCTGGAAGAACTCAGAGAACTGCGCCGTCAGCAGGAAGTTGATCGGCTGCTAAACTTCGAGGGTCTGGAGATGGATAGCATCGACCCGGCAGCGGCACAGGAGATTGGTAAGAAGCTGGTGCGTCCTATCCTGGAGCGTCAGCAGCAAGCCTTCGAACAGCGCCTCGCAGAGTTGCAGGGTAGCATGGAGCAGGACCGCCGCGAGCGTGAGGCTATCGTTAGCCGCATGTCAGAGAGCGAGCAGAATGCACTTCGTGCAGCAACGAACCGCCGCATCTTCGAAGCCCACCCAGACTTCGAACAGCTGCGCGGCTCCAAAGAGTTTGGCCAGTTCATGAACTCAACTATCAAAGGTTCTTCATTAAAACTGGAGAAACTTATCGCAGACGAATATCATAGTGGCAACGCCGACTTTGTTATTCAGGCGATTAATGAGTTCAAGAAGGGCCGACCGAGCCTGGAAGATATCGCCTCTGTCCAGGCAGCGGGCACCGGGTCTGAACCAGCGAGCCAGGCTAACAATGAGCCAGAGCTGACGCCAGCAGACGTCGAGAAGTGGAACACGATGGTCATCACAGGCGAGATGTCCCGTGCGGAGTTCCGTGAAAATATGGCTAAGTACAGGGCAGCACACGCTCCCGCCAGATAAGTTTAACAGGAGATACTATGAGTGGGTTCAAATCCGCATCGGGTTACGGTGGTCTGGAATCTACCCCGTTAGCGCAAATCGGTTATTACAACCAGATTATCGCGCAGGCGTGGGAGCGTGACTTCCTTCCCGAAATCACGAACACTGAGATTGACGAACGTCTGACTGAGTGTAACCAGACCGTACAATTTATCCGCCAGCCGAAAGTGGGCAAGTGGCGTAAGTACGAAAAGAACCAGGAACTGATCGCCAACCAGCTGACCCCGGATGGCTTTACCCTGGAAATCTGCAACGCCGCTTATCAGGATATCAAGATTGATAAGATGGATATCAAGCGCGCCTGCGAACGCTGGGCTGCGTGGGAAGCCTCCTTCCTGGAATCCACCTACCAGTCTCTGACCGAGATGTGGCGTACCTGGGTTCTGACCGCGATGGTGCTGGAAGCTGCCCCGGAGAACAAGGGTAACAACGCGGGCCTGCGTGGCGACGTGATGCTTGGCCAGCCAGGCGCGCCACTGACTGTCACCCCGGAAAACGTACAGCGTGCGTTCGCACGTCTGCAACGTATCCTGCGTGACCGCCAGCGCTGGGAAGAAGGCAAGATGTTTGTCATCATCCCGACCGCGCTGAAAGAAGTCCTGTCCATGTCTCCGTATGCGCGTGCGGATTGGATGGGCGACTGCGTATCGTGCTCCATGAACATCGACGGCCTGCTGCCTAAGCAGCTGTGGGGATTCAACGTCATCGAATCTACCTATGCGCCGACAGCTGTTGACCAGACTGGAGACCTGGCGTACTACATCATCGCTGGCCACCGCGAAGCGTTTGCATTTGCCGCCGACATCATTGAAGGTCGTCTGGTAGAGCCGTCTCGTACCTTCGGTGTTGAGTACCAGATGCTGGCAGTTTGGGGCGGCAAGGCAATCTATGACGATGCCCTGGCGATTGGCTACTGGACCTTCGGAGAATAATATTATGTCCGACGTTAAACTCTTCATTGGCGGGACTCCTAACCCGCTGTTCCCTAACCCGGACGGTCGCAACCAGTACCGCGAACCGCACGCGCATCGTATCGCATACGAATACGCTAACGGCGAGTTCACCCTGGGCTGGCCGCTGAACCCGTCCGGGGTTATTTACCAGCGCCGTGAGCTGGAAGATGCCGAGTTGGAAGTGGGCGACCACATCCTGCTGTACGTTGTTCCGCAGGAACACCTGCTGACCAGCGTCCTGGCCCGTATCGACGCTGTAGACAGCCGCTTTGCTGGCGCGACCATCAAGCCTACCGCTATGCTGTGGGATGCCGCGACCAAGACTTACGAAGAATCCGATGTACTGGATGCGCTGTTCGATAACCTGACCCTGACAGAGAAGCATGTTGCGTTCGCACAGCTGAAAGCATCCTCTGTCACTGTTCCGGCTGCGGACGTGAAAGCAGAAGACGGTACTGTTGTTGGGCACACCCCTGAGCAGGTCATCAAAACTGATGGCGGCTACTTCGTACCGACTGGTAAAGCACTGGTCCTGGGCTTCAAAGTCACGGCGCTGCCTACCGACAGCACCCAGAAGTTCAGCTTGACTCAGGCTGTTGCCTCTCTGGTTGCGAAGGTGTCTGGCTTCGATATCCCGACTACCGTCTGATGTAGACGCAAGGTGTGAAGTGATATATATTGGGAGCTGTCACAGGCTCCCTTTTTATTGAGGAATAGGCTATGAAAAATATCGGTCTGACTGCGACGCAAGCGACGACCCCGAAGGCTAAGCCGTCCACCAAACTGCGTGCTGGTGGCATGGGTAGCAACTCTCTGGGCACCAAGAGCACAGTAGTTACCAGCCTGAAAGCAGGTAACATGGGACACAAATCACAACGCCGTAACCCAAAAGCTATTACCGGGTTGCGCGCGCCTAAGTAAGAGGTGACAACGATGGTTCAACACGTATCACGCGCCGAAGAATTTGAGCGTAGCAACAGCTCGGTGTTCGCCGAGCGCCAGGAGGAACTGGATGCGATGGCAACCAAGATGCCTAAGCGCATTACCGGACAGTTCCCGTACCTGATGGAAATCCGCACTGGCGTTATCCACCCGTTCACGGAATCCCTGGCCGAGCGTTCTGACCTGGTGGTGGGCTGCTACAACCTGGACGGCTCGATGGACCCGAACGACGCTGACCCGTACTACGACCCGCAGGCACTGGCTATGCAGGGCGAGCGACTGCGCCGTGTGAACACCGTCGGCCCGCGTACCGTGGCTGAGCAAAAGGCTGCGCAGGCTGAGGCGATCTCCGCTGCGCGCCGCGAAGAACGTGCGAAAGCTGAGGCGGAGTTCGAAGAACGCCTGGCCCGCGAGCTTGCCAAGCGTGACGCCACTGCCGCCGAAGAAGCTAAACCTGCGGCACCGCAGAAGCCGAAGTCACAATCCAAAAAGGCTAAGTCTCAGGTAGCTGACGCTCCGAAAGCCGAAGCTGCACCGAAGGCCGAGGTCGCACCAGCGCCTGCTGACACCCAGGGCGATGCGGGTGAGACCGTGGATAGCTCAGTAACTGACCTGAACCAAGCGTTCCAGGAAGCCATGAAATAAGGAGTTGCCATGTCATTAGAGTCGCTGGTAGAGCAAGTCACTAGCGACCTGAACGACGACGCGACAGACCACGAAAATACTACGTGGGCAGAAAACGATATCCGGGTGTGGGTCGGCGAAGGCATTAGCCTTGTGTACGACAAACGCCCGGATTTGTTTATGGAGCGAGTAGTCATTAAGGTCGATACTTGTTCGATAATTCAGGAAACCTGCGAGTGTGACCAGATTCGCCGTGTCATCGGGCAGGTGACGGAGAAGGGCAGACTCCTGGCTCCGCTGCGTGAGCGCGGCCTGGAGATATCCTTTCAGTGGACAGGAAAGCCGTGTAGGTCCAAACGCAACACCGGGCAAGCCACATTCCGCCTGGAGAGCTACGCAATAGACGACACGACCGACACGCTGTATCTGTGGCCAGAAGTGCCACCAGGTATTGACGTGTGGGTGGAGGTAGAGTGTTCTCACCGCCCTACCCAGGAGGAACTGGAGTCCGACGACTATACCATACCAGAGGGGGCGCTCGTGGCCGCGAAGCAGTGGGCGCTATGGCGTGCCAAGAGCATGGACATGGAAATCTCTGCGCCAGCTATGGCCGCAGCGCAGCGCCATTACCAGGCTTTCTTCGACGTGCTGGGCGTCGCCGCAGAGACTTCCACGATTGTCCATAAGCGGGAGGGTAAATGATGGATACCGTAGTCTACGACGCGTACCCGAAAGTCGATATCGACGAGTTCCTGCCAGAGCTTCGTCTGGAGATACCAGAGCTGCCGGACGATGTGCTCATGTCATACGTCCGCCGCGCGGCCATCGACTTCTGCGAGCGGAGCCGCGTGTTACAGCGCGTGGTCACAATCTGCCTACAGGAGTGCGTGCCCAACTATTTGCTGGAATCGCCAGACTGTATGCGCATTGTTGCGGTAACAGGCATCTGCCGCTCTTGTGGTGGGGACTACCAGCGCCTGACGAGCAGCCCATGTCATGTACCGTGCCTGAACCGCGCCGCCTGGTGGGACCAGAATGAGGGTAGCATCTGGCTGCACCCGGCACCGTCACAGCCGGATAATATTATGGTACGAGTCGCCGTGGCACCGGAGCAGGACGCATGTGAACTCGATGCAGTGCTGTTTAACAAATACCGTGAGGCCATCATTGCTGGTACCCGTTCGTTTCTATACGCTATCCCGCGACGGGAGTGGAGCAGCCAGCCACAGGCCGACGCAGCCAGGGCAGAGTTCGACCGCCGCATCGCGTCAGCGGGGGTAGACAGACTGCTCGGTGGACAGCAGGGAACCACAACCATGCGGACAGTGTTTAATCGGAGGTCGAGATGAGTAAGTGCCGGACAACGCGTAAGAACTCGCAGTGCGGTGTGACAGTGGTGCAGGAGCCAGCAGCGAAGGGGTGCGCCCCGTTCGATGTGTGCCTGGCGTTTGGGCGTTCCCTGACGTGGAACGGTAACTGCTTCACGGTACAGGGCACCCCGACGATAGAGGACGGGTGGTACGGCGAAGTGCTGGTAGAGAATGGTTGTATTGTGGATGCTCGTGCCGCCCGCATACCCACCTACACTCCGGCTCCCTGTGCTCCGGTCCCCGGCGAGTGTGGCGAAGGCGGAGGCAGTGCTGGCGTTACCCTGTCTCCAGACGCCTGCAACCTGCTGGAGTACCAGAGCGGTATGCTCCTCAGCAAGCTCTACTTTGGCGGCAGCAGCGGAGTGACCGTCACCGGATGCGGGACACGCAACTCCCCGCTGCAATTCTCGTTCTCGTCGGACAGCGACGCTGTGAACATGAAGTCCGGTTCACCGCAGGTAATAACCGTCGAGGGCGACGGCTCTATCGCCTCACCGTTCACTGTCGGCATGACCACTGTGGAACTCGCAGCCGGGCAGTATGGCGCGTTTGAGATTGATGCCTATGGCAGAATCATCGGGTATGACGAGAGCCGCACTGGCTTGATTGAGGGGGTAAACAACGGAGACGGTGTGAACCTGTCAGTGACTGGCGGGGTGTTGCAGGCCGACCTGGTGGATGTCCCCGACGTGGCCGGGCAGTACACTACTGGCGGCTACATGCTCACGGTGGACAACAAGGGCCGCGTGACCAATCTGCGCCGGGAAATCACCATCGACCCGGACACATACCGCCTGGGGAACTTCGATGTCACGCTGAATGAGTACGGGTCTGTAACCGCCATCGAACAGGTGGCACCGGATAACTCCGCCATCCCCGATACCTTCGTTGGCAGCTTCCGTGGGGCCGTATCCTCTACCGACACCGAGCGTGAGATGACCTTCACCACGGAACTTGATGGCCCTATCCACGTCGAGTATCGCGGACTCCTCGGTCGCACGGCGCTGGACCCAGGGATGACCATGACGCTCCCCGCCGGATTCGGTATTGCCATCGACGGGATTAGCCTGGCAGACCCGCTCATTGAGGTGGCTGGCGTGTTTAGTTCCGATGGGGTCGGGGCCAACGCCATCGTGGCCATCCGCGCTACCAGTATGAATGTCATCGCCGCCGGGCAGCATACTGTTACGGTGACGACGCCGACGGCTGTTGTGACGCAACGTGACGGGTTCATGCGAGCACAGATTGTGGGCAGGGGGGCATAATGCTGATTGATACTTTCCGGGGCATATCGCCCCGTACCCCGGAGCATGTGCTGGGGCGTGGCATGGCCACCCGTGCGCACAACGTTGACCTGTCCCACGGCTCTCTCCACCCCTGGCGGGAGCCGCTGGCCATCCGCCAGCTCCCTGCCGGGACCATGACACTAGAGATGTTCGGGTGCTGCGCGTTCGGGTGGGAGGGGTGTGTCAGTGTGGCCAGGTGGCTACCGGACTGCCCGCGTCTGTACATTACCGGGCGCAGCGCGTACCCGGAGGTAGCGCAGGTGAACGCTGGTGAGTGCTCTCTGGACTACCAGCGCCTGGGCGTTCCGATGCCATCCACACTGCCGCTCGTGTCTTACATCACTGTCACCGACAAGACGGTGGAGACCGCACTGCGGACATACGTCTTCACCTATGTGAACAATCTGGGCGAAGAAGGCGCGCCGTCGTATCCGAGTACTGAGCTGGCAGTCAACGACGGGCAGGCAGTCACGGTATCCGGGTGGGCACCGCAACCGGATGAGTACCGGGTGGAGAAGGTGCGTATCTACCGCCTGGCCACCGGGTTCCGTACCGGGGCAGAGAAGGAGCAGGAGTTCGTATCCGAGTACCTGTTCGTCGCCGAAGTGCCTGTGACGGATGGCCAGTACCTGGACACCAAAAAGGAATTAGATCTCCAGTGGGCGCTCCACACCCGCGAGGTGCGCGAGCCACCAGCCAACCTGCAAGGCATCACTGCGGTAGATGGCGTCAGCACACTGGTAGGGTTCGTGGGGAATAAGCTCTACTTCACGAAGAACGGCCAGCCGTGGAACTGGCCACTGGAGCTGGAGATTACGCTCGACGACAATATCGTCGGCCTGGCCTCCGACGACGGGAAGCTGTATATCACCACGACCGGGCGACCGTATATCGTGGATGGCGTGGCAGATTGTGGAGACAGGCCATGCCGCCCTGTCGTTAAGTCCGACTATCCGTTCGCAGACATCGGATGCGGGTACCCCCACTCCAGGGTAGTCACTCCATTCGGTCTGGTGTACTCCACGGCTGAGGGACTGGCGCTGCTCAACAGCCACGAGGCACCGACGCTTATCACCGATCCGGTGTTGGCGGCACGGGACTGGGCGTTGCTGAGACCGGACACCACACGACTGGCGTACTGGCGTGGGTGGCTGTTCTGTATCACTGACGAGGTATCGTTCATGTTCCTCCTCGACCGTAACACCTACCGCGAACAGGGGCAGCTGGCAGACATGACCACCATCTCCGACACGCCAGTCGATATGGTGCTCAGCGATTCAGGGGCATTACTTATGGTAGGCAGTGATGGTATAGTGTCGCAGTGGGACGCGGGCACTACGCTCCGTCCATACGAATGGAGTTGCCCGATTATTACAGGCTCGCACCACTGGTGGCCAGCGGGTCGCGTAGAAGTTGACGGGTCAACGAGACTGACTATTGAGGGTGAGAACGGGGCAATCTTTTCTCGCACAGTGGCAACGAACCGCGCCTTCCGGCTACCTCGCCTGGGGCGCAACAGAAAGCATTACCTCCAGTTCAAAGGCACGGGCGAAGTTGTGTTCACCAGGCTGGGAGAGACGGAGGTAGATGAAAGCAACGGGAGATAACGATGGCAGCTTGCAAATTGATGTGGTGTCCGAAAGACCCGAACGAACTGGCCAGATTCCTGACCGACGACTTCGGACCACTCCTGGCCAAGCATTGGGACAAAGAAACAGCACGCACGGGCGTCCAGCATAGTCTGGACGTTCCGGCGTTCATGGCAGCATGGGAACAACGTGGCATCGCCCTGGTCATGGCATACGACGGCGACAAGGCAGTGGGCTTCATGCCGCTGTATATCTTCCGTCCGCTGTTCATGCTCGGTACGGTAGTGACCGTAGAGCGCTGGTATGCAGAGTCCCCGGCTGTAGAGAAGTCGATGTTCGACTATCTGGTATCGGTCGTCCCGGTACTCGGCGTTGACCAGGTTCATGTGGCGCAGCACGATGGCCAGCATATCCCTGACCACATCGAGCTGGATATGAGCGACGATTACCGGATGAGCAGATTGAAGGTGTAATATTATGGCCATTCTTGGTATCACCGATGATGGAGTAATCTCTGCTGCTAACTTAGCCCGCCTCGCTGCGGTGGCCGTGGCTGTGACTAACACAGCTGCGGCTATCGAGATGGCCGAGAAGCAGGAGAAGATGGCGAAGGACTACCTGAAAATAGCGCAGGAGCAGAACCAGTATTACTACGACGTATATGTCCCCTGCGAAGATGCTGAGCTAGAGGAGGCGTGCAGTGCCGCCACCTACGAGCAGCACCAGGACATTCAGGTGGGACGCTATAAGACTACGGTTCGGCAGGCGTTCGCCAACCAGCCGGAGAAGCAGCTACAGTGTATTAGCCGCTACTGTAGTGGCAAGCGCGCAGCCGTCATCAAAGATACCATGATGGCCGAAGCGCAGGCGCTGTCTGCTGCCGGGAACCTGGGGCGTCGCTACGAGGAACAATACGCTGACGCTAAGGATGACCTACGCTGGGCACGCCGTGCGCAGGCTCTGGCGCGAGGCCGCGATATGATGGCACAGGCAGTTAACTTCGCCGGGTTCGCCTACGGCCTGTTTGGCAGGCTGGGGGACCAGGCCGCTAAGGGGGCGGCAGGGGCTATCGGGTACCTGGGGTATGCGAGCGCCAGGAACGAGACTGTCTACCCGACGCGACAGCCGATTAGTCGCCCGCAGCAGCAGGTGCTGGGCCAGTCCTTCCCGCTACCACAACCAGAGCTGGAGGTAATGCCTACTCCGACTCCACGGCCTACGCGACGCATTAGGGGGTAATCATGGCTTGCGCATGTGCTGCTGGTAACTGGTCCACCGGGAAGGTGACGACCAATACCGTAAACACAGAGAACGTCAAGACGTTCCTGGGGATGAAGTCTAAGTATTCGGACGACGACAGATCAGGCTTCTATCCTAACCCGAAGGTGACGGACACCGGGGTGAAGGGGAACGCAACCTGGTCCAGCCTGGCGGCTACTGCTGTCGCCACAATCAATACCATCGCGGCGATTAAGATTGCTAATAAGCAATACGACATCGCCAGGTCGTATTACAAAATGGCCAGGCAGAAGTGGGACCGTTTCAAGGATAAGTACATGCCGTGCGAGCGCACGGAGATGAACGAAGCGTGCAACACGCCGGAGTATACGAAAGACTACGACGGTAAGTCCGCGACCTGGAAGCAGGAAGTGACCCGCAACTTTGGCAACGCGCGGGCCGGGATAGACCGACTCAACGCGCTGTATTGCATCTGCCCCGACCCATCGCTGGCGCAGGATATGGCGCTCATGGAGAGCCTGGCGGCGGTCGATACTGCCAACTTCGCGTACCGCTATGAGGAACACCGTAAGGACGCTAAGGACGATATCCGCTGGACGCGCAGGCAGCAGGCACTCAACCGTGGGCGTGACCTGCAATCCACTGCCGCCCGGTATGCAGAGGCAGCAGCTAACGCGTATGGCGACGTAGGGGCTAAGATTGGCCAGGCCGCGTCGGGTGCTATGGAAGCCATCGGTTACTTCAACAACCGCAATGACACCGTGTACCCACAGCGCAGTCCGCTACAGCGCCCGTCAGCATCTATGATGGGTGGCGCATTTATCGGGGCACAGCCAGAGAACGGGCAGTACGGATTCATCTTCAACGACCCGATGCAAATCAACACGCAGATTGATAATTACGGCAACCCGTTCACGCCGTATACTACTAACGATTCGATCACCAGTATGGCTGGCGCGCAACAGCCGTCATCGTCAGGGGGTTAACATGATTTATTTGCCAGCGGACTTGTTTAGTCCATACATCAAGGGTCGTGAATATGCTATCGACCGCAACTGGAATGACCTTAACCAGTCCAACCAGGTCGAGCAGGGGTGGCTGAACAACGATGCCCGCCAGCTCAACAACTGGTTTGCAGAGGATACCTACGGCGACCGCCTGGCGTCATCCAACGCTAAGGGGCGCATCGACCAGAACAGTGCGACAGGCTCTGACCTGAATACGCAGATTGCCCTGGCGGGCCAGCCTGGGGCACTGGCGCAGGCGCAGATGGGTTCGGATTACCAACAGGCGCTGCGCCAGGCAACGCAACCGTATATCGCGCCTATGGCGAGCAACAATGCGCTGTTCACCTATGGGCAGTCGGCTGACCGTGCCGCCCAGGGTAGCGCCGCTATCGCTACTGCGCCGCAGTTCAGGCGGCAGACTGCTGACAATAACGTGGCTGCGGCCAACTATCAGGGTCAGGTTATCCAGAATAACCAGCAGCTACTGCCGATGCAGACAGCGGTACAGCAGGGAGACCTCCAGCTTCGCCAGACGGTAAACGACCACCTGCAACAGAACCCAACGGTGTTGTTTCCGCAGCAGGCTCCGCAGGTGCAGCAGGGTGTTGGGGCAGTGCCTACAGCGTCCACCAGCGATACGGCGATCTACTCGCAGGTGTCGCAGATTCCCGTTGGGCGACAAGTCCAGCTGAGTGTTGGCGGCGCAGCAGTTACCGCTGGCCGGGATAACAACGGCGTCTATGTGGTAGAGAATAACCAGAAGCGTTATATCAGCGCTCCGGCAACACCAGCTACTACCACTACCACAACTAACACGTTCAGCTTTGGGGGTCTCAAGTAATGGCGGATAAGGTTAACTACGATGCCCTCCGTACCAACCAGCAGGTTCAGCAGTTCCTGGACGTGCTGGCCAAAGGTGAAGGCACGGCGGGCAAAGGGGACAATGGGTACAACATCGGGTTCGGGGGCACGGAGTTTACCAGCTATTCTGACCACCCACGCACTGTCCGCGAGTTCCGGCAGACCGACGGGAAGATGAATAAGACAACCGCCGCCGGGCGCTACCAGTTCCTGGGGAGTACCTGGGACGATGTGGCACCTGTGGTGGGCGCGAAGGATTTCAGCCCAGCCAACCAGGACAAGGCTGCTATCGAGCTTATCCGTCGTGCCGGGGCACTGGACAACGTACTGACCGGGGACTTCGAGGGGGCTATCAATAAACTCGGAGGGACGTGGGCCAGCCTGCCAAGTTCGCCATACGCCCAGCCTAAAAGGACTATGAATGACCTGCTGGGTGGTGGTAATATGCCAACACAAATTGTCTACAAGGATGGCCAGCAGATGCTGGCGGTACCAGAAACGAGCAACGAACGCGACAGTATGATAGCGTTCGACCGGGCCGGGCATGACCAGCAGACGCAATCACTCCTGACCAGCGCGCTGGCCAGAGTAACCGAGGCGCGCAACGCCCTGGTATCTGGAGCGCCACTGTTCGAATCGTACCCATCCGACCTGGACGAGCAATTACTGGAACTGATTGACAGGGCATAACATTATGGCGAAAGCACCAAACCTCTTTGGGCCAGCAGATTTTACGGGCGGTGGTGCCGCCCCGATTGACGACCTGTTTGCCACCCCCAAGACGGCCACCCCTAGCACGGGTGGCTTTTCCACATCTTCATCCTACTCACAGCGTGTTGTGTCCCAGGCAATGAAGCCGCCGACAAGGGCGCAGCTGAAAGCTCGTGAGGCTGCTGACCGTGCGGCACAGATTGATAGTGTCCGCCAACAGCTGCTCGCTATGCAGGCTTCGCCTGAGTGGTCGGGGGCGTCGCTGGACCGCCGCAAAGAGCTGTACGCGAAGTGGAAGGAACAGCGTTGGGACCCAATGCTTAAAGCTATTGAAGACCCGGACCTTCAAATGGAACTCAGTGTGCTCCCGGCAGAGACGCTGAATGCCGACATCAAGAACCTGGAGAAGTCTATCTCTAATGCGAGTCGTCTGGACGACACCTGGAAGGGTGTTAAGGCTACCACGCTCCAGACTGCACAGGGACTCGGCGATTACCTGCCCGCAGTGGCTGACCAGGGGCGGATTACCCAGCTCCGTAATATGCTGGATAACGATGGCCAGCAGGTCGTTGTCGGCGGCGTACCGCAGGTTAAGTCCGACGGCTCCCCGCTTATCCAGCAGCTCAGCGACGACGACCGCAAGAAGATTCAGGCCGAGCTGGAAAGGCTCACCGCCTCGCGCGATGCACAGCTGAAAGAGGCCAGCGAGACGCGGAAGGATATCGACGCCATCCGCGCCTCGCAGTCCATCGGCCAGATTGACCGCGACCGCGAGCTGCACGAAGACATCGAGAACCGTGGCGGCTTCCTCGGCACGCTTGCCAATGCCGCAGCACACCCGACGAATGCGCTACAGCTCGCCACTGAGCAGCTGCCCAACGCCCTCCCGGCAATCGCAGCCACCACCGCAGGTACTGTCATCGGCGGTCCTGTAGGCGGTGTAGGAGCAGCGCGCGTTTCCGGTGCTACCCTGTCTGCGCAGGACGCTATGTCGTCCGCTATCCAGCAGGTGCAGCAGCTAAGCGACGAGGAGCTGGCGAAACTCAAGCCGTATCAGCAGTTGATTCAGCAGGGTGTAGACCCAGCGCGTGCGAAAGACGAGCTGGCGCTGCGTGCGGGTATCGACGCTCTGGGTCTTGGCGCAGCAGTCGGTACTGTCACTGGCGGGCTGGGCGCGGAGTACGGCCTGGGGCGGTCACTTGCCGCCGTGCTTACCCGCGAAGCCGGGCCAGAAGCTGCCAGCACACTGCTGAGAACAGCTGCCCGTCAGCTCCCGACTATGGGCCGCCAGATGGCTGTAGAAGGCGTGGAGGAGGGCGGCACTCAGTCCGTTGCTAACGTCGCACAGAACCGCCAGGCGGGCACGAATATCGACCTCATGAATGATGTGGGCGAATCCGCCGCACAGGGTATCATCGCTTCCGGCCCGCTGTCTGGTATCACTGCTATTCAGGAGACCCGCCGTGCAACACGCAACGCACCATCCGAGGGCACTGACACCGGGGGAGACGCTACTGCTGGTGGAGAGCCTAATGCTGGCCAGCCTGGAGGGGTTCCTCCCCAGGGCAACCCAGGAGATATCAATAATGCAGAAACCATCACCGTCCCGGATGCCGCGCAAGCAGCCGCCGCTGAACAGCCGACAGCCGAGGCGCAGCCATCCACCGAAGCCCAGAGTGGAGCCGCTGATACCAGTACGGCAACTAGCCCGGTAGAAGACCTGCGCTCTGTATTCCAGGATATCCGCAGCCGCAACGGTACTGCATTCGAAGCTACCGAAGCAAACGCGTTCATCGACCGCATCCTGGATGCAGAAGAAGCTGGCGTGTCGCCGACCGTGATCGACGGGGCGCTCTCTACCATCCAGCGTGTGGTACCGCCGGGCCTGGGCTACAGCAGCATTCTCGATGGGTTACAGCAGCGTCGCGCCGCACGCGCCCAGGAGACTGAGGCAGCTGCCAGCTCGCTCTCCGATGCGTTCGAACAGGTAGCGCAAGAACAGGCACAAGTCACAGAGGGAGACACAAATGGCACAGCAGACGCCGACACCGCAGCAGGTGCAGACGCTGCCACCGGAGCAGCTACAACCACTCCTGCAACAGTCGCTGAAATCAATAGCGCAATGGAAGCCGCTCCCGCAGCAGGCGACACAACTGCCGCCCCAGTATCTCAACCTGCTGAGCAAGCTGGTGGATACGTTGAGGACGCAGGGACTGGCCGGGCCAGGAGCGACAACAACCCAGAGAATGGCGGCAATGCGGAAGCAGCTGCTGAGCTGGGGGCTGCTCCAGAGGGGCAGCTCGCCGACAGCCGACCAGATAATCAACCAGTACCCGGAACAAGTGAGACGGTCAGTGCTGGCGAACGAAGCGACGCAGGTCCGGCAGGACAACGCCCAGCAGATGACGGGGGCGCAGACAGCAGTGCGGTTAGCGCGCCGGGGCGTGACATTAGCGTAGGCGATACCGTTACTTACCAGCCACCGTTCCGTGGTGGCAAGCCGATAACCGGGACTGTTACGGCTGTCCGTAGCGATGGCAGCTTCGACCTGTCCGCAAACGGCACCACCTACGGCAATCTGCCTGTGGCGAATATCGCGGAGGCTACGCCATCTGCGCCAGCGGCGACCGCCGCGCCGGAAGCTGCCGTAACACCGGAGCCAGCGCCGCTGGACCACCAGCAGGAGCAGTTAGGGGTATCCAGCGAGCCTGGCCCAGCGGATGTGGCCGCAGAAGCAGCGAGCCGGGGGGCCACCACGCCGTCCGGCTACAGTGTGGATAAGCTGGCAGCGAAGGCTGACCGTGTAGCAGATAGCGAGTCCGACCACGCCTTCACCGCAGCAGAGCTGAGCCAGGCGCTGGAGAACGGCGACTATGCTAAGGCTGACCAGCTGGCACAGTATCTCTACGAGCAGGGCTTGCGCCAGTTCGCGCCGCCGCAGGAGAACACCGGGCGCGCCGCGCGAACCGTTAACGATGTGTACCTGAACACTCTGGAGCCTGCGGAGCGCATGGCCATGCAGCGTGAGTACAGCGAGATGAGCGACTCACTGCCGCCAGAGCTTGATTCATTCAACGCATTCCGCGACGCCGCTGTGCAGGACCAGTTACTGCTCGACGCCGGGCAGGCTCCTGTCTCTGGTGTCCTCGACCGGATGGGGCAGATCGCCCGTAACATCGTCCAGAAGATGGCGAAGGCGCTGGCCATTGTGGTGGCGGCAATCACCATCAACCAGATGACTCCCATCAACGACGCGACCGCTGCTGTCGGCCAGGGCTATGTGCAGCAGGTACAGCAGGTACAGGGGCTGAGCCGTGCAGCGAGCACTGTGAACTCGTGGGTGCAGGAGAGCAAAGACAACGCTGGCCGTCCGTACATCATCGCGGACAAGGCGGCTGGCGAGATTCATATCGTGGGTGCAGATGGCCGCGTGAAAGCTACAGCTCCGGCGCTGTACGGCAAGAAGCTGGGCGATGGCATGACCCTGGGCGAAACCCCGGCGGGCATCTTCACTGTCCACCAGGAGGCCGCGCCGTCATCCTATGGCGGAGACCTCCAGCAGTTCGCCACCGCGCCGAACGGGGACATCTATGCTATCCACCGCGTGCTGACCACCAACCCCAAACAGAACCGTCTGGGCCGTCTGGCCAGCCCGACTGCGGACGACAACCGCGTCAGCCTGGGGTGCATCAACATCCCGGCGGACCTGTACAACAAATACCTGTCCGGTAACTTCAACGGTAAGCTCTATGTCCTGCCTGACCAGCGCAGCCTGGGCGACGTGTTTAAGGGGATTGACCAGCAGCGTGCGCAGGCGAACCTGAAACAAGGCGAGACCCTGCCGGAGAACTTCACATCGCCTGCGGCCACGCAGTACCAGTCCAGCACAGAGACGCTGGCTCCTGCCGACTTCCATGACACCGGAGCACAGGTGATGGATACGGGTGCAGCGGTAACAGCAGAAGCGCAGAATGGCGACCTGTCCACAGCGATGTCGTTCACTGCCGCACAAGCTAATGACCCGGCTGACTCCGGCCTGGTGTTCGCGGCGGCACTGCCTTTCCTCGCGTTCGGTCGTAACCAGCGCCGCAGCCAGAAGGGTAAGAAGGGTGACTCGCCGGACAGCACCATTCCACCTAACGAGCCGCCACGTAGTGTGTCCGACCAGGACTACCACTCTGCGGCCACCGTGCTGGGGAACCAGAAAGACCGTGTGGCCAGAACACCGGGGCACTACCAGTCATCACTGGCAGACCTGACTGGGAAGCTGGCGCAGAAACTATCGGACTCCCACCACGCGTTTATCTCGTGGATGGGCACGACCGGACTGGTAGACCCGAACGGAGAGTTCGATAACCACAAGGCTATCTTCGACCTCAAGTCGCAGACCAATCGTATGCGCCAGCGTAACGAGGCGCTGACCCGGCGCTACATGCAGCCTATCTTCGACCACATTGTCTCTGTCGCACAGCGCATGGGACTCTCACCGGATGCGGTGGGGCTGGACATGGGGTCGTGGCAGACCTTCCGCCATATCCCGGAAGCGAACCGTGCCCTGCGTCAGACGCTGGAAGATGAGCTGAATAATATTATGCTCATTGGCACAGACGCCGAAGTGCAGGCGGCTAAGGATAAGCTGACAGCGTTCGACCAGGTGCAGGCTGGCCAGCGTGATATCGCAGAGCTGAAACGCGTGGGCGTCGGCGGGTTAGCGGGTGGTTTCACGGACGCGCAGGCGCGTGCAGGCATCCAGATTGTCGAGAGCCGTGGCTATCGCCCGGAAGACCTGCAACAGTTCCGAACCCTGGTGCGTCAGGCAGTCGATGGGCTGGTGGACGAACGTGTCCGCGCGGGTACTCTGCTGGAGGAAGAAGCTGCGCAGTGGGCAGCGCATGGGTTTACTGACTACGTGCCGCTGTACGTGAACCACGAACGCACAGATGCAGGCAACGACGTGTATCTGGGTACCAGCAACTTCAACCCGGCGGGGGATTACACCCGTCACGGCTCTGTAACGCCAGCCAGCCATGCGATGATTACGTTGCAGCAGATGCTGTACCGGACGGCGGCAGGGATTGAGTCTGTTCCATTCAAAGAAGACCTCCATCGGATGTACTCGGAGAGTCGCCCGGCAGGGCTGGAGCGTGTGAACCTGGCTGACAACAAGATGAACCCGCGTAGCGATGTGTTCAACAAGACCGTCTACGAGAAACGCGGGTTCGTCTACAACGTCCGTGGCTTAGACGAGGACGGCAATCCGACCATCACCCGGTACAAGTATTACTTCGAGGACGACGCCATCTCGCAGGGCATCTTCGACAACCACGCAGAGCCGGACTGGAAGGTGGCGAAGCTGCTGGGCACCGCGACCAATACATTCGGGCGAATGCTCACGAAGTATAACCCACTGTTCCCTATCAAGACCTGGTGGCGTGACGCCGGGGAACGTCGTCGCACGCTCGCGTCCCGTAAGATTATGGATGCTGACGGCAACGTCATCCCGCTACGCAAAGCGTACACCGCTATGATGGCTGCGCTATATAACCCGGTGCATGTGGCTAACCTGGGGGCGTATCTCATGACAGGAGCGCGGGCAGACTCGCCTACGGTACGCAACTATATCGAGCTGCAACGCATGGGCGGGGTCTCCACGTACCAGCACGCGCTGGCCAAGTCGGTAACGGACATGCGCTCGACGCTGAAATCTATGACCGGACTGCGCAAACACGCGAAGTCACTGGACAAGTTCTTCACCCGCTGGAACGAGATGTGGTCTGCTGCCCCGGCGGTAGCGGGGTACATGGCGCTCAGGAAGCTGGGTGTTCCAGCAGAGCAGGCGTCCTTCCGCACGCTCGATGTGATGAACGCCACCAACAAAGGTGAGTGGCATGGCACGCTTAGCCTGTTCTACCCGTTCATCGCTCCGACGTTCGAGGGTGGACGTAACCTGCTCCGCAACGTGCGCTCCCGCCGTGGGCGGGCAGTCTTTGCCGCCAACGTCCTGACCAGCCTGGCGCTGTACTCCATGCTCTACGGCCTGGCAGAGTCTATGGCTGGCGACGATGATGACATGGGTAATCTGCTGGACAATATGCCACTGTCCGAACTGGGCATGAACATTCCGCTGATTATTGACAAAGATAACATCCTGAAAATACCTGTAGCGTTCGGTATGTCCCGCATCTCGTGGATGCTCGGCGCTGGCCTGCACCGTTTTGCGCGTGGCGTGGATACCCCAGGGAAAGTTATGGGTGCTACCGTGCTGGCCCTGGCCAAAGAGCTACAGCCGCTGGAGCTGGAGACTCATGTCATGGCAGATAACGTGACAGCTGGTCTCGTGCTCAGTGCCGCACCGTCTATCCTTTCTCCGCTCCTGGAAGTGGCGATGAACACAAACCACTTTGGCGGCATGATTCACAGCACAGCGCCGAGGGAAGGATTCGCTGCGGACTCTGCACGCTCCACTACCCCGCAGATTTGGACAGACATTGCTAAGGCGCTCAAGGACAACACCAACGGCTACGTCGATGTGTACCCGGAGAACATCCGGCATCTGGCGCAGGCGTGGCTGGTCGGCCCACTGCGTGGCCTGAGCACTGCGATGGAGAAACAGTCTCTGTACACAACGGGCGGTAAGCTGACATCCCGTCAGGAGATTGGTCCGGTATGGGATGCGGTAGGTCTCGCGCAGTTCTGGGACAATGGTAGCCGTGGCGTATCCCGCACGTACTGGCAGTACCAGGACAAGGCTGACGACATCCTCCGCAAGTATGGTCAGTTACGCACCGCGAAAGGTACCAAGCCTGGCGAGGCTGCGGTCGCCGCGTACCGCCGTGTGTTAGTGGCCGGGGGTTCGCCGCAGGAGGCACTTCTGGTACAGTACGCTATCATGGCGGACAAGGCGCGGGAGAAAGAGAACAAAGCGCTCAAAGAATCTGTTAAGAAGTTCAAGAGTGCTGACCTCGACCTGGAGATGCTGGCTCCTCGTTACGAGCAACACGCCATGCTGGAGGAGCAGATGATGCGCCAGTTCATTAGACAGGCAAGGGGGCTAGAATGATTGTGAGGCTGTGTGAAGACACGCCTAAGCTGGGGCTGCGAATTGTGCAGCCCGGCTGCTCAGGCAAGCAGTTGATGGATACGGGGGTAGACCTGGCGATCACCCCCGTCAGTTGTCCGGCCCCGGACCTGCTGGAGCCGTACTGGGAAGACTGTGAATTGAAGTGGCGGAGCCGCCGACCAACAATCCCGGCGCTGGTATACCCAGCTTTTGAGGTTGATGACGACGGTAACGTGGTATTCTACTTTGACAGTAAGTTATGGAACATGCCCCCAGGACGTTATCGGGGGCAGGTAATGATAGGTGGGAGCTGCTCGCAGACGTGCTTTGATATCGACCTGTGCAACAGGCCAGTCGTCATTGACGCAGCTGTGGTGGTTAGTGTCCCTGCTTGTGGAGACAACGAATGTTAGTGACACCAGTGCAGTTCGCCGCGACACTGAATGCGCGGCTGGATAAGGGAGCCAGGCAACTGCCGCTCTCTGCGTCAGACGAGGCCAAACTTATGGCGGCAGTGGGCGACGAGGAGTATACTTACCTGGTTCTCCGTGACCCTACAGGCGCGGAGATCGTTAAGGTAGAGAACACCTGCAACACTCTGCTTGTTACGCGCGGACAGGATGGAACCGATGACCGCAACTTCCCTCGCGGAAGTTGTGTGCGCTTCGAGATGGTACCCGCGATAGTCAAAGACCTTATCTGTAACTACAACTGCTGTGACGGAGACTGTCCTTGTGAGGCTGTAGCCGCCGCAGGCATTACGCTATCACCAGCTAAGGTAGGCGAGAGTTGGCAAGGCTCTGCTGTGTTCACTGGGGATACACCGATGACTATTGCGGTCGAGGGCGCACCGTCCTGGGCTAAGGTGGAAGTCGGCGCTAACTTCGTGAACTTTAGCGGCGTCGCAACTGGGGCTGGTACGTTTAATATTTCGGTGGCAGCAACCAACTGCGATGGTCATGTGGCCGTTCAGCAGGGTACGCTGAATGTGACCGCATAGGGAGGGCACATGTTGCGACTTCTACCGGATTGGCTCCGTGAGCGTATCCAGGACCAGCTCGACAGGATAATCCACGCCTCTATGGCGTTAACAGTGGCGTTCACAGGAATGAGCTTAGAAGACCTTGTGCTGATTATCCCTGCTCTGGTTAGCGTCACGATATCTATTCTTGCATGGATAGCTCGTAGGCAAGACCGGAAGCGCAGGATAGAAATCTATCAGCAGGAAGAACGTAAAAGAACCGAGGCCATGCAGGCATACCTGGAGTCTCTGAACGGGAAGGCAACAACCTCCTCGGCGGTGATGGCTCAGCAGGCAGTGAGCAAGGCGTCTAAGATGGGGGTAGGAGAGCTGGATGAGCAACATTAAGAAGTCCATCTGCGCCGTCGCCGTCGTGGTGGCGGCGGTCTTTGGTACCTATACCACGCAGGATACACCACGACGTTCTGCGCCAACCACGCTCGCGCCGGAGGGGAATCCCCTCCGCTTTAGTAAGCGGGCTATGGAGATTATCGGCGATGCCGAGGGATGCCGACGTGACCCATACATGTGCCCGGCCAACAGGCTAACCGCTGGCATCGGCCATGCAGGGAAGGATGTGCGTGCGGAGGTAGACGTGTACTCACTGGAGCAGATTACCAAGTGGTATGCAGAAGACTTGTTTGGCGCGCAGGAGTGTCTGGAGAAGTACGTTGAGGATAAGCTGGGCAAGCAGCTGCCGCCTGGCGTGTTCGATGCCTTCGGCTCCTTCGTATTTAACATGGGGTGCGCGAAGTTCAGAAGCTATCCGGTATACACACTGCTGCTCAAGCAGGAGTACTCGGCGGCATGTGACCGGCTACCGCTCTATGTTTATGGTGGCGGGGTTAAGCTGCCTGGCCTGGTTGACCGTCGAGGTAAGGAGAAGGCGCTATGTCTCGCACAGCCGTAGTTATGTCGCTGGTGGCCGCAGTAGCTATCTTCTCCTGCGGGTACATAACGGCCAAGCTACAGAACGCCGGGGCGGAAGTAGCGGAAGTAGCGGAAGTACAGAAGCGGGATACTCAGCGGGCGGATGCGAAGGACGAGAATCTCGCAAATCTCCGGGGCGCTGAGCGTGTTTTTATGGATGGGGTATACGATGACACCACTGAGACTGATAAGCTGCTGTATCGCGTCCTGCGCGTTACTGACGGGATGCGCGCAGAAAGCGGCAGTGACAGTACAGCCGACCAGGCTGACCTTGCCGCCGCTCTCCGCCGCGCTAAAGCCCGTGAAGACAGACTTCTTAGGGCGCTTCGAATCGCGCTTGACGGAAATAGAGAAGATGCTAGGCGAGCCAATGAAGTGACCCGCCTCTATAATCTCTGTCTTACACAGGCCCAGCTTGACCGTCAGCAACTTGCTCAGGCTCAGCGCTAAGCGCGTCGAGGTCCATATCTTCCGGGAGCCTGATAGTCCAGCACTTCACGTTCCCGTCAACCAATGACGCCACCCCGGCACCCAGGCGTTTCTGGATAGGTCTGTTGGTAGTCAGGTGTCCTTCCAGAATCAGCTCCGGTGTCAGGCCGTTCTTAGCGCACCAGGCACGGAGGTGGGTGCAGCGGATGTAGCAGAGGCGTTCGAGCTTCTCTACCCGCAGGCCCAGCTCACCGTTCGGCAGTCGCTGCACGTAGCCACCCATCACATCTGGCATACCAGCCTGAGCTGCGGAGGCCGGGTTACGGGCCTGGGAGACCACCAGCATATCGCGCAGGCTTGCGAACATGTAGTCGCCCAGCGCGGTGGCGATATCGTTGCGGGTATCGGCCATGCTGCGTCGCATCCGAGCTACCATAGACATTGCATATTCGGTGATAGCATCTACATCCAGGTCAGTCAGGCCGAGCGTGTTCGTCAGCTTAGCCGCGATGACCGCAGCAGCAATGGTATTCATCCAGTAACGCTCATCCTGGCTGGCGATATGCTTCTCTACCCAGTTAGCCATAGCTGTCGGAATCATCTTCAACAGGTCAGGGTGGTCGAGGAGGCTCTGGATGAACGCCGCACCAGCATGTCCGTAGTTCTTATCCATTGCCGCTGTCATCTCGTTAGCCAGCGCCGGAGATACCCCAGCCATATCAACTTCCAGCTCCAGGACACGCTTAATCTCGCCGTCACGGTCGCGGCTCAGCGCCTGCATCTTATCGAATACGGTGTTGTTCGCGGACATGATAGTGATGGTAGACCAGCTGCCGGAGGACATAATGTCTTTGCCGCCGTCTGCCAGGCGATCTTTCTCACGTCCCTCTGACATCTGGAACAGCATCTCGGACAGGTCAACATCACCCAGGTTCGTAATCTCGTTGAGACACACCGGGAGGTTGTGACGCAGACCCATGATATTGAATCGGCTGTTGGCCGTGGACTGGACGTTCAGCAGCTGCTTCTCCGGGTGCCCCCATACGCTGTTAATCACATGCTGGAGCGTAGTCTTACCAGTACCGGAAGCCCGCGACCAGAAGTTGACGATACCGTTGCGGGCGATGCCCGGAGCAAAGTTCATTAGGGGTGCCGCAAAGGCCAGAGCGACGCCCATCTGTCCCCAAATAATATTATGCTTACGGTAGAATTGCGGCACTGCCTTCCAGGCTTCGAGTGTACCAGACTTGCCCAGGTTCTCGGCGTAGCGAGACAGCTTGTTAGGCAGGGCAATCTCGGTTGTCGGCTGGTTAGCAGACAGCATACGGTCGCCCAGCACGAAAGTGCGGCGCTCGTGGCCATCGCGGCTTGTGGCCAGCGACCAGCCGAAGTGTTCTTTCATATCTACGCACGGGATTTTGCGTTGCAGCTTCGCCAGATATGTGCGCATACAATCTCCTACTTTCTTCTCGTTCCCTGGAGTGGGCAGCATCTGGTTGTTGAACAGCCAGTTCCTGATAGACACATCGCTGGCGAAGTCCTTCGCGGTCATACTCGCCTGGCGTGGCGTATCGAACGGGTTCGTAATCTGGAACATGTAGGTCATCTGCTGGTCGGCTTTGCCCATGTTCATACGCACGGCGTACAGCAGGTAGAAGCACGACTCCAGGATAACTTTCTCTTTGCGGATAGGCTCGCCACCGTCTACCTCTTCCTCGTACACATGGACCAGACCCTGGCCTTCGCGCATCAGGAAGCGTGGGTCATCCAGTGGGTATGCCACAAAACCTTTTATGTCCAGCGTCTTCGCTGGTGGCGCTACGATGGGTTCCTGCACCTGTATGGTGACGGTGTTGTCACCAGATGGCTGGGTCTGTTGGTCGCCAGTCGGCTGCGCCTGCTGTGGAGCACGCTCACTGGTAGGTACGCGACCGAGTTCGGCAGGTGTCACAATCTTCCCGAAGTACGGGCAGTTGGCGCACACGCCTGGGTTATTCACATCGAACGAGCGGCAGGACGCCGGGCCGTTGCTCCCGTGAACCACGTCGTGGTCATACTTCTGGAAGAACTGCGCGTCGTTGTGGCGCGGGTCTGCTGCGGAGATATCCCGCGCGACCTCACGACCAGTAGGACAGCAGTTCATCACGGTCATCATGTTGAACCAGTTCGGGTACATCTGTGAGCCAGCTGTCGCTATCTGCTCGCAGTTACGGCGTATGCGGTCGGCGTCCTTGTTCCGCTCTGTCATCATGGCGTGGCCCATAACAGCCTGGAAGTTGCCGTTGTTCCACATTGCCGCAAGCACCGGGTTATTGGCGATATTCGCAGGAGCCTGGTTTTCCTGGCGTACAATATTAACGGGCTTAACGCCGTTGGCCACAGCGTACTTCTTGATGGCCGTGACAAATGCGATTGGATCGACAGGCTTGAGCGGCGTCAGTGCCGTTACTGGTTTCAGCTGGCCATGTTTGTGGTTATGGGTACCGACCGGACGCAGGACACGCGCTTCGTCGGTGGTACACTGCGAGTCAGTCTGGATGCCGACATGTGAAACGACGCCGGAGAACAGGCAGGCTATCTTCTTCCACATATCGGCGGGGATAGCCTTATCCAGTACCCAATAGCAGTGTATGCCGTTACCTGAATTGATGACCAGCGGAGGCGGCAGTTGTACAGTCTTCGTCAGCTGTACGATTGCCTGGCAGGCTGTACGCTGGTCCGGGTAGTCTTTGCCGATGCCGCAGTCCAGGTCGAGCCAGAATGCCTTGATGGACTTCGCGTTCTCCTGGGTACGGAGAACTTTCTTCGGCGAGCCGTCCGGGCGGGTGCGTCCCATCGGGTCGTCGTGCCATCCCTTTTCAAATCCAGCCATCGCATAGAATGCGTCGTGGCCATCGGCGTCGGCTTGCAGACAGTACACAGCCACGTCGCGGACAGAGTTCAGTGCTCGCTGTGACGGCTTACGGGTAGCCGGGTCGATGGATGTGGCGGCGTAGACCGCGCCAGCTGGGAGGATTTGAGAAAGGAATTGCTCAATAGTCAGTGTCATGTCCATGCCCTTTAGTGTCGGAGGTGGTAAGTCTATCCCCCTCCCATTCGGGGTTCAAGTTACTCAGTGGCCCCGGTTACATCATCTGCCATATCCAATACTCGCCGCAGTTCTTTATCAAAATCAATGACGAGCGGCAGTGTTTCAGCTTCCAGAGCCGCGTTAATTTTCTTAGTCAACGAGGTCAGTTTTACCTGCATTTCATCATCGGGCATGAATCGTTTTTTAGCCCAGAAGTACGGCGTCCCCCGTGATACTCCCACTAACCGCGCCACCGAGGCGGCGGGGAGGCGAGCCTTCTTGGTCGCCTCCATGAATGGGAGCACAACAGTATCATAAATCAGTTGTGCTCGCATGTATTACCTCCGTTATGCGAATGCTGCGTCGCTCATGAGACCTGCCAGAGCGTCTTTCAGTGCGTCATCACCAACCACATCCTGCGCTGGTGCGGCCTGTGCTGGTGCGGCCTGCTGGACAGGCTGCTGCGGTTCTGGCTGCGACTGCTGTACGTTCTGTACCGCGCTGGTCATCTGCTGCGCCAGGGCATCCTGAACAGTATTACCTGCCGGAGCTGCCTGCTGGACGGCCTGCTGGGCTGGCTGCTGAACGGCCTGCTGGGCTGGCTGCTGAACGGCCTGCTGCGGCTGCTGGACAACCTGCTGGGCTGGCTGCTGAACGGCCTGCTGCGGCTGCTGGACAACCTGCTGGGCTGGCTGCTGGACGGCCTGCTGCGGCTGCTG
>ERZ1036435.151-NODE-151-length-60068-cov-11.081216_pt1 | contig 60068 bp, 31 predicted proteins | sample MGYA00514223_ERZ1036435 | MGnify/ENA primary metagenome ERZ1036435 (study PRJEB33795, sample SAMN09464927) | human gut metagenome | host: Homo sapiens | place: USA: Stanford, California | collected 2016-08 | study: EMG produced TPA metagenomics assembly of the... | reverse complement strand
ACCCCCTATCCCGCAGCACCCCTTACTTCCCCTTTCGGGCATACACTCGCGTTTGTCCCCCTCTTCTCTCTTCTCTCTTGTCTCTGCCGTCTTTGTCTCTGCCGTCTTTGTCTCTGCCGTCTTTGTCTCTTCTACGTCTACGTCTCCCCGGACCGAGTATCCCGGGCAGGGTAAGCGGTGCGGGTGACGCTACAGCCATCCGCAGTGCCAGTTGGTGCCAGTGCTACACAGAGTGCTACACAGAGTACACAGAGTGCTACACAGAGTGCTACACAGAGTGCCTTGTACCACACTTGTACCACCGTTATACTACCCTTGTACCACCCTTGTACCACCAGTAGGTGCTACTCTGCCTGCTGATCGTCGCCCAGTATCCCCCCCCCTTCGACTCCCAGATTCATATAAAAGTATTACACTCTTCAAATCACTTGCCAATGCCCAAAAGTTGAAAGAACCAAAACAATGTCTTTCAAAAGTGACGACCCTATCGGCAGGTTGCTGCAGGAAGGCTCCCAGGAGAAGAAGAAGTCCATCCTCACCAGATCAGTAGAAGATACAGGCTTCGTGTCCCCCTTCAGAAGAGGCCTCACTTCTGCCTCTGCCGCTGCCTCTGTATCAGCTTCCGCTTCCGCTTCCAGACACAGAAGGTTCTCAAACGACTCCAGCGACTCGGACTCAGACTCCAGAGATGCTCACAATGCCGCCAGCGGTGGCAGGAGCGACTCCTCCCGCAGCGACTCCTCCAGCGACTCAGACAACGAGCAGAAGATCGCTGTGAACCCCTTCACAAACAAGCCAGCCTACAACAAGAACGCAAAGCAGATGAAGTTCCCCACCGTCAGCGCTACCTCAGCGCTCGCCAACCAGGACCCCAAGGAGCTCGGCTTCAAGACCCTCGACAAGTCCACCAAGCGCGCCAAGGACATAAAGTTCCCCGTCTACCTGACCGAGAACGAGTTCAGACAGCAGACCATCCTGAAGGAGCTGGAGCTCAAGGAGGGAAAGCTGCAGTACTTGAAGGACAGCCAGAAGATCATAGACCTCACCATAAGACAGCCTGACTCCGACGAAGAACAGCAGGACGAGCAGGACGAACAGGACGACACAGAGGTCGAGGACAACGTCGATGCCGAAAACCAGCAAGCCCACACTAAGGACAACGACACCATCACCGACAAGGAGGACATGGCCTCCCAGGACGCCCCAGAAAAGGAAATGTCCCCAAGAGAGGACTCCTTGCCCCACCCAGACGCCGCAGAAACAAAGATCATGCAACACAAGGACATCGACGCACCAAAATTGCAAGAGAGAAAGCCAACCCCAGATGTCGATGTCGCCGCCGAACAAGCGGAAGAAGTCGCTGAAACTGACGGCGACGTCGATGCAAAAGAAGTCGATGCGGAAGCCGGTGCGGAAGCCGATGCCGAAGCCAAGGCTGCTGACGCTGTTATGGACTCAGAAGCTGAACCAGAATCTCAGGAAAAAATGGCTCCATCAGTTAAGGACACCTCTTCTGCTCTTGCTAGCGAGGACTTGGAAAGTTACATGACTGTTGAAACCCCTCAACCATACGATAAGGTCCCAAGAATTCCTTACACTGAACAACCAGAATCCGGTAAAAAGTTCAGCTCTTTCTTCAAGAGAAATGACAATGCAGGCCACCCAGTTATCACTGACGTCCCTGTGATTCCAGATCAGAGCCAATTCGATTTCCCAATTGCTACTCCTGAAAACCCTGAATTGATCGCAAAGACCGAGGAATACGGTTATATGTCTAAGCCTATCTACGATAAGGTGGTCTATGATGAGACCAACCATAGACGTTGGTTAAAGGGTTTCAAGAAATCCGAAAAGGCCAAGTACGATGACAAGATGGAAGAGTACAACAATGAGTTGGAAGAACTTCAGAAGGAAATAGACATGATCAATGAGTCTATGGAGAACCTAAAGAAGGAAACTGCTGACAAGATTGAAGTTAGTGAAAATAACTTGGTAAAGAAGATATTCGAGAGGAATACTTTGCACAATGAGCAGAAAAATAAAATCTTCAAAGAAACCGAGAACATCAAGAACCAGAAGATTCAACAAAAGAAAGAAATTCTTGACAAGCACGCTGTTGTTCAAGATGAGATCACTCAATTGAATGACAGAAAGAAGGAAGTCAGAGAAGAGTTTGACAAGTGGACTACAAACATGACTACCCTCGGCCAACAATTGGATGCCAAGATCATGAAGGTGACTCAAATAACCATGAAGCAAGATGAAACACAAAAGGAAATCGAAAAGCTAGAGACCCAAAAGAAAGAATACCAGGCTCAAATAGATGCAGCCAAGAAAGAACATGAAGAGGGCCAAAAGGTTGTGGAGAGTTATGAAAACAAGGAATACTTGCCAAAAATCCACACAATCGATAACCAAATTTCAGAATTGTTGAATGAACTCGCAATTATCAAGCAAGAAAATGCCAATGAGCAAACAGAGTTAAGCAAGATAACTAAGGAGTTAGAAGAAGAGCGTCGCGCTCATGAAGAGAAATTGAAACTAGAGGCAGAAGAGCGTGAACGCCAAGAGAAGAACTTGCTAGAAAAGCAAAGATTAGAATTGGAAGAAAAGGCCGAACAGCAAAAGAGAGAGCATGAAGAACAAGTGCGTAAAATGAAAGAACAGTATGAAAATGAGTTGAACAATGTCAAGAAACAGAAAGAATCTTTGGAAACGGAAAAATTAGTGGAGGAACACAACCGTAATGAGAATATCAAAAAGGAAGTTCTTGATAAGCAACGTAAACAAGCAGAGGCTCAACATGCTGCTCAAACTAAGTCTATTGCTACCAATGCAGCAAACGATATGCAAGATAACTCCTTGTATGAATTCAAGACAGAAGAAGAAATCATGTATGTTTAGACTCAGAATTCGATCAGTAGTCCAATTTTATTTCTTATATTCTATGCCATTATTTTATCCCTTTGACTTTTCCTTTTTTTTCAACTTTTTTGTTAACTAAATTTTAAATTACTATTTTGTGTTTTTCTACTATCCACATCGCCAGTACTAGAACAAAATACTAGTGAGCTGGCCAACTCACTATTCTATATTTTTATTCTTATTATTTGTTTACCACAAATGGTTAATACTAAAGTAATTTATAATTAAATATGTAATCTAATATTTTAATCTCTTACTCAATTTATTCTACTCTCGATAACAAAACTTTTCACGGATGTTATGGCTATGGAGTAAGTGCGGAGGTAAGCAAGTTCACCATCAAAACATTAAAATTTAAGGGGAGTACTAAAATTAATTCAACAAAAAGATCAGTAATTAAAGATAGTAAATATGCGTAAGTTATGTAAAAAAATATCTATTTTTATGCTCGTTTAATTCTAGCGAATCTATTAATTATAAGGGAGCAAACCTGTATATTTTACTTGAAGTTGTCTTTTGGGAAGATTACAGCAAAACTAGTGGAAAGATGAATGTACTCCTTAGGTATAAATTTACCTCAGGATAATAATTTCGATGTACTAGGGATACCATAATACCACATAAGGGGTATGGTGAGATAATGATCATTCATTATTGTATGTAGTAGCAAAGAATAATCAATATAAATGTCTAAGAAACCATTAATCGAAGTCTCCAATTTTAGCTTGCTGTTAAGATATACTGGTAACTGAAAGCAAAATCTTGTGGCTCTTATTTCTGGAATCAGAATCTGCTGTGCCCAGTCCACAATATCACACGTAATATTGGATAAATGTAGCATTCTGTTTCCTCATTCAATTCAAATTTACTAAATAGTATTGCTCTTTCACTGAGAAATTCCGGATTATATTTCTCATTTAATAGTACAGGCATGGCTTTATTTTTCAGCTTCATGGTCATCATCTAATGATTTATTAAATTGCAAATTTTTAGCGTTGATGGAACCAGATAAGCTGGTGTGTTCTTTATCATTGGCAATTTTCCTATTCGAATCATACCTTTGTTTTGCTGTTTCTTTCAGGTTTTGGGACAGTCGTTGAACTAGTTCCTTGTTATCCTTGATATTTACTTTCCCACTGTCCTTGTTAATTCGAAACTGTGTTTCCTTTGCTTTCATCTTGAACTCAGGTCTTGGTAAATTTTGCAATTCTTTGTCATAAGTGTTCTTTGCCAAATGTTGCAATCGCATTCCACTCTTCGATTCAAGTTTGCTTTTCTTCTTCCTCTGTTGCCTCTTCTCCCAGTCAATGAAGTCCTGGACTGTATACTGGAATAAATTCGTGCGCATATCACTTTGCTCATCAGAGGATCGCTTCTCGTCGCTGTCATCTTCATCATCATGCATGCTATATACTCTCGGTTTTAGGCCTTTCTCTTTCTCTTCCGCTTCTTGCTTTAATAGATTCCTATTGCGTATTTTGATGTCTTGTACAGATTTCTTCAGGAGTTTTAACTTCTCGTTATAGTCCTCCAAGTTCATCATATATATCTCTCCATGTAAAATATAGTAAGTTTTTGCCTATGCTTTTTAGATTATTCTATCTTTTAAGGAAAATGGTAATCGCAGATAAGCCAAATACCCTTCTCACTAACCGTTAACCTCTCCTGTTTCACTAGCTATTGACTTTTCAAACGAGTAAACTATCATCCAACAATCGCAAAACCGGCTACTCTCCAGTCGCCTTCACACATCAAACCTACTTTTACTCCAGATTCTCGACTTTGATGCAAGCATTGATGATGTTCACTTAGTTTCGCATTAAATCACCGACTTCGAGAATGTAAACTGTCCGACCAAATGTCGTACTACGAACTGCATTTTGGAAAATTTTTTTGAAATTTCAGTTTTTCCATTCAAAGTTTCAGTTTTTCCAGCTTTTCGTCAGTTGAAATTTTTTTTTGCGATGAGCTATAGCTGATCTCACATACTAACTTGGAGGAATAGTTATCTGTTCTTGTTTTTGGTTGAAGGTTTTCAGCTATTGTATTCTTTCCTGTATTGTTTTCCCAGTTGTTTTTGCACATTGTTTATGTTACTTAGTGCTATATTGTCTTTACGCATATATCCAAAGCACTAATTATCTCTAACTTATCCCTCCAATCGCTTGCCCACTGGTAAAATAGCAGTTACCGATCGAATGCCTTCACTCTCCCAGCCTTTCAGATTGGCGGTTTTGCCAAAGATTGCCTCGTTGCATAACTTCTCACAGAAGAAAACGTACATTAAAGTTGCGGACTCATTCACACCGGACTCGAACAGCGTGCTATTGGGTATATCCGGGTCATCCATCTCGAAATACGTGATCACACCAACCCCAAGATTGATATTCAATGTCCCGATCCCATCCACTCACTTGGTATCTGCTTGCAATATGGGTACTTACTCTGAGACTTCTACAGTCTCTTCTGACCCTCAGGCTACTGCAGACGAGACCTCCGATACTGCGCCCACCTCCACTAACACTGTTGAAGAGACCAAGCATTACGAAATATGGTGCTATGCGCTATCGGCAAATAATAAGACACATACTTTAAACTGTCTAATCCGTGAAGTAGACAATAACAACACATCCATCACAGAAAATAACCCACAGTTCAACGCCAAATTCAAGGAGCAGATCATCAACATAGAAGTTGATACTAAGCATAAAGTCATCGTGGTCCTGTTTGAAACTGGTTTGGTCCAGTTCTATGATTTACAGTTAAAATTGCTAAACTCAATAAATACTCCATACAGGGATATCAAAATTGTGAAGACTTTTGAAGAAAACGGTTTAGAGTACATGCTATTAATTTCCGATCTGAAGGACCAAAAGGTAGCTTTACAACTATACGAAGTCTCCACGGAGGAAAAGAAAGTTAAGGAACTCACATCTTCCATTATAGAAAACTTCAACCTGCAAGACTCTTTATTATGCTACCAATTTGGTCGAATCTACAGACTCTTCAAAGACGAAATAGAAGTATATTCCATTCCATCTTTGCAACTAAATTCCAAGGTCAAAATTCCATTTCTTTCTGAAATAGAGGATAAAAACTGTTTGATATCTTTGAAACCTATTGCAACTAACAGAGTGCTATTGACAGTTAAGAATAAGATATACCTATTGGATCTCCTGCACAAGTCAATATTATCAGAGAGAGAAGTTAGCCATATGAAAACATTCCAGATCTTAAAGACTGCTATGAATAGGGATGGATCGGAGAGTAAACTAACGCTTGCTCTTGGAATTTCCACTAAAAATGGTCAAAACCCTACATCCGCATTGGAAATCATTAACATTGATGTTGGCTCTAACAGCTTGAAAGACTCTCTAGGTAAAAGTTTTCTGAGAAGAAATAACCAAATTCAAGGTCAATTAAAGAACTTATTCCCAGAACCAAAGTATGAGCTACCAAGTATCAATTTCCCTGAAATACTGGGTAAATTAAAAAATGCTAATTCAGCAGAAAAGTTTGATGAAACATTTTTCAACCTTTTGAATATAAAAGAAGAGATGTTCACCGAGAATAGTAGATTCTTAAACGATCAAAGATTTTTGGCTTCTGTCCTTGACCTCATATTCACAAAGATAGATTATAATAAAAGTTGTCCAAGATCATTAATGTTCCTTCTCACTCATCCTTTGTTCCCGAAAGAAAAGGCTATTGGTCTATTAACTAAAGTGAAATCCAACTCCAGACTATTCAAACAAGCTATTGTTACCTGTCCGAATTTACCACTACAAGAACTACTTCAAGAGCTTTTTACAATTAAAAATTCTGAGTTAGTAGTCGATATATCTATGAGGATATTACAAGATTATACCAAAGATGCCATAAAAGAGGAAATCAAAAAGCTAGATCAGGTTTCTGTTGAGAACTTCATGAATTTCATTATCAAAATGAACAACCGTGAAGCTGCAGTAAGCGATTTTACGATGTTTACACCTCAAATATTTAAGCTACTCTCATTAATCCTGGATTCTATTGGTCTTTTCGGACTAGAGGAAAGCATCTTGATTCAACTGTCAAGTATTATCGAAAAAGAAGTTAAGATTGCTGAAAGAAATGTTGAACTGTGGAATATAATGGACGCTAAGATGCTAAGTGTAAAGAAGAGCAGCTCAACTGCGGCATCCAAACTTGCTGAAAATTCCCAAACTCCATATATAGTCGAATACATAGATATATAGGTGGTAAATATTAATAGAATGTCTGCATTAAAGAAACTTTCTGTCTTATAGTATTAAAAAATGTAATTTAACCGATTGAATCATACTCTAGATGCATGATTTCGAACTCCTTTACTAATTTAGGTTACCTTATTCAATATCATATTCGTAACGCAGTTCTTCTTTTGGATTACTAGTTGAATATAATGAGATGTCCTGATCTGAGGAATAAATTATTCTTTCAATAAATGTAGCTTTCGTTTTGCTCTTATCTACAAGCAACACAATCTGTGACCGTGTTCCATAATACTGACCAGCAGTTAAAGGAGACCCGATTTCCTCATGTGGCGGTGTTAATAAAGGTTGAACATAAATAGTTTCTTTCGTTACCCCTAGACTTTTAACTAAGTCAAATTCTTCAGTTATCTTATCGAGAATGAGATTTGTAGATGCCAATTTGAAACAATTCTCAATAACATCTTCCTTCCCAAGATTTGTATTTGTCTTCACGAATTCTTCCATGATCTGCTTACCTTTTTTTATTTTCCCCCATTCTTCAGGGCCTGAATTGATGTCTTGAGACTGCAAATGAAGTTTATCGTGAATATCATTAGATATTACCAAGTAACCTTTTCCAGGTTTGCTGAATAAAGGGTGTGTATTTCCTAATGAGTCAATTAAGGCGTAACGACCTTCTTTAAAGTCGCCGTAAAATAAGTTGAAATCCCCTGTTCTCTTGATATCTGGGTAACACTTACAAAACTTTGCGTATGTATCCCAGTCTTCAAAATTGCCCTGCCTATCATTTAAAAAGACAAAAGGTAAAGCACCACGAGACCTCTCTCCAATCATGCGCTTCATATCAAGTTCATCACATATTCTCAAGTTTAATACAGTCGCAACTCTTCCCTTTCTATTAACACCGGTCCACGTCCCAAAAGTATCATTGGATTGTCCAGCACCAATACGTGCTAGATCATATGGTGAGAGAATAAAATCATCATTATGCCAACAAGTTGAGTGCGTCTTTCTCTCTAAAAATTCATCTCTATTAGAGATCATTATAAGTTCATAGTCAGGATGCTCTCTAGTAGCAAAGAGTATACACATACTTCCTCTGAAACCAAAAATGCCAAAATTATAACTACCAAATTTAAATCTAGATTGCCTTAATCAGATGAAAATGAAATGAGCAATACTACCGTACACGCGGAAATAATGCAAGTCCGAAACCACTTCCTGTATAGCCTCTTTTTCTTCTCAGTGACAGTATACCAGAACTCGAACCTTTGAATTATGACGATTAAATAGCTCTATCGAATCTAATCCTCCTCAAACTACTGCATTAACTATCCCCTCCATCACCAAATTATTATGCTCATCGCTTTCATTTCATTTTTCTTAGTTTGAAAATTAAGGCATCCCTTTGTCGGCTTTTATTTTCAAAAACTCCCCGTGAAATAATATAGCTGCACCGAAATATTCTAGTAGACCTCATTTGATCAGGTTGACAATTGGGGCATCTCATCGTACTGGAATAATATATGGTATTCCGGTGAAATTCTATTAAAAATATTTACATGATTATTCTGACCATTTACTTGCCAAGAGTCCTGTCTGCAGATACAATTACACGCCCTAATCAAACATTCTATGAAAAAAACCCTTGATGCCTTTTTCAGATTTGTGTTTTTGGTACTTAGCAATTTCTTTCTTGTTTCTTTCAACTGCCATGTTGATCTTCTGTGCGATATCACTAACTTCTGATTTGTTACTTTGTGATTTCGATATACTCTTGTCCTTTGAGCTTAAATCGCTATTTCTAGATACTTGTGTACTTTTCCGCTTTAACGTCTCTAATGTTTTCATTTTAACTAGACCTGTATCTGTCTCTAGTCTGTACTCTTCCGGAAACTGATTAGTTCCCGTAGTGGTCAATGGGGCATTATAATCCGGAATAGCCTTACGTTGCATATCCAGCCCTTTCGCTTTAAGAGATTCAATTGTTTCTGAGTTACCGGCAACAGCGTTTTGTGTAACAACTTTCTCGATAGCCAAAGAGTCCAATTTCTTCAATGTTGCACCACTATGCTTCGAAGTTGCATCGTCCATATATGTGCCTTGCGATGCATTTGTAGCTTTTCTACTGAGATTCTCATTCTTGGTATGCTCTAGTCCAGTAAATGGCTCTGGTTTATATGAATCTACTGATGAGAAAGAGGAGATGTCCTCCACTTCATAGTCTGTATCACTAGTGGTGCCGTTATAGGACATTCGTATGTTTTTCAGTTAGTGCTGGACTTACAATGAAAAGTATAGTTCAGTAATAGAAATTTGTGAATGAAAAAACTAATACTCAAAACTTGCTAGATGTAGTATTTAAAGGAAAGATATTTAGTGGCCCATTGAATTAACTTTCAACCAGTCCTCAAGGAAGAAAGAAACCATCACTATAACAATGAAATTGAACCTAACAATGCAGGATATATAATCATTTGACATTCAAACAATGGCAGAATTCACAAAAATATTCTTCTGGCCAGTGAAATCAGGAAGACTTAACCATTTGACGTATTTTTCCCAAATTCAGTTGTTGTCGGACCTTTTCTGAGTCTTTCATTATTTGTTCTGACACTCACCGATCAAAAGTGACTGCTAAGAAAAAGAAAACACCACTAAAATAAGATAAGGAGCATCCACAATTTGAAATGGGACTTTGAAAAATAATATTATGTCATACTACTAGGTAATAGCCGTTGATTGGAAGTACTGTACATCTTACATTTGACATAATTGACATAATTAACATAATATCATACTGGTAAGTTAAAAACGTTTCAGTACTATAGATAAGTAAGGTAAATGCAGTAAGTATATAAACATGCCTTTATAATTTTCATACTTCCAAACAAGAAGTAATGAAATGCCTTTTTTTTGCTATCAGGCACTCACTAGAGTGTACCCTAGTAATTCTTTGAATCGAGTGTCTCTTATTGCCAGAATTAAAAGAACCAATTCTGTATATAGAACAATGTTATCCATTTTCATTATTTCCATGCTTTTCTCATCTATTATCCACAAGATAGTGTCAGTCTCAACTTGAACTCTCAAGTTCTGATTAATGTTCTCATTATCGCGTTTGCTTAAGATTTTCCCATAACAGGTACCATTGGATAGTGTTTCATATACAGAACCTGCAGGTAGGTTGTATATAACCTTAAGTATACCTGCATCCACAAGGAAGAAGAAGTTGTTATTATGAAGAAATGTAGTATTAGCAGTAAAAACTTTCCTCGTGAAATAAGGGCACAATTGTTTCCAAAACTCAACTTCATCTGTTCTCTTCTCTGTATCCATTGAAACAATGTTAGGTCTATAAAGTTTTAGCGCAAATAATAGGACTTTTAATAATGGATCAGGTATTTTAAGTTTGGTGTCAATCTCAGTGGAGATTTGTTGCTCATTACTAAATGCCTGTTGTGCCGCTGAAACAAGTTGGTAATTTCTAGGTGTATTATTAGATAAAGACATCAAATTTTGCATCAGCGAGCTCGTGGGTCCTTGATTTTTATTAGTTTGATCATACCTTCTCAATTGATTTCCTATGGCAGCATTAATGTTTTTAGAACGTCTTTGCAGCTTATTTCTAGCCTTCTCTCTTAATTCTTTGTATTGATATAAAAATTCATTCTCACACCATTCAAGAGCGCTGTTTAAGTCATTAAATAACTCAATATCTTGTAGTAAACCAACTTGATTGAAAACATGATAAATTCTATCACTTTCTCTAATCGTAGAAATAATCAACTTAATTCGCTTGGCTTCAGTGTACCTTTTGATTCTATTAAAGCCTTCTGCTGCCGAATAATCTATATTATCCGCATTGATGTTTTTGAAATCCAATATCAAAAACTTAATTCTGTGTTTTGAAACATCATTATCACTGATCTCCAGCAACCTTTCTATTTTTTCTTCTATTGATATTATTGTGCCAAAAAATAAAATATTTTGCAGTTTCAAAACATAAATCTGCTCTCCAATTTGACTTAGAAATCTCGTTTGAGTGAAGTCTCTATATACTGTACTTTTAGCAACAGTTCCATCGAATTCACCATTGACAGTTTGCAATTTTGTACTATCGACCAAAAAGGAGAAACAGGCAATTAATATACCAACGACTATACCCAGAACAAAATCAAAGATACCCATAGTCAAGACAATTATTCCAATAGTGGCATACTCAAATGTAGTGACCTTGCCAAATGGGTCTATCATGGCTTCGACAAGCAATTCGTAACCCAGTAAAAATATCAACGATCCAACAATACATATAGGAATAAATGAAATTATCACTGGGCCAATAACCATTACCATAATAGTCAACACAATCAACACATAACCGGCAATCGCGGAATCTGCGCCAGCTCTGATAAACAGAACACTATTAGTATAGACAAGGTAGTTTTGCACAGAACCAAACAAACCACTAAAAAAGTTAGAGTAGCCGTGTGCAATCAGCTCTTTGTCCACATCATATTTATCCATCTGTAACGACATTGCCAATGCAGGGACATTAATTGGAACATGAAGGATACCAAAAAAAGTAAGAGCTAACATAGTTGGAATTTGTTTAACAACTAATGACCAATGTGCTTTACCAATATCAAAATACCTATAATGATCATACCACTTACTAGAAACCTCAGGAGCGGGAAAGATCCAACCAGTTTTTCTAAGTTGATGTAACGAAAGATTTGGTGCGATTGCAACAACAAAATGGAAAAGGATTAGGGTTATGATATAAAAGCTAGGTAATACCAATGAATTCTTAAAGCACTTTTGAGTAACGATAAGAATTATTGTCAAAATTGTAGGCAACAACCATTTGAATAGCATCGAACTATCCAAAAATAATTTAGTTAAAAATGGAATGGAATACTCAAATTTAGCAATTCTAGTTGTGACTTCAAGACCAGTGATGATCAAGAAATAACCGACGCCTCCAATACAACCGATTAAAATATGCCTTGGAAAGAATCCCACAATCTTACCTAATCTCAATTTCCCTAAGAGATAAAATGTCAACCCTGTGATCACAGAGCTTATAACATAGCAAAAAATCGTTGTCGTTATAATTTCATCATCTCTTCCAGGAAGCGCTTGACTAATGGCCAGAGCCATTGTATGATAAAAGGGAGTGATTTCTATCATTTCACTTCCAATACCTGAAGGAAAACTGGACCAACCACTCGAGTAGATGAATTGTGAAATAATGGTAGAGATATAAAACATCGAGATACCTGTAGGCCCCAACTGGGCGAATATAGGTTCGGTAATTGGGAATATAATCATACCATAAGATAAAGCATCCAAGATATTCAACAGAAGGCCTAAAATTGCAGCTGGCATGTAATTAGTGACCCTTTTTAGTGTCATCCACGCTTTTGCTGTAGTACTAGTTGGCATTTGTCTAAAGCCTGCTGATGGCACGACAGTAATAGATTGATAGGTCGATTCTTGTTCATAATTACTGGTGGCACTCAGAAAATTCTCCTCAGGCGAGACTGAACCATAGTTATCATTATTCGAGGATGAAGGTGTTAACAGGGCAACTGTCTGCTGTTCAAGTTCTGGATCAGTCGCTCGCTTCAAATTTATACTAACAGGAGTCTTATTGTCAGTAATTAGATCGTTATCTAAATCCCTTCTATTCCTTAAATCTAACTCTTCTTCCTGAGCTTCATCAAGTAAATTCAAATATTCTTTTAAACTAGAAGGTGACTCACCTATCGTTCCGTCATCAAACTCTTCAGCAATGGCAGCAGTTTGTCTATGCAATTTGTTTTGCTCATGGATCGCTCTTGACCCAAATTTATTACTAACCGGTAAAGTATTTCGCTCGCCTCCCTGAGGTAACGAAGAGCCTAAAATTCCGCTGACATATGATCTCCCTAGGAAAGTATTTGTATCATTATTTGGTATCCCAACATTTTTGGTATTCGGCCTTGCGTTAACGTTCAAGCTGTTGCTTTCATTTAATCTATCAATGCTGCCATCACGATTTCCCTCAGGATATTGCAACCCCAGAGAAACCGATATAGACTCTGAGATTGATAAAATGCTATTTTTCCTTCTTTGTTGTGGACTCTTCATTGTTCCGCTTAATACCTCTTCGATTAATTATTGTATATGCTAATGCAAAAGTATGAAATTATTCCAGTAGTTAAAAATGCAATATTGACATCAGACACAACGGTATTTTGATATCTTTGTTACTTATCTGCCGTCAAAACTCCACACCCAATGTTCTTCAAATGGAAGGAGTGCAGTCTAGTAGAAATTAAATGAGTTTTTATATAATATTGTCGCTGCTTATTGTTTTATTATCGACAAACACTAATCGCTCTCTGGCATAAGGAAGTATATGTTAAACTTGAATAGCCAGGATAGAATTGTCATAGTAATTGAACAAATCAAAAAGTAAAAAAAAAGATAAGTTACTGATAAGAATTGAAGCTTTGGACATCACTTCTTTTGACAATTCCAACTGCTTTTTTCTAGCGTTGCTTGGCTCCCTGCCCCCATTTATCTAAGGCGATGCCTTGTCTCTATTAATTAGTCATCTGGAAAATTTCAGACAGCAAGCTAATCAGTGTGTTGCAAAGTCAATTTGAAAAAACAAACTGTGTCCTATCTTGAGATAAATAGTGATAAATTATGTGTTCTATGCATCATTTGTACGTATTATAATCTACTGCATATGCGATGTTCCATAGGCATACAGTTAACGGAAGTGCCAGTCACTTAAAAGCAGGAAGATGAAGATCTGCCAGTATGACAGCATCAACATCAGCCCTACTATATAATTACCAATTCCTGATCTCACCATATACAACTCATGTATAACAGTCATCAAGTTGAATATTTGTTGTCAGAACATTGTTTTGCACTATTTGAAGATAGTGTGCCATATGTGAAAAGGAAGAATAACAAAATTAATATCTCCTTTAGCTCGAGTTATTATGTATCCGATTAATCCTACAAATCTCTATTAAGTGAACTAAAAAAAGAACCACTTTAGGCCCAACTATTAAACTTTAGCTATATTTTCCAAGATACACCTTTTTAGTTTTTCTTTTTACAGAGTAATGCTTAAGCAGTAACGTGTTGTTCGTGGATCTTGGCGTATCTACCAGAAGGATCTTCAGCACAGCCCCAGTCGGCCTTTGGAATCCATCTCATGACAGTAGAAGCAGCAGTCTTTTGTGGGAAAAGAGCATCAAACTTCAATCTGTACCAGTAAGCTTCCTTAGTAGTTGGGATATCTTCACCCCATTCAATCTTAGGGTTAGAGAACATAGTGTCAGAGATGACTCTTTCAGCAGTGTCCTTCAAACCGTCGATCCAGGAGTAACCAACACCATCAGAGAATTGTTCCTTTTGTCTCCATAGAATTTCTTCTGGCAAGTATGGTTTTACGTCTGGCTCATCAGATGTGTCGAAAGCCTTTCTCAGGATGTACTTCTCGATACGGCCGGCTGATTGGTCGATCATCTTGTCCTTAGGGTCAATGTTCATACATAATTGCAAGAACTCCTTATCCAAGAATGGAACACGAGCTTCTAGACCCCAAGCCATGGTAGACTTGTTGGCTCTTAGACAGTCTGCCAAGTGTAGGTTCTTTACACGCTTAACAGACTCAATATGGAATTCAGTAGCAGATGGAGCTTGAGCGAAATATAGATAACCACCGAAGATTTCATCAGAACCTTCACCAGACAAAACCATCTTCACACCTTGAGCTTTGATCTTTCTAGATAGCAAGAACATTGGAGTGGAAGCTCTGATGGTGGTGACATCGTAAGTTTCCAAGTGGTAGATGACATCATCCAAGGCATCTAGACCTTCTTGTAGAGTGAATGTGTGTTCGTGGTGAATAGAGCCAATGAATTTAGCAACCTTTCTGGCAGCTTGTAGATCTGGCGCATTTGGAAGACCAATTGCGAAAGAATGCAGACGAGACCAACCAGCAGTATGTAGGTGACCTTGGTTATCAATACCGGCCAGTTGCTTGGAAGCGGAGGCGTCGTTGTCAGCAGCGTCGTTTTCCTCGTTAGCTTTTTCGGTTTCACGAGCAGCGATAGATGCAATTAGGGAAGAGTCCAAACCACCGGACAAAAGAACACCGTATGGGACTTCAGCCATCAGTCTCTTTCTGACAGCCTTTTCTAGAGATTCTCTGATATCCTTGAAGTTAACTGGAGTAGTTGGAATACGGGACTCATCGATCCAGTCTGGAGTGAAGTATCTGGTGATTTGATCGGTCTTAGAGTCATAGACGTGACCTGGTGGGAAGGCAGTGATCTCGTCACAGTCATCTGTCAGACACTTCAATTCAGAAGCGAAGAAAACAGTCTTTGGAGAAGAAGAACAACGACCCATGTACAAGGTAGTGATACCGACTGGATCTCTTGCAGCTACAATTCTGTCTTGCTTAGCATCGTACAGACACCAAGCGAACATACCGTCCAAGTATTTTGGAGCATCGATGTCGTGTTCCAAGTAAGCTGGGATGATAGGTTCACAGTCACTTAGAGTCTTGAACTTGTAATCTGGGAATTGTTCTCTTAGCTGAATGTGGTTGTAAATTTCACCGTTGACACACAAGGTGTAGTCACCATCTTCACTGGTGATTGGTTGAGCACCGGAATCCAAACCAACAATGGCCAATCTTTCATGGACCATGATAGTGGAGTTCTTGACAACGTTACCCGACCAATCTGGACCACGGTGTCTAATTCTCTTAGATAGTTGAAGAGCCTTTGGCTTGAAAGCATGCACATCTTGGTGCTTGTAAGCTGCAAAAATACCACACATATTAGTATGCTATTGTAGTACAAGTATTTTTTTGTAATGTGATTAGTTTTACTAAATCTAAAAAAAAGGATTTCTTAAGCTAAAAGGCAATATTTTAAAATAAGAGTATACACAAGGAAATGTTCTTGATAATCAACCGATCATCACCCAGTATTATATACTTTCCATTCGATTGCTTGATTTGCTTCGAGACTTTCTCATGGCACTAACAAATTTTTTTTTTCACCTTTAATCAGTCACTTGAACGGACACCGAGGCTCTCTTCATGTAGAGTCACTTTCCTGCGCAGCTTTGATTGCTAAATGGGCAATGAATTTTTTCTAAAAAACTGAAAAAAAAAATCCAAAAATCGATGAGTAATTTGCGGATTTTGAAGAGTTTTTATGAAATATTGTCAACAGTGAGACACGAATACGTAGAAACACACCCAGACGGACGCTGCTCTGCTCTTCGATTAGCAGAATTTCTTTTCGAGATGGGACAGTTACTTGTAGAAAGCTGGTGGCAAATTGAAAAAGAAAACAAAGAATAGTAGTAAAGATCGGAATTACATAGCCTGAAAAAAACAGGAGCAGTATAGATTTGCTAGCTGTTTTATCCGATCTTATCCCACATCTAATACCAGATGTGTTCTATGCTAGCGAAATGTGCTTGTGCTTTTTACATGCCGTGCTACTCTTCGGTACTTGTAATATTTGCGGGATGCAATACCATATAGGGTTCCTCTGAAGGATTGAGGTACAGCTTCTTGGTACCTGTCTTAGTTTACCCTTCCTTTTTATCTTGGAAACACCATGTTTCCCAAGTATTTCATTACTTTATACCTTGAGTAAAATTTCACTTTGGGTATGTAGCACTAAATAGCTTTGGCTACTTGAATAATCTTATTGGAACTAAATTACAAATTAGTGCCTTGCGGGACATATAAAATTTGACACTATCAAATAAATTTGACAGTACCCATTGTAGTTGAGATTGTCGATTTTTTGGAACTATCATGCAATTACAAATGAAGAAAATGGGATGTTACTTATTACTCTACTCTACCTTCCATCGCTAAGATGCGACATAACTGAGCTTCGACACCGCATTATGCCAATGTACAATTTTTGCCTCCTCATAGCAATTGTAATAACCGCTTTGACAAAAGACTACTTATTTACATAACAGACCAGGATATATATTAAGTCGTTGATAAACATCGACATACTAAAATCAAGATGTAGAGACCTTCTCAAGCATTGTTATTTTTCTATTCCATTTCAATTTCTAGCATCATTTCGTAGATTAACTGAAATAGAAAAAAAAAAGAATCAGAATTTTCTAGTAGCGTCCAGAAAACTAGCTCCTCGAAAGAAACTAGGGATGTAACAAGAAATAAGGTCTGCGTTGGTACCGCTTTCTCCATTAAAACCTCACGATAGGATCGCAAGAAGAATTGTTCGAATAGGATTCACGCAAATAATTTCATCGTCTTCTTAATAAACTTGGAAGGTCATTGGTTATATTAAGAAAGAAGGTAAAAAAGAACACTTTGAAAAAAAAAATAAAAGTGAATTCAAGACAAAAGTTAAAAAACATTGAACCAAATCATTCTTCCTTTTATATCCTGCTTGGAAGTTCTCACTTCGACGGCCTTGCACTGTGAAGTAAAAAAAAGTTCCAAAAAATTTTTCAAAAATTGCGATGAGCTTTCGTATGAAAAAATTTATATTGCGATGAGATGAGTTACAGTTTGAGAATTTTAATGATATATTATCAATTAGGTCTTTAAATCTTGATATCAGACCACATATTATTAACAATATTTAGTTGTGATTGGAGGTAGGGACTAAAAGATTAGAGTCAAATTTATCATAGACAAAGGGATACAAATGCTGACAATAGAGGAAACCAAGAAAATCACAAAGAAGATCACCGCTAGTGATGATAGGAAGGACTATAATTCTATAGTGAAACTAGTCCAGTCTTTAAAGTTTGAAGAATCTGTTGATCTAGAAGATGAAAAAACAGAAGCAAGTTTGAGATTTTTAGTTGTGGCATTGTTTCAAATATTCAAGAAACTGTTTAGCAAGAATGAGCTCTCGTTGCATGTTAAAAAACCTGAGATACTTGAATTCAATAAGTGGTGTAGGAAAATATATGAATCATTCAAATACAATTTACTAAAAATTATATCTAAAGTTGAATTTGAGTGCTCATTAACTTTGGATTGTTTAGATGTCTACATGCAGCTGCTTGAACAAGAGTCAATACACTTTGCATCATCCAAAGATGCCACATATTTCCCAAACAAATCATTCAGAAAACTAATTAAAGCCCTATTTGACTCAAATCTAAAAGAGTTTGAGTTAGACCCCAAGACTGGAGAATCACAAAGCCCCTTAATCACAGAATTCACCGAGAAATATTTTAAAGAGTTTGTTGACGTTCAATTCTACTTTTTATCTGAATTTCTTGACTTACAAGAGAGCAAGGAGCTACATGCAAGCTCACACATCGCAGCCAAATGGCTAGCTATTGTCAACCATGATAGATACTTAACTAATGGTGATGTTGAACTAGAGATATTTGTATCCAATCCTCCTCAAGCAATTGAGTCTGAGTCTAAATTCAAATCTAACCTTGAAAAAAATTGGTTACTATTACTGAATAGCGAACTTTCCATTAGCCAATATAAAACCATTCTTCTAATACTTCATAGAAGAGTGGTGCCTTATTTACAAAATCCGACGAAATTGATGGATTTCTTAACCGATTCATATAATCTCCAAAGCTCCAAAACAATTAATGCTGATGCTGTTCCAATACTGGCCTTAAATGGTTTATTTGAGTTGATCAAGTCTTCAGGTTTAGAATACCCTAATTTTTATGGAAAACTTTATCAGCTGCTCACTCCAGACCTGATGCATGTGAAGTATAGATCAAGGTTTTTCAGACTAATGGATATTTTCTTATCATCTACACATTTATCAGCTCATTTGGTTGCCTCCTTCATAAAAAAATTAGCAAGGCTCTCTATATCCGCCCCACCTGGAGCAATCGTCACTGTATTGCCATTCATCTACAATCTACTAAAAAGACACCCAAGTTGTATGATAATGATACATGACCCAGCATTTGTTTCCAACCCCTTCCATACACCGGATCAGCGTAAAGCCTTAGCTGAACTTCAAACAAACTTTAAAGATCCATTTGATGCTGCTGCAGTAGATCCAGAGCAAACGCATGCAATGGAATCTTCATTATGGGAGTTAAAAACCCTAATGGACCACTACCATCCAAATGTAGCAACTCTGGCAAAAATCTTCTCGCAACAATTTAAGAAGATGCATTATAATATGGAGGATTTCCTTGACTGGAGTTATGATACGTTACTGGAGGCTGAAGCTTCAAGAAGATTAAAAGTTTTACCAACTTTAGAATTTGAAGAATTTCCCTCACTACTTCAAAATCCTGGAACAAATAATACGGATGAAGACAACTTAGAGAACGATGCTTTTCTACCCGGTAGTGGGTATTTAAGCGGTATTGCATGGTAGTCTATAGCACATAGAATAATATATACATTTTTAAAACATCTATTAATACTGGCATATTCACAAACTTAATGACAAAAATATCTATATATTTTACAAGCACATGTTGCCAGAGGCAAAAAGACAAAAAAGTAATGGTCTCTAGCGGGATCGAACCGCTGATCCCCGCGTTATTAGCACGGTGCCTTAACCAACTGGGCCAAGAGACCATTTTATTGTTGTATACCATCTGGAAAGTTAGAAGTACATGTATTAAGATTATATATTTTGGCAGAAAATGTTTGCGATCATCACCGCATGGAAGATTGCGGATTTTGCAACATAAAATACAACGAAATATGAATAATTAACATGATACCAAAGTTAGGAACAGGATGTTGTTGCAACATAATTGTCATTATATGCATATTATTCGAGAAATTGTGATATAATCACATCATGATTTCCAATATTTTATAACCTATTATTTAAAAGTTAACGAGTAGTCAATTAACCGCTTCAAAACACCTTGAATGTAGAAATAATGTTATGATGGCAAAAGATTTATTATGCTTCATGCAATTGCGCTAAAAATATTCATCATGTCCAATAGATAGAGCTGTGTCCTCAATAAGTTCATTTTGATCAGATATTTTCCACGATATACTTTTCAAATTCATAATAATGGCCTTCGGTAAATCTCTGATCAACATATCTTCATCCTCAATTGGCTCTTGAAATGAGTATAATTGATTAGTTTTCTCATACCTGTAACTCAGAAGCAGGAAAAGGGGCAAAATAAGGTCGTTAAGAACATTGAATAGAAGTGGTCTTAAAGGGTCATTGGAATTATCCTTGTTGAACGTTACTTTTAATGATTTTAAGGTGGAATTAAAATCCACAGTTTTTTCCTTTTTGAACACATTTTTCAATTTACCCAAGCTAGCAGCTTTCAGGTTTTTCTTATGCCCATCAAACACCATAATAGAATCCAAAGAGCTTTGTAGATCTGTTGTTTTCATAATACTTCTCGTTAAATATTTTCTTGATAACTTCAAAAAGCCCATCGCGTGTCCTACATTATTTGCTTCATATTGCTCCAATGACACCAATAAGTATATTAAAACTTTTATAAAATCGACATTGTAAGAGTTAATAATAGTAATGGGCAATGTATTGGATGAGTGTTTGCCAAGAATGGCAAGCATTGTTTCTAATGCACTGATGCACATTCTTGAGTACAGAGTTATGTTATTTGAACTCAAAATATTCTGCGTTAAGTCATTAGAGTGATCCAAGTCGAGAATGGAATCTTTGTACAAATTGGATCGCAGTTTTGTTATAGCTACTAAAACTACACTAAGCTGTTGTAGTACGCCCATTTCGTTAGTATATCTTAGTAGATATTGATACAGTTCTTCATCTCCATGTAGCCAATCAGTTGACTTGAGGAATAGTAGTATTCCAATTGCGCGTTTCAAGTAGTCACTGGCAGTTGTCCATAGGTCCGTCCTTCCAGCTGTATATGCCACAGTCATAGATTCTAGAACCATTTTCTCATATGCAATAGCGATATTTAACGTAGTGATTGTTAATTCATGGTCGATGCCTTTTGTTGCTTTAAATCTCAGTAGTAACTGAATATAACTGAATAGTTTTGCCAGCACATTATCAGGGGCGCTGGCACTCGTTATCAATTCTATAACATCTTGTCTAGCAACATTAAGTTCAATGTTGGGTGTGCTGAAACCTGTGTTGTAACAAATATACTGGTTTGATGTAGCTGTAGTTTTACTCATTATGCAGAAAGATCAAAGCCAAAAACCCAGGATAAAATAATGAAAGATAGCAGATAATAATCAATTAAGGGATATAAAAATGCTAACGATCGAACACCAACAATTCTAACTTGACTATCATATAAGTAGGCTATAGTTTTCTTTACTGAATGGAGCTTCAACTTCTATACAGCTTTAACCAGAAAAAAAACAGGGAAAGCAAACAAATACCTAGCTCTTTGGACAAACGTAGTTGCAATTGATTTTTTTTTTGATCAGTATGATGGTAATGGTAAGAACAGCAAACGTATTTGCAAGACGCACTTTTTGTTGCTCCGAGAATCGATAAATCAATGAGATAAGATTTAATCAATTGAGATTAGACAAAAATCATGTGGATTTTGAAAGTCAGATGAGATGTAGACAGATCATCAACGGACTCTGATAGCTATTTTCTACGCTTTTAGCAATCGCGAGATTAAAACCTCTGTGAAGTCGCATGCCAAACCAAGGTGATAAATATCCAGAGGGATCAAACAAGGCAATACAACTCCAATTCCATACTAGTGTATCACATGATCAGAAAAATAGAAATTAAAAAAAAACTACAACATTGTACGAAAAAATGACATGTGATAATACGTATGAAAGAGCAATCTAGAGTCAACTTCTAGTTTCCTTTTGGTTCTTCTGGGTGGAGTCTCTCTCTACACCAATCGCCTAGCTGTCTCTGCTAGTGTATGTGTTTAGTGTATGTGTGTGGGTGTGCATGTTATTAGGGCAACAAAATAGTACGTGCGAAGGGTTGTGAGGTATTTTAAACACAGGAGACTGTTTGCGTTGTTGCTTCAAACATGGGTAAAGTGATGAGAACACTATTATCCTTATCAAGCATATTAGTTCCCGATTTGTCAATAAACAAGGGATAGATAAGATAAGATAGGAGATACTACTCCGCCCACTTGTTATGTTTTGACTCTTTGAGAATTTTTATTGTTTGATTACCCAAAACGGTAAGATAACACTCTAGACGCATCTAAGCCAATAGATAAGCCTATAGATATGTGAAACCTTGGATAGAAAGAAGTCAGAAAGGATTACCATTTCTAGTGGTTCCCAGGCGGATGAGGAAGGAAGACGAAATAACACCATCAAAAGGCATCGGCCAATAAGATGCCCACGATAATTGGAAATAGCAAGACAATAGAAACTGACGAAAAACCTGGAGCACATCAATGCGGGTCACAATATACCCCATACAGACTAGATTATTCCCCCGAACCTCTAGCACATACTCTCCTCATCAGCCGAACATGAACATACGCCAGTACAACGCCTTTGGAAACAATAAAAAAAAGAAATAAAGATAAGATAAGTAAAACTGATAAGATCGAATATCTATTCTCCAGCTAATATACGGGGACTACCCTGTAGGCTAACTTGTATCAATGGCATTGAATCGTCAGACGCAAAGAAACTGCACAGCACGGAGCATCCTTAGTAGGAAGTGCCAGTAGAAAGACCTGGAGACGAGACAAAGAAGAAATATGCTATTCTAGAAGGAGGAGAAGAAGGGGGGGAATCGCTTGAAGATCTTGCCATCCTAAGAAACACACGCAAGAAGGAAAAAGAAGGATCCCTTAAGAAGAAAGTCAAAAAAAAAAAATAGGTCAGAGAAAAGTCCGTGAACAGATAGTAACACATACACATAAACATACAAAAGAAGAAAAAAAACCGCAAACAAAACACGCAGGGAATGGAGACTGTACAAAATCCAAACGTGTTTTTACGGAAGAAATATCAAAGGGGAGAAAAAGGTCGCACAAGAGATTAGTCCAAAAAAACCTCGCTAGTAAGGGTCCATCCATCATCATGCTTAGATAGATGTACCTATTTTTGCTAGAAATCGCTGCAGTTCAGTATAGAAGCTTTGCACAGCACTACAAGGCCCGTATCAGGAAAGCTTGGACTCTCCCTGCAGTTGTGCTGTGGACAATGTTCATGAAATCATTGGAAGATCGACTTTTCTTTGCTACACACATCTTTACATCAAAAGCACGTAGAGAGCAAACAGACGTAGCAAGAAAAGCTGATCTTCCCAGCCATCTCCCTGAAGCACACGGGCAGTGAAAAGAATGCCCGGGCAGTACACTGCACAGTACACTGGACAGCAAGTGAGACTGAGAACTCTAAAGGAACTTAGGAGAACGACAGCTCTTAATCGCAACTAGCACCTTTTGCCCACTTTACACTCAGATAATCGCTGAGGGGATTCAGACTATACTTTCTGCACAGATTTCGAAAAACGGGAAATCCTCCCCCTCATATGGACTTGATGAGCTGTGTTGAGTCTCTCTACCTTTGTTAGTCAACTACTTGTGTTGCAGCTGATAGTGGAAAAAAAAATAAATGAAATGGAATAATATGGCTAAACTACTTTCGATTTTGAACCAGGCAAACTTGTATTGCTCCCATAAAGACAAAATAAACTGGAGATTGAAGAAGAACTAAAGGTATCAATATCTAACAATTTTAGGAAGAAACTTCATGTGCAGAATATAGTTCTAGTGCGATAATTAGCCAGCTATTGCGGTGGGAATCAAGATAATATTGTTGATGGGAAGAAAATAAGACCCAAAAAAAAAAGAAACTCCAGTAATTTGGAAAATCTTTATTCAAAGCCTATATATACTTATTATATATATGCAGATGATCATAGCTGGACTTATAATTAGTGTTATACACAACACAGCACTCCCAATTTAATAAATTATAGAATTCTTTAAACAGTTCTTTTTAGGACTGATACTTTTAACCTAACCTAAGATTATATCAGAATAGCCACAATTATACAATTAGCTACTATCCTACAAACGTTCCAAGAACATAAACGACTATATCAAAACCAATTATAAAATAATAGGAAACTGTTATACAAAAGTGATTCAACTAATTCGATTTTATCTAATAGATTAATTATTTTTTGTCTGCGATGGCTAGAGGAGATGGATATGTATGGACAGAGACATATGATCCTGCGACAGTTGCTTTTATCATACTAGGTGCCGCGCTGGTATTCTTTATGGTTCCAGGTTTAGGGTTTTTATACTCAGGACTGGCGAGAAGAAAGTCTGCCTTAGCACTGATATGGGCTGTACTGATGGCAACACTGGTTGGCATGCTCCAATGGTATTTTTGGGGTTATTCTCTTGCATTTTCAAAGACAGCTCCAAACAACAAATTCATTGGAAATTTGGATTCTTTTGGTTTCAGAAACGTCTATGGGAAGACATCAGAAGATTCAACGTACCCGGAAATTGCATTTGCATCTTTCCAGATGATGTTCTTATGTGTCACAGTAAGTATTATTGCTGGTGCTACCGCTGAAAGAGGTAAACTTCTTCCACATATGGTGTTTCTCTTTATTTTTGCAACACTAGTTTATTGTCCTATCACGTACTGGATATGGGCTCCAGGTGGATGGTGTTATAAATGGGGTGTTTTGGATTGGGCTGGGGGTGGCCCAGTCGAAATTGTTAGTGCTGTTGCTGGGTTTGTTTATTCATACTTCCTTGGAAGACGTAGAGAGAATTTACTTATCAACTTCAGACCACATAATGTTTCCATGGTCACTTTAGGTACTTCAATTCTATGGTTTGGCTGGCTGCTTTTCAATGCAGCAACATCTTTGACACCTAATTTACGCTCTGCATACGCATTTATGAATACAAACATCAGTGCTGTTACAGGTGGTATGACATGGTGTCTACTGGATTATAGGTCGGAGAAAAAGTGGTCGACTGTGGGTTTATGTTCCGGGATCATCTGTGGTCTAGTTGCTGCAACCCCCAGTTCAGGTTGTATCACATTATATGGATCATTAATACAAGGCATTATTTCAGGCGTAGTTTGTAACTTCGCTACTAAGATCAAGTACTACTTAAAGGTCGATGATGCTATGGATCTGTTGGCGGAGCACGGTGTTGCTGGTATAGTAGGCTTGATATTTAACGCTTTATTCGCAGCAGACTGGGTTATTGGAATGGATGGAGCTACAAAGCATAGAGGTGGCTGGATCACACACAACTACAGACAAATGTACAAACAAATCGCATATATTGGTGCTGTTGCTGGATATACAGCTGTAGTGACTGCTTTGATATGCATAGTCATAGACAATATACCAGGATTAAGACTTAGAGCATCTGAAGAAGCTGAGGCTCTTGGTATGGATGAAGATCAAATTGGTGAATTTGCATACGATTATGTCGAAGTTAGAAGAGATTATTACTTATGGGGTGTTGATAACGACAACAATAGTGCAGATAACACCGATGGAAATGCTGATGATCAATCAGTTACAGGTTCATCAACAGCAGCCACCAATGAAGGTCACGATATAGAAAAGGTTCCAGCTGGACCACAATAGTAAAATTGCATCGTAGGAATACAATTAATTTACCTTGCATCTCGAAGTCAGGGTATTAAATAGTCATTCATTTTAGTCACTTGCCAATATTCATTAATTTATGTTTTATTTCAGTTCAATTATTTTCCTTTTATTTAATATGAGGAGTTAACTCTCTAATTTTTCCCGATGCTTGCACATTAATGTAGCAAGTAATCCTTCCACAATCTACATGGGTGTTTATATTTATACATTTCCTTTATTAACATCTCTGCAAATAAGTTACACATAATTCATTTCTTTTTGATATTAATACATATATTACATCAGAAATATCTGTTTTGTGATCTACTATTACTTTTTATTTGCACTAAATCCAACTTTTCTGTCTAAATATGTTATGTTAGCAGTACATTTTATGATATCTGTAACATTTTATCCTATTCTTTAACGTGATTCATAACTATGTATTTTTGGTATTCAATATTTGAGCCTGTCATTTTATTATAAATATCTGAAACGATGCTACGTTATTTTGTTTCGGATCAAACCAATAATAACTTAGCGGTACCTCAATTACTATCCATATCACAATAAAAAAAATAAATTTCTTCTCGAAATTAGATGTGTATATATAGCTAACCTACTGCATAAACTTCATTCATTGTAATAAAACCTTCAAGAAGTACATCTATTAATTCAACCAGAATCTATGACACTTTGGAGGAAATAGGGTGTTAGCTAGTGTCTTGAAAGTATTGCTGATATGTCGGATCCTGATGATCTTGTCCTTTCATATATTGTTGGCCCACATCACCCATTGCAATGTTAGGGTAAGGGTTATGATTCTGCGGGAGTGCCTGATGATCCAGAGTTTGATTTGAATGCTGAGGCTGTTGCAATAAATTCGGGTTTTGCAACTGTTGCTGGTTGTCTAACATTTGATTGTGTACAGCGTTTTGTCTTAAGTGATGTGGAAGATCAGTTTGTGAGTTACTTCCCAGATCTGGATTACCATTTTGAGTATCACCATGATCTTCATCTTGCTCTTCTTCGTCATCTTCTTCACCATCTTCGTCAGGAGCATTTAGACACGCTTGGATCAGATTTCTTCCCTCCTGTTGGGTTACTATAGGCTCAAACTTTGGGGTACTGAATGTATACACTAGACCGGTTTCTGATACAATCAATAATAACACTTGTGTGCCTGTCAATACTGACAACTCAAAAGCCTTTTTCATAATACCATGTTTTCTCTTTGAAAACGTCACATGCCTTCTAGTTTTGTTTTCAATGAACTTGATTTCAATTTTTCTTCTATCCTTTGGAGTACTAGTATTTTCAAAACTTGTACCATTGTTACTTTTAGGTTCAGCTGACATCTCATTTAAAACAGAATTAGACCCAGAAACGGATCCCGTCATGGAACCATCGTCATCTATATCATCGACTTTGTCTTCCATATTATTCCCATTTATATCTTCCTTGTCAGACATTCTCAACTATTTCAGTCTTTAAATTCTTTTAACAATATTACGGGTGGCTTGATCTACCTGCTCGATTCCTTGTACTTCGTAAGCTATTTTTCGTTGCTGCACAGAGGTGTTGGAATATACGCAAAAAAAAATCTGTGAATAACAACCGTGTTTAACAAAATTCTTGATAACAAATCAGTCGCAGTGTACCAGTTAGAAGTATTTCCTTTTCCTTACAGAATGCGATCCTCTAGCTCTTTGTTGGCTATTTATTTTTTCCCTAACCAAACAATTCACGTATTGCCATATAATGCTATTCAGAATGCAGGTTTACAGTAATAAAGACCCTGAAGCAATAAAATACAGCTCTTAAGTTATGAAATATAAGCACTAATATGCGTAAGAACTACCAATTTCCTAATCTGTTATGGAGACTCAACCTAATAAACCCAATTAAGAAATTACATTAATGAAAAATAATGGCATCAAATTCCTAAAATGGTTAAATCTCAAAATCTCAACGAAAAAAAAAAATTGACAAAAATCATCTCTGCAAAGGTTCAGAATGGCCACGGTGATGACAAAAAATCAAGAAACGCAAAGATGGTTGCTACGATCTGTTTTCTAGGAAAAGTACCTTGCATAAACACTAATAATGTGATGTCATCACTTTAGCACACACAAATGGATGAAACCAACAAGTGTACGTTGATCACTATATCATAGCATCCCAAATACATACTCTGTGTGAACAGGTCTTTGAGCTTAAGCCACTGTTGAACCTATGCCGTTGGTTTCTCGGTGGTTCACAGCATAAAATATCTGATAATTATAATTATGACCAAAATGTATTATTGACTCAAAAAATATAGAGATTTATAAAGGAAAAAAATTGAAATGAAATGCAATGCAGAACTTGTAGAAATTATGATACAAAGCCCAGTGGGAGCGAAATTATTGTCTTTTCTTTAAGAGATTTATTTGCAAGCGTTAAAATCGCCCTTATGTACCACGAACACATCAATAGCAGCCATGGCAGCATATAGTCTGTTTTCAGCTTCATCAAAAACTATTGAGTGGTCACCATAAAATATGTCATCAGTGACTTCTTCGTGATGTCTTGGCAGACAATGCATGAACTTAAAGTTAGGTGCGGCAACGGAGGCATGTTCTTGGCTAACCTGGAACCCTTGGAATTGCTTTAGTTTGGCCTCCTTAGCAAATTCTTCACCCATAGACACGAAAGTGTCTGTCACAAGAACATGTGCACCAACCGATGCATGTTTTGAATCGTGAGTAACTTCAATCTGTGTACCGTTCTTAGCACAAATCTTTTTTGCTGCGTTCATGATCTCCGGATCCATTTCAATACCTGGCGGAGTAGCTATGGAAACATCCATACCAAGCTTTAAACAAGCAATGGCCATATCATTGATAACGTTATTAGAGTCACCGATCCAAGTGATTTTAAGCTTGTTCTTGGTGTAGTCAAGATGCTCTTTAATAGTTAGCATATCACAAATTGCTTGCAAAGGATGATATGTGTCACACAGAGAGTTGATAATAGGAACAGAAGAGTGCTGACATAGCAATTGGATATCTTCATGCTTGTTCACACGTGCGAAAATGCACGAAACCATAGAAGACACAACCTTAGCGGTATCATAAAATGATTCGTTGACACCCAGTTGGATATCTTCTTTACCTAAAAACATAGGTTGAGCACCAAAAAATGTAGAGGCTCCTTCTGTTGAAATTCTAGTTCTAGTGGATCTCTTGGTGAAGATCATTGCAATAGTTCTGCCCAGCAGCTTTAAATGTTGTTCTTGAAATTCTTCAGTGTTACCAGACTTGAATATTTTCTTGAAATGCTCTGCCCTGTTTACAAGGATTTCAAATTCTTCATCCGATAGATCTTTAATAGACACCAAGTGACGGATTTTGCTATTGGAGTTCATGGAATAGGATTCAGTAGGTTGAGTCATTGTAATATTTTATCTAATGGTTGATTTTAATGCAAAGAAAACTGAACAAAAGTTATCTAATAACTTCTCGAGTGATGAATTGATGTTATGTGTATCTATAACAGAAAATAGAATGGTAAATAGAAATAACTTTTAACAGCAGAATGATTCAATCTAAAACTACAAATGTACACTGATCCTTATATATCTCAAACTACTCGTCAATACCTTCCGTTAATTACCACTAACTGCGTATGCTCGGTGATGGCCAATATCGACAATGAGCCATACTCGTCTCGGGCGTCACATTTTATGGCAATCGGGAGCGAATAGGCCTTAATGCTACTACAAATAAAAGGGAAACATCTGGCGAGGTTGATCCTTTCCTCCAAAGGAATGCCGTTGTGTAACGTCAAAGGCAAAAACACGTAAAGACAATACAGTTATGGCTTCCTCTCAACGTGGGGGGCCGTGAAATTGAACAGAAATGAATGACTCTCTCTCTCTCTCTCTGACAGGTGTAGCGAGGGAAAAAAAAAGGAACTTGCAAGAAATGGCTATAATCTCTACTTTATCTCTATTTGGAAAGATTTAGCGAAATATCAGTTCTGCCTTCCATAAAATGTCATACTGAGATAGTAATGTTAAAGGAAATAGTTAGCGAATGCATGCTATCATGTCATATATTCACCTTGCCTCTTACATAGTTGACGACCATACAAGACTTCCCTCGCTTCCACTTGCTTTCATTTCATTATTTGTACTTAATAAGGTACTCAGATAGAGTTCTTATCAGTAGTTGGGAACCTTAAAGAACACTCTAGGCCTTTGGTTTCTCATACTAATGAATGGCCTCATACTAGCCCTAGATGTTCGTTCAAATTTTTGACACAAAATAGTCTTGGCTATCACTATCACCATCACTATCACTATCTTGGCGGTAACAGTCCCAGAATAGCGATATATTCGATCATTCAATTGCTTTTTACTTTTTGGTCCAGCTTGGCTTAACAGTACTGTTTGACAGTACAATACTTCATTCACAAGGACCTGTGATTTTGAGAAATTTGTGTATCCGTGAACTTTAATTCTACTAATTATTCTCACACAAAAAGAAACAAACAGACTTATATTGAGCTGCTAGTCTTTCAAGAAATAGAAAGTTTTACATCGCACACTAGCAGATAAACACGAAGCTGTAGTCGAGTCACGTAACTTTTAATATCAATACCATTCTAATGAAGGTTTGATTTTCTCATATATGTAACTATCTATGAATTTCCTTCATAGCAACTGAAAATAAAATTTAAAACAAACGTAAAGTGTAAATTGAAATATATTCTATATACATTATAACATCCTGATATCTTGATGACTAATTATAAAATAACGATGATGCTATAAATGTTGAAGATATTAATTAAAAACTATGCAAGGTGTGAGAAACACATGGACAATAATGAAATACAAAAATAAAATAGAAACTTAACATCTTCTTCTCTTTAGAGATGACTGCATTTCTTCAATGATTTCACCACCATGTTTATGAGACGGTCTACTATCACATGCCAAAAAGTTATGTGCGAGACCGTTCGAAGGAGGAATTCCTTTATTAAATCCAAAGTAGAAAGAATCATCCATTGGTTTAGTTGTAGAACAGTTCGAAGAATTTTGACTTTGTATGGCATTTAATTTATGCCGGTAACTCTTTACAAGATCATAATCTCCTTCTTGTAATAATCCACAAAGCTCTGGAAACACTCTAACAAAATCCTTGCAAACTATCCTATTCCAGGAATAGCACAATCTTGAATTTATTTGTGTATTGTTATTCATCAAAGTATCAGTAGTTCTAAAAAACATTCCCCATATGTGATCAATAAGTTTTACAAAGCCATGCTCTAAGAGTAGTAAGTTTTGAAGATGAGTTAATGATACATTCCTATTTATAGGCAATTTGTTATTTGGGGTAAGACATTTCATGACAATGATGCTGTTATCATTCTCTAGTTGATGCAGATAAAGTAGTATGTACAGTTCATGACCGGTTTGTTTGAAATCCCGAAGTACCACATGCCAAACAAACATATTTGAATCATGGGGCTTCATATAAAAAAGTGCCTCATCTTGCCTCACCGTTCTATTATAATGCTTCCACTCTCTTAAAAGTCGCCTTGTTGCTATCCTCATCCTATTATTCTACGACTCTGTTAGTACTTCCAGTACAATTATTCAAAGAAATAGTGTCTATGTGTTAGTCTCTTCTTGAAAATGAGATGAATTTAACAAATGATTTGGTAGTATAGTGGTCTCTTTTCCAGACCGACTCTGTATGTTCGTTAAACTTAAAGATGAACTCTTATACTATTCCAGATAGTCTTGTTTCTATTTCAAATTCCCTAAATCTTTTGAATAAGCAGGGACGGAGTCAGATGCTTTATTATATTCAATACTAATTTATTCTGAATAAGTAGAAAGTCCAACCAGCTAGATAATACTAGTTATTATACTTTTATCTTGTTTGTTATTATTTAAATTTTTGATCACTAAGTAACTTAATTTTTTAAATTTTCTTAGAAAGCTAATGAAGAAGCTAGAAATTTTATCGTTTTTCCATTTGGAGAGCCAGCAATATAACTACAAGAGTTTAAAAAGTGCAAGGATAGATTCATATAGGAAGAACACAACGCGTAGCATTTGAGCTTTTGTAGCCACACAAGACTGTGCTGCAAAAATATCTGGTTAATAACAGTTGGAAAGTTACAAAATATTGAAACTCAGATGTTAATATACTATAGTACTTTTTGTCACTTATTTTCAGCAATAGTAAGGCCGTTAATCTGGTTGATAAAGATTTTGATCAGGATTTCTTTCTACAGGATCGAAAAAGGAGATCGATATGAACTCTCTATCTTTGCAAGCTATAATTGCGGCAAACCTTGTTACAATCCTATCTTTTGTAGTCGATCTTAATTTGTCCAATATTATATGATATGCACTCGTTGACGTATCGTCGCTGGTAACTGAAAAATTCTTGGGATCAACAATAGGAAGATGTGCAAGCAAAGGAAAATCTGAAAGCTGAAAGAAGTAGAAGACAAAGTTGAATTAAATAATGTTTTTAGTAAAAGGGATGTATATTTCTTGGCGTCCCTAACATTCGCTCTCGATATTCTGTTAGTTGCTCGGTTGTGGATTTATACTGAATTTTGAAATAAGTATCTTCTACTGTACAAAGGATCAAATCAGCACATAGCAAAACTTATTCATAAAAAGACTAACACAAAATGGGAAATTTCTTCAGTTCAATGTTTGATAGGCTGTGGGGGATCAACAAAGAATTACGTATCCTGATCCTGGGACTTGATGGTGCTGGTAAGACTACCATATTATATAGATTACAGATTGGAGAAGTCGTCACAACAAAGCCAACGATCGGTTTTAATGTGGAGACACTGACATACAAGAATTTAAAGCTAAATGTATGGGATCTGGGTGGCCAAACTAGTATTAGGCCATATTGGAGATGTTATTATGCAGATACAGCGGCAGTTATATTTGTCGTGGATTCTACCGATAAAGATCGTATGTCTACCGCGTCGAAAGAATTGCATCTAATGCTACAGGAAGAAGAATTGCAAGACGCCGCATTGTTAGTATTTGCTAACAAGCAGGATCAACCAGGTGCACTGACTGCTAGTGAGGTGTCTAAAGAATTAAACTTAGTAGAGTTGAAAGATAGAAGTTGGTCTATAGTTGCTTCTAGTGCTATAAAAGGTGAAGGTATCACTGAAGGTCTTGATTGGCTAATTGATGTTATCAAGGATGAGCAATTATGAATCAACCGCTAGAAATGAGCTTGGTTTTATATCCAATGCAAAATAATGCATAATGAATTATTCCGAGACAAAATCTATAATTTTGCATCAAATTACTAAGAATCACGATCAACCGACGATAATGATTCAATACATGGACATAAATTCAGTCTGTTTGGCCAACGTAAGTTCCCTTTATTTTATATTGTTAAGATCCAAAGCCTTCCAAACTCACTTTATCGATTAACTGCGAGTCAAGATCTTGAATCGACACTAATCAGCACATCAATGCTTGTCTTTAATTTAATGCGATAGGTCATAAGTAATTTATTAGCCTATCAATATTATGTTATGAGCTAATTTAATTTATCGGGTTAATGTCATAGATTGAAAAGTTTAACAATCAACATTAAATATAAATCTTTCAGGCCATAACTTCTATGAACGTGAATTTGATGATTATATACCTATGATTATTGTCTCGTTACTTTTATTCTTAAGCGTGATTTATAATATTAATGCATGTTAGTGCATAGAGCATAACATTCCTATATAACGTGTGCATAGTAAAACTATAAAACTGAAACATAGAATACAATACAAGATCATCCTCCATAATTAAAGGCTTATCAAAGTTTTCCCAAAACTAAATACAAAATTCTTAACAAATAATTTAATTTTAGATGTAATTTATAATTAGGTACTGAATTTGTACAAATGTTATGCCATCTATCCCATTGAAAAAGGGAAAACTCAAGCCCCACATTTCAATAATAACATTTGAACAGTTCAGGTATAATATATAATAAATAGTGACCACGTGATGCCTTGAACTTTTAATACAGCCCTCACAAGAACAAAACCAACATAGCTATTTGATATAGCGCCGTGGCGCAGTGGAAGCGCGCAGGGCTCATAACCCTGATGTCCCTAGATCGAAACTAGGCGGCGCTACTTTTTTTTTGACAGTAGTAAAAAATAAAAATAAAAAATATATATGCTGCTGCCATCTGTATTGCAAGAAACAAATACAAACTTTTGAGTAAAGGTGAAGGGCATTATGATGACAAAGATAGACAGACTTTGCTATTGCTGCTTTCGGATGGATAAAACTTATTGCCGATAGCTGTGCTACGTTGACATACTGATGGTTGGTTAATTCCACAAATTTACAATAGAACAGTAGCCTTCTCTCCAATAGTGTATGGGTATATTGGCTTCTTACGATGGTATTCTCATGATTCGAATAAGTTGCTCGCACTTATTTCCTTGTTGTTGATATAATACTATCTCAAACCAAAATATAGATAAAATCCACTTGCTAAGGTGTACATGAAGTCCTACCTAGCATCTTAATCAAAGTTAGTCATTTGTAATAACGTGCCTACGGAATTAAGTTCTTACACTTAGCATTGCTGAAAAATCTTAATCATTTCTCATGAGAAAACACAGGAAAAAATAAGAGTCAAAGGACCATTGCCAATAATCCGAAGTTTTTTCTTCCTCTAGATATCATCTCTTTTTGGTGTAGTGAGGCTAGGACTACGAAATTATTACAGTAATTAGTTCATTATATATAAATTTGAGAACCTGTATATATTCATCATTGGAGTTGTGAAGACTGCCATAATATTCTCCGCAACCTTATAAGTACTAGTTCTCACTTTGCTAACTGATCTTGTTGTGAAAGAGAACAATATAAAGCAATACAGTTTGCCATCCAAGGTACAATCTCAGTTGTTATTTTTTCTTCCTATCAGACACCAATTGAGCTTCACATTTTAAAAAAACAGATTTCAAATAGAAAACTAATATACCATCGGTTTTGATCATATTAAAATACCCTTCTTGGATGGGTATTATAGTACTGAGGTTACCTATTTCTTTTTGCCTTTTAATAAGATAAGATACCAGAAACTGTTATATAATGTCATTCACCGAAGAGTGGGTGGACGAAAGACCAATTAGCCATAAGAGGCTAGTGGATGAGTTTTATAACTTCGAGTATAAATCCGAGGACAAGCAACAAAGTATTGCACCTATCGTGCGTGCATTAGATATCATCAAAGTGATTATTGAATCTCTGGCAGGTAAAGATAAATCTGCCAAAGTACTAAAATATACATTGGATGTGATCAACTTATTTGTACAACGCACCAGGGAAAATATTGTTAGATGGGATCCACAGGTGCTTACTTATTATAAGAAGGTATTAAAGGACCTAAAATGGTGGATGATGTTGAGACATCCAATTACTATAGCCAAAATATGGGTAGTTGCTATGTCCCGTAATTTTGAGATAAAGGCCTCTTACTTAAGCCAACAGTTAAGCACATATAGGTATATTCTTAGATTTGGTAGCAGTCCGTTCCAAGTTCTTAATATATGGAAAAAACTGGCTCAAACTTATAAAGAAGGGTTAACGGCATCATGTATCCATAAATTATGGTTCAATGAAGACTCAATACGAGAAGTAATTAATTTACACAACACCGTTTGTGATGAACTAGTTCTACTTTACAAATTAAAGGTATGGGACCACAAGGATTTCTATAACTGGCTTGAAAAACAGGAAGCTATAAGTTGGGAGGCTGATATTCTCTTTAGCTTGAAAAACAAATTGATTGAGTTGCAAGAGATGAAACAAAAAAGATATGAAATGCTCATTGACCTGAGAGCCCGCAGGCAAGCACTTGAACTGTCAAAGTCACTACATCGTTCCAGAGAAAATATGTCCCCCATTCATAATCAGCTTTTGCATGAATTTGATAATTCTGATGATTGGAGGCGTACAGAGTTGGAAATATCATCTCAGCTTGAGGAGTACAGACATGGGATATCAATGATTTATCTCGATATAATGCGTCTATCGTGTGATTTGATTGCAAATACAACTGATGTACTTAACATGAGGGTGCCTCGTGGTACATATGCAGTTTTCTCCCTGGGTTCCGGTCTCAGCGGTCTAATGAAGCTATGGCATACTACCAGAATGGATCTAGAAATGAAAAACAAATAAATGATCAGAATAAAATAGTCACTTAATAGAACATGATTGAATAGACAATGGTTTTTATAAAGTATAATAAAAATGGCGTATAAATCACCAAATGATAGTATTTTAGTAATTGAAGCATTCAGTGGCTGTCTATACTTCGATGAGTTTAAATCATTCAGAACGTATACTACTTTCGGATTTGACGCGTTTACTGTTTATATTTACATTTCATAACGCGTTGTCATTTATAGTTGTTTCAATTAAGTTGAATTCTAATCAAAATCGCTATTAAAAAGTCATTGGATTATTAAGTATCAATAGGTATTACATATAGCCCGCAAGCAATTTAAACTACGTGTAAACAAGAAGACTTTCCCATACGTTCTCTAGAACTAGGCAGCAATAACTCAAGATCTAAATACTGTTGGTTGGAAAGATGGAAGGTTCTGAGATTAAAACACCTGTAAAAACCATTGAAGCCGATCCAACGTTGCCACATGTATCTGCAGATTGCAATGCAGAAGAAATCTCAGCCCCAAATAGCCATCTGAAAGTGCATCCTCATGGGTTGTCGAGTAAGAAAAAGATTGCTACTTTTCAGTTGAGGACGCCAACAGATGACAACTCCAGCGATCCGAAGGACGGAAACAAACTTCAGTTTGAAAACAATTCTAATGATAACGAAGTCGAGAATATCCAAAACAATCGAAATGATGAGAGTATATTGGAAAATATGGATGTTAATACCATTATGAAAAGAAAAAGAAGTCACAATAACGAAGACAAAACTGTTACTCTAACCAGTAATTATTCTGATGAGAATATAAACATTTCAGATGACATGAAAGAAAATCATCCACTAACATTATCGAACAAAGAATCGCTGCCAACTGAGAGGAATGCGAACCAAGAGCAATCTAATAAAAGACCAAGAGTCGATGGTTTACAAGCAGCCCCAGAAGTGGATACAGTAAGGTCAAGCCAACTAAATGATGACGATCAAAATGTACAAATTGAAATGTTGGAAAACAATTCGAGCCCGTTAAAGAATGAGGGTGATATGTCCAATATAAACAAGAATGATACAGCAGATATCCTAAATTCAATAAAAAATGAAATTGACAATTTCGATTCTACATATTCTTCACCAAGTACTCCTGCTAAGAAAGACGATGATGGCAAAAATATAGCTATGGATACAATATTTAATACAACTGAGAGTATTCATAAGTTGTCACCCATTTTTCCTAAATCTCAGAGGAGCCACGATACAGTTAATTCTGAATACAATACAGATATAGATAAGGCCCACTCAGTATCATTAGAAATATTGAGAAGAAACGAGGAGTTAGCAAATGAAGTGCATAAAACGAATACAGATCTAAATGATTGTCTAATGAAATTAGAAAACTTAAGTTATGAGTTTCAGAAGCATAAAGAACAATCATTAGTAGATCAAGAGAGGCTTACAGAAAAAACCGAGGAACTCGAAGACTCATTAGAGAAGTTGACTGTGCTCAGGGAAGAACTCTCAACCAATGTAACAAACCTAGAGAAACAGTTGCATGAGAAGCAAGATGAAATTAAAATGTTAAACCAAAATCAAAGTATTCTACAGCATAATTTTGACAAAAAGCTAGAAGATGAACAAAAAGCAAGAGAAGAATATATCATAATTCAAAATGAGAAGGATAAGGCAATTGAAGATCTCAGAAATTGCAAAGGTAAGGTGGAAGAGCTAGAATCAGAAATAATTACATTGAAAACACAAATAAATGAAAATGAAGATTGGAATTTAAAACTCCTTCAAGATAAAACCAACTTAGAGGCACATGTTAAGAATATAGAAGAAAAGGATTTATTGAAATCGGAACAAATTACAGAACTTGAAAAAAAGCTTCAAGACGCCATATCCTCTCAGAAAAATACGAATACAGAACTCTCACTAAAAGTTGAAGAACTACTTAAAACAAATTCAAGTCTCGAAAAGGATGCTATTACCTGGAAGTACAAATTGGAAAGTAGAGAAATCGAGCTTAAAACTACCCTAGAAGGAAAAGAAAAAGAATTAGCCAATGCAACCTCTACCCTAAGCAAATACGAGTCACAAATAAGGGAATTAAGATCAGAACTTACAGACGTTGAAATGAAATACAGCACTTTAAAGAAATCTTTTGAAGATGTCGATGATGACGCAAAGATTAGAAGCGCTGAAGTAACTGAACTTAATTATAAAATCGATGACTTGCGAGAAAAAGTTGAAAATTTAGAGTCTTCATTGCAAGAAAAGGACGACTACATTAACAAATTGAAAGAAGAACTACAGTCGAAGAAAGATGAGCACAGTAAAACACTACTTGAACTTGAGAGTGTGCATCTGAAAAACAATAATATCGAAAAAGAACACCTGGCAGAGCTTGAAGGACTTCATGAGAGTTTAAGCCATTTGGAAGAAGAATTAAAATCCAAGACTATATGTGTTAATGATATGAAAGATGAGATCGCAAAATTAGAGGATGAAAAGAAGGAATATTTATCTTCAGTTTCAAAACAAAATATAACATCTATAAATACTGAAGGTATTATGAATCTACAAAACCTTCAAAGAGAAATAGACCAGCTAAGAGATAAACTGAATAACTCAGAGCAAGAAAAGAACAAACAACTGCAGCAACTATCAGACGACCTATATGTCCAATATTCTTCAAAGCACGAGCAGAAAGTGAAAATGTTGAAGAAAAACTATGAGGCAACCTATAAAAAGAACTTAGAGGAACTGAAAATGCAGAACAAAAGCTATATACAAGAAATCAAACAATTAACATCCCAACTTGATTACGAAAGAAAAGAAAAACAAGAATTACTGAAACTGCTTGAGCAAAAATAAGCCGGAATATTATAGTATATACCACCATACCACTAATTCAAGTGTTTGCTTAAATAAATAAAAAATTAATTACAGGATTTTTTCACAAACAATACATCTCATTAATATAGTTTCAATCACTTATTATTTCGCAATAGTTCGTTGCAAGAAGGTAATCCCTGATATATCCAACAATCCATTGAACGATTAGATTCGCTTATTGTCTTGCTTTCTTTTGTTAAGAACATTCTCAATAAATGCTTCACCTGCCTTATATGATGATCTAACCAAAGGACCAGAAGCACAATACAAGAATCCCATTTCTATAGCTTTGTCTTTCCAATAATCAAACTTTTCAGGCCTTACATATTCTACTACTTTCATATGCCTCTTAGTTGGTCTCATATATTGTCCAAATGTTATCACATCACAGTTAATGGCCCTTAAATCTTGCATGGTCTGAATGATCTGGTCATCAGTTTCACCTAAACCAAGCATAACTGAAGTTTTAGTTATCAAAGAAGGGACAGTCTCCTTAGCTCTCTTCAATACATTTAATGACTGCCTGTACCCGGCACGACGATCCCTGACATGTGGGGTTAAAGCTTCCACAGTCTCCAAGTTATGTGCATATACATCTAGTCCACTTTTAGCCATTACGTCTACCATTTCAAGATTTCCCAAGAAATCACCGGTCAAAGCTTCAACAAGCGTCTTTGGAGCCTTCTGCTTGATTTTAATCACAGTTTCGGCCAAATGATGGGCACCACCATCTGGCAAATCATCTCTATCCACTGTCGTTAAAACCACATAACCGAGACCCCACCGCGATATAGCTTCAGCAGTATTCTCAGGTTCTGTTGGGTCCGGTTTTGCAGGATTTCTATTTGTCTTGACAGAGCAGAATCTACAACCTCTAGTACAAGTGTCTCCCAGTAGCATTATTGTAGCTGTAGCCTTAGATTTATCCTTACCTCCCCAACATTCGCCAATATTCGGACATCTTGCTTCCTCACAAACAGTACTTAACTTAAGCTCCTTTACGTCCTTTTTTAGCTTGTGGTAGTTGACACCTTTAGGAATGGGAACTTTCAGCCATTTGGGCAATTTCTTATATTCCTCACGGTCCTGCCGCATTTGTTCTAAAGGATCAACTACAGTAAAACCAGCGGCTCGCCCACTTACGAAATCTTCAAATGATGGTCCCAAATTGAGAGCATCCTTGAACTCAGTTATACGTCTTCTTCTTCTGGTCTGTCCATTTGGTGCTCCTGCGCTTGCTGAACCACTGTTAGCTGTGCTCGATATGCTGGCCCCAGAAACTTTAGCCTTGGTCGACACCAGAAACCTCCGCTGCACGGTGGTTAACCTCATATGCATCATCAAGCTTGAAATCTTCTTATAGAACTGCTACGCTTGCCCGAAAACTGATACGCTGGCTGAACCACTAAATCAAGGCCTCACTGTTCATGATTTCAAATGATAACAGACACAGTATTTATAGCTTAGAGATCGAACTGGGCTCTTTCCTTTAAGTCTTTGTAGCTTCTGACTTCTTCCGGGCTCGTTAGTCCTGAGCCAAAAACCAAATGCTCGCTCTCTACCTGCAAAACTTACTCAAAAACAACCCACTTTGGCTTAACGAGAAAATTGACGAAGAGACACTGAATTTTCATAAAAGAAGAGCCTCATTAAGTGGTCCCTTATCTCTGCAATCTAAGGTCATCGGTGGGATATCAGATATCAACAAGGTATTTGAATAGAGTTACTGATCGCACTGGCCGCTCGTTTGTTGAGCATTATTGGCAAACAGAAGTATTCGACAAAGTTCTCGCGTGTATTGCCTATTACTTACGTTCTGTGATTTCTTTTTTTTAGCTATAGTATTGCTAAGGGTTCTCTTTGCTTAGTGTAAGTTATTAACAGAGACCAAGATGTATCCAGGAAGCGGCAATTACAGTTACAATAACAGACCTCCAATGCCGCCACCCGGCTTCAATGGTGATGGACAGGGATATAGACAAGAGTATGGTAATCAATATGGTGGGGGTTACCAGCAGCAACAATATCAAGACCAATACCAAGGAGAAAACCGCGGCCAATACCAAGGCCAGTATCAAGACCAACCAGAATATGGCCGGCCTCCAAGTGGGATGGTTCGACCACCATCTTCGATCCAGCAAGGAAATGGCCAACAATTCCAGTATTCACAGATGACCGGTAGAAGGAAGGCTTTGTTAATAGGTATCAATTACATCGGTTCAAAAAACGCCCTTCGCGGCTGCATCAATGATGCACATAATATTTTTAATTATCTGACCACATATTGCGGTTATAGGCCGGAAGATATTGTAATGTTAACTGATGACCAAAGGGAAATGGTGAAAATACCACTAAAAGAAAACATTATTAGGGCAATGCAATGGCTGGTGAAAGATGCTCAACCAAATGATGCTTTATTTTTTCATTACTCTGGTCATGGTGGACAGACAAAGGATCTGGATGGCGATGAAGAAGATGGAATGGATGACGTTATCTACCCTGTAGATTTTGAATCAGTAGGTCCCTTAATCGATGACACGATGCATGATATAATGGTAAAGAGCCTACCTCAAGGTGCAAGATTAACCGCCCTGTTCGACTCCTGCCATTCAGGTACTGTCCTTGATTTACCTTACACATATTCTACAAAAGGAGTTATTAAGGAACCCAATATGTGGAAGGATGTTGGAAGTGATGGTATTCAAGCTGCAATGGCTTATGCAACTGGTAATCGATCGGCGCTTTTCAGTTCGATAGGAAATATGGTCAGCTCGGTTACGAAAAAGCAAAACGTTGATAGAGAGAGAGTAAGACAAATCAAGTTTTCTCCGGCCGACGTTATTATGTTGTCCGGATCAAAGGATAACCAAACATCAGCAGACACGTTCGCAGATGGGCAAAATATTGGTGCCATGTCACATGCATTCATTAGTGTTATGACAAGACAACCTCAACAGAGCTACCTTTCTCTTTTACAGAATCTCAGAAATGAATTAGCAGGGAAGTATAGCCAAAAACCACAATTATCGGCATCTCACCCTATAGATGTCAACCTACAATTCATTATGTAGAAGTGCATTAGACGAAAAGAAAGACTAACGTGACTCTGAATAAAAAGAGAAGTGCTATAGATTTTCTTAATTTGATTAATAAACTCTACAAAGAAATGCTGAACATATAAGATCATACCAATGGATTTTTTAAATGTATTGTGTATGTACATTATTTTATTAGTTACGTAAAAATATATCGTCTTAGATGAAAACTAAGTAATAGTTATGAAACAACATCCAAGCAGCATTAATGTTTTTATGAGATACACATTGAAGCTGAAATTGTCATTATAATCAATAAAAACTTGCCTTGGAACGTATATTTACAATTCTCTGAGATCCACTTAGTCATTGTCCTCGTTTTCCTTTTTGGACTCTTCTTCTTCCTTCTCCTTTTGTCTCTTCTCCTCCAACTCCCTCTTCACTTCATTTTCCTTCTCTTCATAAGCAAGTTCTAACTTTTTCATTTGTTCTTCAACAGCTTTAATGTTCTTTTCAGTTTGTTCGTCTTGGTTGCTCTTGAATTCTTCAAGCTTCTTCTTCAATTGCTCCACGGAAGTAGCAACATCATCCTGAGTAATAGGAACGGTAACGTCAAGCTCAGCTAAAGTGGCAATCAATGTTGGCTCTAAAGTAATCTTACCATCAACCTTGGTGAATAAGTTTTGGGAAGAAGGCTCCTTGGCACTTTGAGACTTCTTCTTATGCTTCTTGGACTTAGATGGGGCAACTCTGTTATAAGAGTCATCCTTCTTCTCTACCAACACTAAACCATCATTGTTGACTGGAGCGTTGGACATGACTGGTTCGGCTGCACCATTCTCCAACTCTTGCAAAACATTCTTCTTTGGCTTTTCAAAAGTAGGATCTAAAATAACTAGAGTATTCTCAATGGCTTCAATTTCATAAGTGAAAGCTGGGATTCTAGCATGGGTCAACTTCTCTTGCAATTTGCCCAATTTAGCATCTTTCTCCTCCAAAACCTTCGAAAGTTTTTCCTCTTCTTCACGCTTTAAACGTTGCTTTTCTAACTTATTCTTGAAGGCCTTAAACTCATTGTCAAAATCAGCTCTGATCTTTCTGATTTGAGAGTACACCTCGTCACGTTTCTTGTACAATGCAGTACGCTTGTTGTAAAGAGTTTGTCTCTTGTCAAAAACAGTTTGAGTGCTGGATTGCAACTCGTTCAATCTCTTTTGATTTTCATCAAATTGAGCAGACAACTCTCTGGAGTTCATACCAGACAATTCCTCCTTTAGTTTAACAATCTTGTCTTTGTCAGTGTCGATCGCTTTCTTGATTGGATCGATGGCAACCAAATCCTTGATCAACTTGTTCAATGAATTTAATTCCTTGACAAGCATCTTTTCTTCAACCAAGGACATATCACCAGTTGAGATCTGGTCTTCAATTTGATTGATTCTTTGTTTGGCTTCAGCAGTAGTGGTGTACTTTGACTTTTTACCAATTCTGTCTTGAATCTCACCAGTTCTCCTCTTGATTTGAGAATCCAATTGCTTGATACTGTCATGAATGGCGTTTCTGCGAGCCTTCAAGTCAGCTTGGGTCTTGATAATCTCCTTGGTTTTTTCTTGCAACTTCTTACGCTCATTTTGGGTCTTGTCGTTGACTTGATTTTGATCGATTTGCTTGCGCAATTGATTCAATTCTTCATCAATCTTTTTCAATTGGACATTCAAAGTTTCCAATTTCTTGTCTCTAACGGACACATCAGGACGCTTGATTCTTTGTTGTTGTTGTTGGGAGGACATTTTGCTGGGAGTTTCAAGTAAAAATAAACAGAATAATGGCGAGTCTAGAAAACAATCAAACGATTATAATTCACACAGATTAAACCTTGGTAGAGGGTGGATAGTAGCACTTTATAGAAAGCTTGAAAGAAAATCTTATTCAGTATTTCTGCTTTTAATCTTCAAAATTTCTGTCTTTTTTTTTTCTGTCAAGAAGTCAAATAAAAGAGAGAATTGTCTGTTACCGTCTTTAGTCAAACAAAAAATGTAAAACACTTATAGTTCAAGTAAGAAACTGTACATTATATAGTTTACCATAATGCATGAGCAAAAAAAAAACCTGGCATGTCGATCATTGTCAAAAATTAGTGTGCATGTAGTTCTTTCTCGAAACCAGAGGAAAAATGAGATTGGCAACAGGGTGGCCAAACGGTCTTGTCATTGACTTGCCGTGAACGTCGACAATTGGTGCTGTACTGTTTCCAAGTTTCAAGGAAAGGGAGTAAATGATTGTCCTACGTTAGTTGCCTTCTGCTGTTACACTGTGTTGCGTGGCGTTTTTTCCATCCCGTGTAATAATAATCTGTCAGATGGCAAGCAGGCAGATGTGACAGGGCTGGTTATATTGCCTAAACATGAACCAAACTGGAAAATATACCGTTCCTACGAGAGTCAATAACTCCCAGTACAAGATGTCATTAAGGAGAAGTTCTTCCCAATCCATTACTCAGATGCTGTGTGGTGAGAATACATCAGTACAGTGTTTGGAGAATGAGTGAGACTGTTGGTTATGGTGATATAATTGACCGAAATATGATAAAAGAACGTAGAGCACAATTACCCTTGAATGATTATAAATTCCGTTCAAGACATCGCATAAATACACCAGTAGCAAAATATTGATAAATGATTATTGGAGTTGATTTGAAATCCAAGCTGTAACTTTCAGTTGAAAAGTTACCTTAACCTTATCGAATAGGTCAGGCTCTTTCATGCATCAAATTACCCTAACACTAGTAGCTAATATGTATTCTATTCTATCTTATAAATGAAATGTGATTCCACAGAATTTTGGGATTAACAATCTTTATGCTATTTTAGATGCTATTTCTATACAATTTATATACAAGTAGAATGCATTATAATACTGTTTTGTTATACCACTCGAAACCATGCCATAAAGGAACACTGTAACTCTTGTTTAAACAATATAAGAATAGCGAAGTTTCTCATCAATTAGGACCAAAAATCTACCAGAAAGAATGCCCCATTAACTAAACCAGCTTTGACAGTAGTATACCAGTAGCAACACTTACATTTAAAGAGTCCACAGTTGAATTGTTAGTCATTTGGGGTATTGCGACGAGAAAATCACTTCTTTGCTTCAAATTAGTTCGTATTCCCGAGTATTCATTGCCCATTACTAACAGAATCGGCATGCTATGACTCATATTATGCAAATCGCCAAGATCTAAAGTTTTTGCAACATCCTTTTTTGAATGGCCGTGTGAACTCGAAACTACTGTCCAACCCTCAGCCTGTGATAGCTCGAAAAATTTTAGAGGTTTGTCTACGTAAAACATAGGCAAGTAATCCACTGCGCCACTACTAGTTTTCGCCACAACTGGTCCAATAGCTGCACAATTTTTACGACTCAAAGCTACAAAATCAGCACCAAGGAAAAATGCACTTCTAATAATGGCACCCATATTATGGGGATCTGTCACCTCATCTAAATATATACCAACTGGGTACTTCTTCCTTTCGTTATTGTGAAATTTCTCTGATTTTGACCATTGTGTGATTCCGTCAGTCTGCAATACATTGAAAGAGGCAGTATCTATGTTAACATTTTGCAGTGAATTGATTTCTGGTATCGAAAGTGGTTTGCACTCGAGTACCATATTATTGTGTACTGCTGATTTGGTAATTAAATTTAATTGATGCTTATCAGCAGTATCAATTTTTATGCCTTTTTCTTTGCATAGTCTGAGAATGGTCAACTTATTACTATCTTTATCATTAGTATCGTGATGTAGCAACCTTGTGAAATATCCTCTTCTATCACTTTCAAGGGCAGCTAATATCGGATTCACACCATAGAGGTACTCCGAAAGAGGATTGATGGCAAATTTAGTGACATTTGTGTACAAGTTTTTAAATTTCTGTCGATGGGCGTTCTTATTATCTCTATAGCTGTGACATATACCATCCAAACGTTGTTCGTGAGCTTCACGCTTTCCTAAGCTCCCTGCTTTTTGACGTTTCTTTTGATCTGCGTGTACATGTGCGTATTTCTTTCTGAACCATGTATCCTTATCAAGGCCATCACGTTCCCAAGCCTTAGATGTCTTATAAACGGGAATATTCCGATCGACACTTCTACGTTTTAAAGGCGACCCGTCTTTCACAGCAGGCCTAATGCTCATCCATCTCTTGGCTATGTTCATAACTTATTAATATGGCTATATCCTTTTATATAACTCTTCCATAGAACACGCCGTCAAGACCTTATTTCTTATTAATAACATCTCTTCAATTAGATAATTAAATTTAAGTAAGATTAAGAGTTTGTATCACATAATTTAGGTAGGTGCTTCGCTTCGGATGATTTTTATTGTGACATTTTTCTACCAGAAGCCATCAATCAATGCCTAACACGTGAACCAAGGTTAATCACATGTTACGTAATTTGATCTCCCCTGGCCTACTCGTCCCAGTCGGGAAAATGATCCTGTTTTCGTTATCCAGATCAAAAGATGATGCTTCTTTGAGAACTGTGTCCCTCCATTACCCCAAGGCAGTGAGAATGAGTTTACTGCTAAAAACAAAGATCAGATACTATAGCTTTGTCTTTTGATGAAAGATATTGTCTAAGAATTTGTTACCTTAATTCTTAACACGCTTGGCAATTTCAACTGCAATTACTCTTGTTTATTTTGAATCCTCTATATCACTAACTATTTCCGCTTTAAAATTTTTTAGTTCTATTTAAAGCCAGTTTTTTTTTAATAGACGCTTGGCATTAAAGAGTTTGTCCCTATCACAAACTATTTTGTTTATATATTTCCATCAAGTATGAGTATAATTGACTAAAAGTTCATATAAATCAATTAAAAAAGATAATAAAATTACATTGATATTGTAATATATAATATTAAATTATTATTAAATAATTATAAATTAGAACCACTTAATAATAAACGTATTGTGAGTTCAGTATGTCATTGAAGAAATAACATTCATTGTATTTTGTTTATAGAATCCGATTAACACAATCTTATTCAGTTCTATAAGTACAAAGGACTTTCCCACACGAGTAAAATGCACCTATTTTTATATAATTGTTGGACAGATTGATCTTTGAATTTGTCCCTCGATTCAGTATTATAGCCATTATGCTAAAAAAAGAATCTTCGATCATTGTAGAGCTTGACTAAGACTGTCAAATAGTTTCATTGAATATTTTATCTTAAGAACTGAGTTATACTGTTTGTTTCAGTCCAAAAAAAGATATAACTATCTCACAAGTACTAAAAAATGAGAAATATTTCCTTTAAAACAATACTGTGATGCAATACTCACCTTTAAGGGTTGAGTACTGATTTTTTCCCAGAATCTAGTTGGTTGCTCATTTAAAGCGCAATTCGGCCTATCCAACACTAGCAAAGACCAACCTCTGTAAGAATGACAATATCTTAGTAGGAATTTTAACAAATTGATACTTTTCCGGTGATATAATATTCAAAGAATAAAATTATAGTATGAAAATATCCTTCTTAAGCTCGATAAACTCTACACACCATTTTGCAACTTTTCATGGAGTTTCTATTCCTATATTGTATACTAGATATTTAACTTCATTAAATACTACTATATTATAATAGACAGAGAGAATAGTATTTTCTACTATTGTTCTTCTAGAGACTGCAAGCCTAGATGATATTTAATATGTAGTAATAGTATGAAAGTGAAGGCAAACTTCAAGAAGAGGCTTATTTTTAAGCGTAATAACAGTTTAACCATGCAGTATACCAAACTAACCAGTTCATTAACTCAATTAATCAGCACTAGTAAAGGCAGCGTAATGAACAACACTGAGTAATTGACTATACTGCCTATTCACAAGACACAAATAGTAGCAGTTTACTGGCTATAATAAAATTTTTCTCTATCTGTAACTCTCTTAAAAGCAGCAACAACCTGGAGTCCAAGTCTTTGACATATAACATTCAATATCGATGTTCTAAATTTGTCGCTTTGTTATCACAAATTGTTGATTCCATTACATGCTTAATATTGAAAGGTATTGAACAATACCACTCTATCTTCTTATCTGAAAGCAGTCGGCCAACTATAAGATAGTTACGAACATCCTCTCAAATTAAAAATTTCTAATTGATTCAGCTGTTAATAAGGTGAGTATTACATACTGATGCACTGGATTATGCAAAAATATATAGAATGCTTAATTTCAGCTGCACATATATTACTAAAATCTCAGTCTAATTTTGACCTCATGGACTACAAATCAATATTAGATTTGAACTATGAAAATCATTTTCAATAGGAGAGTTTTTTATCATTCTTGAGTTACGAGCAATGAATGTTAATGGCAACATGTTTTACCTATTAACAGAGATACATCTTCTTAGAATCATAATAATATAACATTGATCAATAACATTTAAAGAATGAATTTTTGTTTGAAATGATCAACAAATAAACCAGGTTTATAACCCAGATAGTTATTTTTATATTACCATACTTTTATAAATTTTGAATGTAAGCGATAAGCAATATGTATAGTTTCAATAAGTTAAACAGAAGTATGAAAACTGTAACAAAACTGTTCGGATTTAACTATTAATATCATGACTATCAGACACAGAAAGCATTCTCTATCATCTATAACATAAAAGTAATATACTGTTTATCTTCCTAAGGTTATTACTGAAGCCATCGACTCATTTTAACAGGCAACTCCAACAAGTCTATTAAAAATATTCATCCAATATGAGATTGCAACATGGCAATATTCATCAATATATCCCGTGATATTCATTTTACAATTCCATATCGGCAAGAAAAACACTCTTTCAAATATTGTGAGAATTCCGATCCATCAAACTTTTGCTAGTTGCTAATACACATTGTGTTTAACGTAGAGGGGAAGCTTTATTTTAGACTTAACATGATCATGAAAGACATAGCCTTCCGATATAACCTTGGAACATGGATTCTCAAAAAGTCCTTTTGCTATGTACTGAAAGGTTTCCCTGGTTAGCAAAGGCATGAAATAATTAAAAATTTTTTTAATTGCTCACTTCTTTTGAAAGGCAATCAAAGACACAGCAAATCACACTATTATTATTGTAAAAGCTAGGAAGAAATTAATGGCAGATTTTTATATAGAAGTCATAATGTGTCTATATTAGGACCCAACTAAGCAAACTGGTATCTGAACTTGCATAATGCACTTAAGCCAATAAAAAACAAATATTGAGATAAACTAAATGATCAAGTCTCATTTAATTTAGTAAGCGAAAATCATCGATATTAGGAACATCCTATTCCTCAAGTAAACTGATATCCATCTTAAGCATTTTCTACCAATATAAGTGAGCGAACCTAATTTTATTAGAACAGATTTCAGATTATGGATTGGGTTCCTTACGAACTGGGCTATATGGTTATATTTTATATGAAACTAGTTTACAATATATACGCTAGAATTATGCTTTTTTGTAGTTGTTGCCAATCAATGCATTTATCCATTGCTAGTAATCGATGCTATAGCAGTACAAAGTGGAATGATGAAAACTAATGCAATGAATAGGATCTTGTGGCAGCATAAAATGGTAAGGAAAAGAAAGTGTGAGGGCAAAATATTCTGTTTCGCCAAATATCATGTATAACGAGATATTATTATTTTCATTAGACGTTAACCACTTCACCAATTCCTCTAGTAGACAATTTGTATTGCCAGAGCAAACAGTATGTAAGCTGTCTATACCAAAATATAAAATATAATAGAAATTTAAGGATTATGTGAAAAAAAGTTAGCAATTTCATAGTGTGTACTAAATTTGTTATCTTATCTAAAATATTTAAATAAATATATATATATCGTTCCATGTTACTGCGCTTAAAAAGTAAAACAAATCCACCGGGTGGTATAAGAACGTCGAATAATGTAATCACGATTATATACGTATTTTTTTGGTATATTGGCTAAGTGTTAATTACAATAGATGTGTTCGAAATAGTAGTAACACAATTTTTCACCGAAATATAAAGAAGTAAATTTCTATGCCAAATCCTAAATTTAGTGTTCTGGAATACAGATTTTAATGACTATTGGCTAATAACAATTATACTAGTCATGATGTCTTTTCTAGGACCTGTTCTTCTATGCTACCATGGGAAAACAGTATTTTTTCATGTTGTAAGTCCTAAGTAGCAAGAATTATTTATGATTGATTGTAGGATAAACAACCCCATAAAAATATTCCAAAAAAATACTATTCAATCTCTTTGAAAACCAATTCAAAATACGGATTATATACAAACAATAGATAATCTTTATCGATTATTAATTAGTATGTCTTTTGATAGATGGAACTGTAAATCCAGTTCGGTATTACTAGTTCTTGACTAATTTTCAATCCGTTGGGTAGTATTCAAACAAGTCCCTTATTCGAGGTATTCTCAATTCAAACGTAAGTTACCGGTATAACCTCTAATGCTTAATACTTGAGGTAATTATTTTTATGAGTTATTTTGAATCGATTCTATCTTGAACTCTAATTTTACATTACGATCAGAATGTATTTAGTGTTTATATTTTACGCACAACTTAAAATATCATCGAGTTACTCAATAATTTTTCATTATATGTTGCAAATCTACTTATGAGATAACTGCGGTAGCTTTACTGGCATATGATAATTAAAGCTCGCAAAAAATCTGATAATTTCCAAAAGTAGGGAAAAATATCGAAGAATAGGCGAAGAACTTTCTATAAAATGGAATTATTTTACAAAACATCTTAATGCTCTTTGTAACCACGTTCTATGGTTGGTAACTTAATACTTACAATTTTAAAGCAAGGACTTTGAAAATGGAACGTGATCTAACACAATACAAATCCAAGTATACTGAGATACCTATAGTCCTAAAATTTCTATGCCATAGATATTTATGGTTGAAAATACTTCTAAACTTCCTAGATCAGTATTTGTTGTTGATTTCATATTCATATAGAAGGCCGGATTAAAAGGGAAAATAACAGATAGAATATACTTGAGCGGATCGATTGAATATATTGGACATATTAAAAAACTGAAACAGCAATTTCCGTTGCTTACATTAAATTGACTTTTGAAAATTTGTGGTAATCTTCTATATTGCTACAATAACAAGGGTCATTAAAAATAAGGGCGCTATTTCCTGAAAAGCCTTTCAAAATAGATAATTGTTTTATTCCAATTTCAATATATACACATTTATAGGTTGATAGTAAATACAAAAAAAAGACAAAATGAAACAAATTGATATAAACATTCACTACAGAACATTAGGACCCGTAGTGTCTTTGTAGGTATCATCAGACAAATAAATCAATTTTCTATAATAAAATAATCTTTATGTAAGACAAAGAAAGTCAATAAAAACACATCATTAATGATATCTTTCTTTATTATTCGCCTAAAGTCGTTTCCTTAATTAAATGTGAAATAATCAGAATAATTTATTACGTAAGGTTTTAATCAATAAGAGATATGGCTTATATATTTTACACCAAACTTATCATTCATTGAGTGTTAGGATAAGTAAATATGGTAATCACAAGAATTATGATACAAATAAGATAATAATAGTTCATTCTAATATATGTCTTTAATATAGGCAGTAAAATTTTTGAACGGTAGAGAAATAAAAAAAATAGTCATGCATTTAATATTTTTCCCTAACTCTTACAGTAAATTAGATAGAACTACGTTTTGATAGATTTTATAGAGATCATTTCAACGAGGTACAGCAAACCTTTATATATAATATCGATTTGAATGCGGTTATCTGCTGAAATGGAAGGACTGTACATAAGAAATTAAATGTATTTTGGATTAAGAACATTATAATGAAAACCAGAGAAAAGAAATAATCGAGACCTAAGCTTTTGCTTTATCTATGAAAATTGGTCTTATGAAGGAACCAGTTGAAATATATCTCGATATTGTAAATAATCAGATAAACTCAAGATAAATATATCTGACAGAAAAAATTCAGATTTGCTACTGTATTAGTTTTCTTTTTCTTTTTTTTGTTTTATAAAATATATGTTCTATCACAATCTGTAACCTTCCTATAATACCAACGATGAACAATAAAAAGAACAGTGAATTACAATTTATGCTACTTAATGTGTCATTAATGTTTTTGGATATAAGATAAATGCTTCAAGTCAATTATAATATAATAAAATATATAACTTCAACTTTTGGAAAACGGTTACCAACTTTAACAGGTAAACAAAAAAATAAGTTACTTGATAGAGATTAATTACAAATATAACAGGAGTGAACAAACATTTGTATCTTACATTCAAATTTTAGGAACTATTACACGGTAGTATTTTTAGTTGTACCGCAACTCGTCTTTACAGGGTAAGATCTTCTTTTTTATCATCACCGATAGCTATAACATATACAGTACTCATTTCTCTATCAGTATACTATGCTCATTGATTTTGCTCATATATATACAAAAAAAAAAATTGCTGCTATCTTGACACAAAATAAGATATGTAATTCATAGCGTAAGAGCTCTGTGTTTAGTATTCTAAATGTTTCATACCTGTCCAGATTTCTTTTCACAGTTTTGCAGTTTACACTAAATTTCTAAAACCCACAATTAGAGGAAGAACTCTAGGACATTAAAAATATATAGTAACGTAATAGCCATCTTCGTGTTTATTTGTAAATACAATGGCTTTATTATATGTATTTTATTCGCTATCTACTAGGTTATAACCATGAAGGAACCCGAAGTTGTGCAATAATAATTCAAGAATGAAAAATATACCTCTTTATCCTGTGAGGTTAAGTAGCGTAGTACATTGAACAAAATGATTATAAAAAAATACTTGTCCTAAAAACAAAGCCGTACAATTAAAGCATAAAATTACAATTTTTCTAACTAATAGTAATGGGAGTTTTACCATCCAAATAGATAATACATGACATATAATATATTTGATCATCCTTGTATGACATCCATAAATGACATCCATATAAAACGTTTTTATTTATGTTTCAAATTTCTAAAGCGACTGGCGCTCAAAATAATATGAGGCTCGAATCAGTTAGCAGGGATACTGTTTTCACACAAAAGTCAATTGTCGTTTATATTACCAAATTTTATAAATTTCGAGGTAATTCTAAAAGCGGTAATGTAATAATGTTTCCTTGGCTAAAGAAAAAAAATCATGAAAATGGATGGCATTATTCATACAATATATTACCATATTTTATTTTAATTTAGACGATTATTATGGAACAGTTAATAGGATCCTATGTGCTAAGCTTTTGTTGGTAAAGAAATATGATATCATATACTTAAATTATTTGGAAATTCTATCAAAAATAAATAAAAAAAGGATTAGAGGAGTTATTGGTATATAAATCAAATAGGAGCTCTGTGTTACAGTTTGAGACGTTAAAATTAAATAAAACTATCTCATGTACTACATATATACTCCAGAACAAACAAAAAAGGCATCAAATATAAAACAAATTTTATAGTTCTGATTGGTGGGCTCGAATTTTGCTTCTAAATATGGTTGAAAAGGAATTCTTATTAGATTAAAAAAAAAAACTGTTACTTTGCTCCATTAAAGGTCTAATATATCATTTATATACATAGAATAATTCATACCAAATATTTTTTGTATCTCTTACAATGTAAGATCATATAAAGGCGTGATCTTGTACCGCTGGTAATAGATAATCATAGGTCCTACAAAGTTGTTAGGAATTAATCAGCCAAAACAATCTGAGAGAATATTACCTCCCAAGGTCATTTATTGAACACCAGCAGTTTGTAATACTACTGAGAACTAATTAATAGAAGATGCAATATTTTGTATTTAGATCACACCTATGACGCTTGGGGAACATACATGGAAGATATTTTAAATGAGTTTAATTATTTTTCAAACCAAGACAACTTTGTAGTCAATAAAATATAAATTATAGCAGGAAATTTCTATTTAATGACAAGATAATCCTCAAATGAGAGTATGAGGAAATATTAAATAGTATATAATATATTGCATATAATAACAAATATATTGATTAGCCTTTTATATCGATGGTTTTGTTACCCGGAACGAATGTGTTGGGAATCGCTACTAGGTTTATATACATACATTACAACATAGGAGTTGCCAATATTAAGAGGAATCCTAAAAAACACTTCTGTGCTTTCTAATAATTACCTATCACTATAGATTGTTTTTCTGGAATGATTTCGTAAAATAGATAAATTGAAACGCTTATACTATATACTTAGTAACATACATACTAAATCTAAAAATAACTTTGAAGTGTTGAATTTATTAAGGTCTGAAATAGTTTCAAAATATAATAAATCTCATATAATTTGTATGAACAAATGTATGAGTTTCCATAAAACTAATCTATTTTCCTTGATTTTTAGAAAACCATTTTATGCTTGTTGAAAGCACCAGCAAGGGCGAGAAACTATCAAAATTGAAGAAGCAAAATAATATCATAGTGCTTTTATTATGTAGATGAATTGAATTATCTAAATTTTATGTTTTCAATTTTAATGATGATTTAATAATTTAAGTACACAGTATGTGTTATGGTAAACAATACTTGAAAAATAAGTTCATACTTCACTTTTTTCTTGGTAAGTATTGATAATACTAATTTAATATCAGTGTTGAGAACTTATTATTATTAAATTGCCATTGAGAATAATGGTTTTCCATTCCAACAGTACATTCAGCTAAATGACCATAAGATTTCATGTACCAAAAAAGCTGAACACCACTTTTCAATAGTATGGCATTCTCTCACGAGGAAGAGATGTCAGTTTACTGATTATTATAATTTCAATTTTTTTTACTATATATCAATAGTATCACTCCTATATTTTTGCATTGCTGTCGAAATCAGTTAACTCTTTTAGTATCATAGGAAGATTTAAACGAATTCGATTTCGGACAAATTTCATTATTTCCGATAATTAACTACATAATCATAAACGAATGGCGTCCGATTATTCGTACCGGCACTGTAAATTAACGACGTAACTTCTATATTCATTGGCCCACTCTTCTAATAACAAAAGGATTTTGTGTTCGCTCATTGTATATAACCGATAAAAATTTAAAAGCGACAGAAAATCCAGTTAATTAATACATAAAACGAAAAAGATTCAATAAATTTAACAGCTCAAGCAGAGACAAATGGTTTTATCTATATACTGAAATTACTAATATTAAATTTCAAAAAACTATACTTCTGTTAAGTTGTTTGTCATTCTCAAATTAATAAAATACTATCGAAATAACACTAATTCACCATAAAAAATACGATAACAAAATGCCGCAGTGTCTGTATAATCTATGAAATAGTCATAAAATGAATGCAGAAAGGGAATTTACAGTAAAAAAACTCTCCACTATTAATAGGCGTTGTTTCAACAAAAATACATTGCTTTAAAAAATTTTCCAGTACTGATACTATATCAGATAATATTATAATTTAGTAGTAAACGATTTGATATGTATTTCTGTAGAGAGAAAAAAATGAATACTTCGTTTATTTAATTTTTACTCAAGTTTATTAGAAGCTACTATTGAAGATGATCTTTTAATATAGTTCTGTAATAATTTTGAAAATAATTATATCAAAACGAAACAATCAATTACTGACTATGTAATAAATAATACTGTTTTTTAGTAGTGGAAAAACAGCTTGCTTTCAATGCGTATACTAAACACTGTTTTACGAAATCTGTGCCAAATTCTCCTCAAGTGTGAGATGAGCCTTTAACTTTACATATATAACAACAAATAGAAATAAAGGGGAAATATGTTCATCAAAATTTCTTGCTATCATATAATTTGCTGACCCCTAACTTATACAATATCTATATAACCAATTGCTTTCCATTTCAATACAATTCATTATACAAATATAGCATAGGCATCGATTTAACAATATACGTATCTTGTCTTAAATTATTATGAAATATTTAGTGGTAACAACATATTGGATTAATATACATAACTCTTTCTGAATTGTTTAATTACTCAACCAGACTTTTGATCGAATTAGTATTTTTGTGCAGGGTAATATGGAGCAATTTTGTTCAAGAAAAAGCAACAGAAAAAGAAAAAGAATGTCAGCAAAAAAAGATGAAAAAAAGAAAGAAAAGAAAATGTCATAAATAGGGAAGTAAGCCAAGGCAATAAAAATAAACATCTATGCAGTTATTTATTGCACTGCATAACAACCAGTAAAAAAATCGTTTACTTTTTAATATTTTATTTTCAACACCTTTTTTCACTGCACTATAATCTACGACAATCAAACTGTTGAAGAATTTAACACATCAACAGCCCATTTAAATGTGTGTTTGTAGGGTGAGTTTACAAATATACCTTTCCAACTTTGCAATGTTTGTCACATACTTAAATTCTAAGCTTTTCTAGAAACTTGTGCCACAATTTTTAGAACGCAGCACTACTTCACTCAAATGTTATTAGCTTTTCCTCAATTGCATACTTTTGATGTTCATAGTTGTAAAAGAATACAATTTTTAAAACATAGTATAGAATACTATATTTACCAGGTTCTCCTCAAGTAGATAATGACATTATCATTTTCTAGTTGTGAATCAATAACTATTGTGAAACAAAAAAATGGTAAAAAGTACTTTCCTATATGTTCCTTGAATTATTACCTAAAACTGAAACTCGTTAAATTGCTTCATTTCATTTTGGAAAAACGAAAGGAAGCAGAAGAAGCTAGAATCGCTGCTAAACCTCTGATGTCCCAAATAATGAAAAAAATCACTACATAATTTTGGGCAAAAATTATCCATATAATAATATTGCGCATTGTGTTCTTATCTTACAAATCGCCATACTGTAATTTGTGAAGTAGCAATGATGCTGTTACAAATCATCAGTGTAATCTTATACCTCTTTAAACATACAAGAAACCTCATTAAATAATTAATACAATTTTGTGAGAAGTGCCCTTCAGCTAATTAAACGAAGCTTTTGATGCTACACAATATAATCTACTCTTTCATATGTCTGATCTCTCCATTTTTCATGAATTGTTTTATTTAAAGACGTTTCAATAAATTCTCCGGAATACGTTTTAAATTTGAAGTAATACCTGTGGAATGTTGCCTGTGGGAAATTAGTTTGGTAAGCAATGATTTATAAACTATGATCTCTATTTTGCTGAATAAAAGGGAATAGAAGTCACATATCAAATAATTTTGCCATTATTCTGTAAGGATTTTATAATAGATACCTTTTCAAGATCATTAGTAGGTATAAAATTGTTTTTAATATACCCGATAATTATATCTTCTCTCAGATATTTGACAGAGAAAAAACAGAATTATTTTGCTGTTACTATACCAAAAGAAGCTCATAAAGTACTCTGTATCAAAACTGAAAGTACGGCTTTGTTTTATTAATTACCCAATATTTTGTTAAAAGAGGAGTAATGATGCAGATTTACTATAATTGAACTTAACTCATAAATTAGTAAGACATTTATTCATTCTATTGGATCATCTAATAAAAAAAGTACTTTGCTTTGCACAGAATATTAAGTTCAAAGGAAATTTAACAACGGATGTGACATGTAACTAATTTTTGCTTTCTAAACGACCTAAGGGTTTTACTATTTGAAGGAATCACAATAGAAAACTAGCTAGAAATATTAGATCCGGCATTGTAAGATCAACAAGAACGTTCTTTCAGATAGTATTGCGAGTAAAGATGTATTTTATTTGTGGCTTATGGAATATATGCTGTACCCTTCACCTCCCAAACGTTTTGAGATTTATCATTTGTTTTCATGAAGTATATAAAGAACACAAATAAAAAGATTTTTGAGTCTTTAATGGCACAGAATTTTCTTTCCTATTAAAGCTCAAAAAGTTCTTAGGTCTAGATCTTAATAAGTAAGAACAAGCCTGTTAGTTAAGAATCGTCATTACAAAGTGGGCTTTTGAACTAAAAACTACAAATATCGAAAATCAAGAAAAACAATTTACCATTAGTGAAAACTCAATAATGAAAAAAAGACTTCCATTCCCCATATGGATTTTGTGGGTGATTCGAATTTTCAGTATTATCTGCAATGTTACTGCCCAAGCCGTGATTGAAACTGATACTATCGTTGACGGGAATAATCCCACCGGATACGGAAACGGTTATATCGTTTTAGGAGGCGCTTATTTAGCATTTCAGGAAATGAATTCTGTTCCAATGTATCAGACAGTTAAAGTCGACAAAGGGGGTGCTCTTTACTATATCAACGATAATATGAAAGGGTTTGATATTTCTTCAAGTCACGCTCTATTTGGCGATTTTGTTTTTCAGAATGATGGTATAGTTGTTGTGGATGATAGGAAGAGTACATCCTCTGGTTCCTGGACAATTAATGATGGTACCTTCACCAATACCGGACATATGATGTTTACATCTAGTCAGGGTGATACAATCGGCATTTATGCAAGCTCTACAACAAACACTGGTCTCATCTATTCGAAAGGTACTGATAGAAACAAACCACAACAAGTGAAAATAAGTAGCGGTAATAATTGGATTAACACTGGTACAATTTGCTTAGCGAATAGTACTTACAAGCTAAGTAAGGCTATTCATGGTGGTGGATGTATTTCTGTTGGTGAAGGATCTGTTTTTAATATCTACGACTATGATATGCAACAACAAACAATATATTTATCACACTCCTCTTCTGTTTTGGCCTTTACTAATGGACAAAATGTTGCCGTTCACGGTTTAGGAAATGGTAACGGGTTTTTATACCCCATATTTCCAATCAGAAAGGTTACCTACAATTCTTTGACCGGTATAGCAACATTTACAACTGGTTTCATAAGTCTACAAAAGTTCACAGTAGATATTGGCTTAGGTTACAACGAATCTGACTTCGAAATTGTCAAAAGTATCAATATTCAAGGCACAAATTACAATAATTACAATTTTGTAATTTACAAAGGACCAACACCAAACTCAGCACCATCAGTATGTCAACCATGTATTGAGATTCCATTATATACCTTCAAAGTTCCTAATTCATATGAGACCATTAATGATTTAGGTTTTTCAGAAACAATTTCTTTCTTCTCCACCTATAACTCAAATGACTTGCCTATGATTGGTACTACAACTATATTCTCACCTCCTGACGTGTACACCTTGACAAGATATAACGAAAGTACAACCGAAACTAATGTCGTTAGCAAGGTTACAGGTATTGATTTGAACGGGTCTCCATTTGCTTATTATACTACCATTACTATTGAAGACAAAAAATTACCAGAAGTTGTAACAACAACTATCACAGTTACAAATGAAGATGGCAGTGAAAATACCATTACTACAGTAAAAAGTAACAGTCCTACAATGGATTCATTTACATCATCAAGGCCATCAAATTCATTTAAAACTGTTTCATCTATGAAAGATAAGGGGTTGGAAGGTAAAGATAGTATATCCACAACCATTACAACAAATTCTGATGGTAAACCAACAACAATCTTTGACATCAATTCAAGCAATGATAACATTGATAAGACTGTAATACGTTCGAATAGTGAATCTTTAACTACCACAGTTATTAGTTCATATAACGCCACCACCAATTCCAATGGCAATTTTGCGACTATGGTTACTACTTCTCAAAGTCCACTAATAAAAAGAGCTGCTGAAACAGCAGTAGTAACTGATAGTCAAGGAAATGTCATCACTGAGGTAATATCTATGATACAAGCTACAGATCCAGACGGTGTGATATATCTTACGTTAACAACTATGACACCAACTGCCAACCCCAAAGTCACTCCTACCAATGTAGTAACTACTTACTCACCTTCAATAATAACAGGTGTTGGCGATACAATGATAGTGACTGATAATCAAGGCCATGTCTTCACTGAAGTAGTATCTCAGCTAGTAATTGAAGGTGCAAACGGTACACCATCTCTGACGTTAACAACTATGACACTAACTGACAACCCCAAAGTCACTCCTACCAATGTAGTAACTACTTACTCACCTTCAATAATA
>ERZ1036435.150-NODE-150-length-60198-cov-22.637497_pt1 | contig 60198 bp, 51 predicted proteins | sample MGYA00514223_ERZ1036435 | MGnify/ENA primary metagenome ERZ1036435 (study PRJEB33795, sample SAMN09464927) | human gut metagenome | host: Homo sapiens | place: USA: Stanford, California | collected 2016-08 | study: EMG produced TPA metagenomics assembly of the... | reverse complement strand
AGCACCGAACGCGCCGCACGAGCCGCCGCCACCGTATTTGTCAGAGAGAACTGGCCCGCCTCATCAACCACCAGAACATCCAGCGACCCGGCAGGCACGCGACGCTCACTCACGTAATCCCACACCGTGCCGCCAAACAGCAGGCCGCCCGCACCAGAAATCAGCTCCACCAGCTCAGAATCAGACACCTCAGACCACGGGGCGTCCGGAATCACCGACTTGCCGCGCAGACGCACCGCACGCGAAACATCAAAACCATCACGGGCACAGCACGCCAACATAAGATTCTCAATCACCGCATGCGACTGAGCCACCACACCCACCTTCGCACCCTCAGCCACCAGACGCGCAATCACATGCGAGGCGAGGAAGGTCTTACCCGCACCCGGAGGGCCCTGAACCGCCACATAGGAATGGTCGAGAGCGCGAACCGCCGCGTGCACGGCATCCATCGTGGGCAGGTCAGAGCCGGAAAAATCAACCTCACGGGGTAGATTTTCTGCATTTTTGGCGTTTGAGGCGCCCTTCTTCAGGCGCGGCGCGCGGCGGAACAGCAAATCCGCGGAGGCGCTCTCCACCCCCGTCAGGGAAGCCGCCGCATCGAGCACGCTCGGCAGGGCGCGGGGTGAGGTGGGAGCCTCGGAGGGCTCGGAATCTTCATCGGATACGGGGTCATTAAGCACGGGGTCGTTGGGCATGAGAGCGCCATCGAAAAGCAGCCCGTGCACATCGGCCTGCAGAGCCGCTTCAATCGTCGCCGTAGACACCGGATCGCCAGGACCAATACCCGAAGGCAGGGCACCGTGCGGCTCATCCTTCACGCGGATGCGCTCCTGCAGAAGCACCTCCAAGAACTCGTCAGCTGGCTCTTCCGCTACCTCTGCGGAGCCTTCGGGCTCGGCACCGAAACCGTCCTGCGCCACCGCCAGCACACGCATGCCAAAGAAACCCGTCGCCGCCAGCTCGGCAGGCACACGCTCACCTGGATTCGACGCACGGAAATAATTCACCTGCGACTCCATACGGTCCAGCGCAATCTGCGGGCTCAACCCCGCCTCATACGCACAAAAAACCGCACGGTCAGAGGGCGCAATCACCAGGCTCGGGTCGGCCTCAAGTCGCGCGCGCAACAGGCGCACCTGCGCGCCGCGCACACGATACCAGCCGGGGGCGTCCGGCACCTCGGTGGGCTCCTTCATGGCGGCGGCGAACGCCTCCTCCTCGGCGGGGGCGTTCAGAAGAGTATGCGCATGCTCCACCGAAAGCACTTGCACCCGATCAAGGTACGCGTAATCGCGGCTCGCCACCCACGCCGTCGGGCCGTCCTCCAGTCGGCGAATGTGCTCACGCCAGAACGGGGCACGCTCGCGACGGTGATAATTCGTCATGGACAGCAGCATCGCCGCCTCAAGCTCGCCGGCACCCCAGCCGTGCTCCGCCGCGTGCTCCTCCAGGGAGGCGAGCTGGGCATCCAGCAGGCACTGCAGGCGGTACTGTTCGCTGTCGTTCTCCACCGCGGCGGGCACCCGGTACATGACCGGGTGCTCCTCAGTTTCGGGATTCTCGGCGGTATCTTCGGCAGTGTCTTCGGTGACGAGCTCCGGGGCTTCGGTCGCGAGGGCAAGAGATGCCGCCGCGTTCAGACACGCCGGGCACTCGTCGCAGGTCAGAAAATAGGGGATGCGCTCGGCAAGTTCCGCTGGTTCTACACCCTCGTTCAGCGCCTGGGTGAGCAGCAGGAGGCGCTGCTCCTGCAGGCGAATCAGCGGCAGAATACGCGCCGAATCAACCCGGTGAGGTTGAGGACCGGGGGAGTGGTGCTCGGCGGACTCTGACGCGGACTCCGCACCGTACTCATCTGCACCGTGCTCCAGGTGAAGGTCGAGGCGCCTCGCATTCTCGGCATTCTCGGCGCTCTCGGCGGCGTTCTCGGTTGCACTAGCGGTCAGCAGGTGCGCCGCCAGGGCACCGCGCAATAGCGCCCGATACGCCGCCTCACCCAGGTGCGGGGTGCAAACGATTAGGGCGGTATTGCTCTCGGCGGTGCTGTCCGCAACCGGGCAGTCGAGGCGGTCGAGCTCCACCGTGTAGGTCAGCCCCGCCGCGGAGGTCGCCACCAGGGGCACCGGGCGCGCCGTACCACCCGCATGCTCACCGCTGACTACTCCACTGCCGACCATGCAACCTTCGGTCAGCACTCGCAGGCACTCGCGGTACGCTTCGCGGGCGCGCTCGGACTTCTCGGGGGCTGGGCGTGCAGACTGCTTCTGCGCACGCTCTCGAAGCTCGGTGTAGAGCCGCAACTCGCAGGCGGAGGTGGCGGTCAAATCAGCGAGGGTGAAGGTGAGGTTCATGGCGACTTTTCTGCTGGAGGAGAGAGAAACAAGGCGGGTGTGAAACCCTGCCGGGTGAGCGGGCGCGAGCCCCGGTGGAGAGAGGTGTGAGTACCCTACGCCACCCCTCGCCCCGAGAGGTTGATTTTCAGGTTTCACGTGAAACACTACAGAAAATCAACCTGCACGGGGTGATTCAGGGGGCTTTCGGGGCTATCCGGGCATACACGCTAGGAGGCTGCACCCGCCGCAGCCACGGTAGAAACTGCCGCCGAAGCAGCCGCAGAAGCCGGGGCGCTTGCCCCGTCCGAAGCGGGTGCCGAAGCACTCGCTGCTACCGCAGAGGGAGCAACAGAAGCACTCGGCGCGGTCGAACGGTTCGCAATCGCCGCCGCGGCAGCGTCCACGCGTTCCTTCGCGGCGGGCAGCGCATCCGCACCGCCCAGGTCGTTCAGAATAATCGCGAAAATCAGGCGGGTGCCGTCGGGTCGGGTCGCCACACCGCACAGCGAAGACACCGTGTAGAGGGTGCCGGTCTTCGCCTGCACAAAAGTGCGCGCGTGCACGGCGTTCGCCGCACCAAAACGACCAGACAGGGTGCCGCTCACGCCCGCGACCGGGAACGTGCTCATCAGCTGCTCCGCATGCTCATCAGCATTCAGCAGAGCCACAACCTGCACGAGGGTTCGGGCGGTCACGCGGTCCGTCAAGGACATGCCGCACACGTCTGCCTGCACCAGGTTTTCAATGTTCACGCCGGCATCCACGAGCGCCTGGCGTACGGTCTGCTGTGCCGCTTCGCCGCTACCTTCCTTACCTGCGGCGATGGCGGCGCAACGGCCAAGCACCTCAGCGAGGGCGTTGTCGGATTCGAGCATCATGTGTTGTGCCTGCTCCAGCAGGGTTGCCGATTCGACCGCGGCGATTTCAACTGCTTCTGCGGGGGCGGTGCGGCGCTCCGCGAGGGTGAAGCTCATGCCGGACTCCTTGCCGGCGGTGTTGAGCGCATCCACGAACGCCTGCTGGGCGGCAACCGCCGCATCATCCGGGCGCACCGGGTTGCTTGCGGTGGACTTGCCTGGCACCGTGTGCGATTCGAGCGCAATCGGGTGAATGGGCGTGATCTGGCCGGACGCCACGTCGGCGGCATCCCAGCCGGGGTTCACGCCGGGGCCGCTGAAGAAGGTGCCGTCAAGGTAGACGGGTAGCGCCGCGGTCGGCTTCTCGCCCTGAAGAAGCGCCTTCACGGTCAGCTCGGCGAGGGTGGTCAGGCCTGCGCGTCCGACGATCTGCTTCGGGTTGGAAGCGCCCGCACCGAGCAGGGTGTCGCCGCCTGCCATGAGGTACAGTCCGGCGGAGTCGCGGGTGACGCGTGTGCGCAGGCGCGCCTGCAGGTTTGCGTAGTGGTTGAGCGCGAACAGGGTCAGCACCTTAAAAGTGGAGGCGGGCACGCGCGCGGTGTCGGCGTTGGCGGCGTACAGGTCGGCGGGCGCGGTGGCCGCCTTGATGCTGGGCAGGTTGCCGTCCATGCCGGTGACGAGCAGGCTGTACTGCGGGTAGGTGCCGTCCGCGAAGAGCGTGGTGAGGGCGGCACGTAGCTGTTCCTGTTCCGTTTCGGACAGTGCGGGTGCGAGGGTCGGGGTGGCGCTGGGGGTTGCGGAGGCGGTCGCCTCGGCGGTGCCGGTGGGGCTGCCGGTTGCGCTGCCGGTGGGGCTTGCGGAACCTTCGGGGCGTTTCTGTTCGATTGCGGCGGATCCGCAGGCGGTGAGGAGGAACATGCCGCCGAGGGTGAGGGCGGCGCGGCGGGTGAGGGTGGTGGTCTGGGTGTTGTGCTTGTTGGAAGGCATCTTTTGAGCATAGCGGGCGGATGGGGTGCCTATCGAATTTACGCGCCGGTGCTGGGATGCTCATGCCGTGCTCCTGCTGCCCCTTATAACCCCTATCTGACCTGTCCGGCATGGTGGCGGGGTGCGGCGGCGGGGTGCGCTGGCGGGCGTGGGACTAGGCGGAATGTTAACTGTGGTGTGAGCGTGGTAAATTACGCTGGTTTTGGCGCCGAATACGCGGTTTCGGTGTGCGTGAACGGGTTACAATGGGTGAGTTCAACACCTAACTTTCGCACCTTGCGCGCCGAAGTCGCCGCGAAAGTGACTCTAACTCACGAGAAAGAAGGTTCCGATGGAACTCGACGTCACTATTGAAATTCCCCGCGGCTCCCGCGTGAAGTACGAAGTGGACCACGAGACCGGCCGCCTGCGCCTGGACCGTGTGCTGTTCACCTCCATGCAGTACCCCACCGCTTACGGTTACTTCGAGAACACCCTCGGTGAGGACGGCGACCCGCTGGACGCAATGCTGATCCTGGACGTTGACGTTGTTCCCGGCGTGCTGGTTGAGTCCCGCCCGGTCGCAGTGTTCAACATGACCGATGAAGCTGGCGGCGACGCTAAGGTTCTGTGCGTTCCCACCGACAAGCGTTACGACCACATCAAGTCCCTGGCTGATGTTCCGGAGCAGCTGAAGGCTGAGATTCAGCACTTCTTCGAGCGTTACAAGGACCTGGAGCCCGGCAAGTGGGTTAAGGGTGAGGGCTGGGAAGACCTGGCTGCTGCTGAGAAGATGGTCCAGGAGGCTATCGACCGTTTCGCAGCTAAGGGTCACTAAGCTGCCGCACCGTTAGGTGCACCCGGTTTTGTAGGGGGCGTGTTCCCTGTGTCTGGTTCGTGCAAGTTTTCGTACGTGCTGGAGGCGGCGGGCACGCCCCTTTTTCACGCCCCCTTTTGTTGTGTCTTTCGCCGCATCTGCTTGTACGCTGGGTGTAGTTGATTGCGCGAGGTGCAGATTCAGAGTATTTTCAAAGGGATTCACTCTTCTTCTACTCTCACACCTTTCACCGAGGATAGAAAATGAAGAAAAACCTTTCGACCCGCGGCGCGGCGGCACTGTTGGCACTGGCTATGGGGTATATGGGCCAGGGTGTAGCCCAGGCGGCATACATTCATCCGAAATCTGCACAGCCTGTTGAAGAGCTGGAATTTGATATTAATTGTTTTGATATGTACTTCTATTACGGCAAGAACGCTATAAGCAGTTTGAAGTGGGCAGAGTGCACTGGCCTGATTACGAAGAATCAGGTTGTTGGGCTGGCTACAACCGATGAAGATAAGTTGCCGAACGGGGTCATGACTATCTCGCGTGGCCGCTTGCTGGAGTACCTGTACCATCTGGCGGGTTCACCCGAGGTGAAGAACCTGCCGGAGAAGTCCCCGTACACCGACCTGACTCCGGGCGATGCTCGTTATAAGGTTGCTATCTGGGCGACCCGCGTGGGTTTGAGCGCTGGTTGGTCTGACGGCTCCTTCCACTATGACACTCCGGCGAGCCGTGGCGCCTACTTTACCTTCCTTTATCGTGCTGCGGGTAGCCCCAAGGTGACTCTGGAATCCCTGGATGCGGCGAATGCTGTGCGTGCTGAGAAGGGTGCTGCTCCCATTAAGGAAGGGAGTGAGTTGCATCGAGCAATGAGCTGGGTGTACCAGCATGCGCTGGCGAAGGGGGGAGATATTCGGGCGTATGACACTAACTTCTTCACTAACGGGTACACGCCGTGGGATTTCAATAAAACACCGGATTTCTATTACGCTTCGTACCGCACTATTTTCACCCCTCTCATGGTTCTTGATTACCACGAGGAGTTGGCGCCCATTGTGGCTCGTCTGCAGTCGCTGTCCTAGCGGCAGGTGAGCGGAGGGCTTGCTGGGGGCGTGTTCCCCGCGTCCGGTTTGTGCGAGTTTTCGCGCGTGCTGGAGGCGGTGGGCACGCCCCCTTACCGTGCCCGTACTATTAACACGGGTGCCGCCATGGTTGCCCTCTACAGGTAAACCGTAACTTCGTGATAGGACTGGTTCATGCAGAATGGACGCGCAGGACGCCTGCACCCCGCCGTCGGCACTGCCCGCCGCCACCTCGCCGCCGCCCTCGAAAAGCTCCTCGGTGCCGGAAGCATCAAAGCCACCGGACGCTCCCGCACCGCCTCCACCGCGGACGCCGCCGACCTGCCCCTGCTCCTGGTCGCCTGCAGCGGCGGCCCCGACTCCCTCGCACTGGCGGCAATTGCCGCGCACTTCGCCCGCCGCGGCGACGTGCGCGTAGGCGCCATCATCGTCGATCACGGCCTGCAGGAAGACTCCGCCGAGGTTGCCGCGCAGACCGCGCAGACCCTCACCGACCTGGGGCTTCACCCCGTCATCACCGAAAAAGTGCAGGTTCCCGTCGGCAACATGGGCCCCGAAATGGCGGCACGCACCGCCCGCTACGCAGCCTTCAAGAAGGCTGTTGAAGCCACCGGCGCCCGCGCCGTACTGCTCGGCCACACCCTCGACGACCAGGCAGAAACCGTGCTGCTCGGCCTGAGCCGCGGCTCCGGCACGCGCTCCCTGGCGGGCATGCCGCCCGTGCGCGTCGAAGGGGGCGTCACCTACCTGCGTCCCTTCCTCGGCCTGCGCCGCACCGACATGCTCGACATCTGCGACGCCGAAACCCTCACCCCCTGGATCGACCCGACCAACGCCGACCAGTCCCTCATGCGTGCCCGCATCCGCCACAGCGTGCTGCCCTACCTGGAGGAGCACCTCGGCGGGGACGTCGCCCGCTCCCTGGCGCGCACCGCCTCCGTAGCTGGCCCCGATGCCGAATACCTCGACGAACAGGCGCAGGCCGCCTACAAGCAGGCGCTCCTACCCGCCGGAACCGCCGTGCGCGGCATCGAATGTGAAGACCCCGTGCTGCTGGACCGTGCACAGGCGGCGGCGCTGCATCCGGCGCTTCGTTTGCGTGTGCTTGCCACCGCCTGCAAAGCCGCCGGGGGAGAGAACCCGGGCTTCGAGCGACTGCAGGCGCTGGACTCTTTCACCGCCGAATATGCGGTAGCTGGACCCGTTCAGATGCCCGGTCATGTGAGCGCGTACCGCCGCCGCAAAATTGTGCACCCGGCAACCGGTGAACGCCTGGACGTGCTCGTATTAGTGCCAACTCGACCCTAACTAGGTGCCCAGCTAGGTGCCCGCGGAAGCATCCTCAGCACACACTATCTGCGTGGTGAGGTGCGCCGCGGCGCCGTTTTAAGCCATACTTAAGGCGAACACCATCCACATTGTCCGCTGTGGGAAGGCATGAAACCCCGCACCCGGGGCCCCGGCGGAGGCGCAGAGCGTCTAAAGATACGAAGGAATACATCGTGCAGGCTATCGACGTGCAGGACGATATTAAGAACGTTCTCTTCAGCAAGGAAGAGATTAACGCGAAGGTCGCCGAACTGGCGGCGCGCATCGACGAAGACTACGCCGGTAAGGACGTGCTGTTGGTGGGTGTTCTCAAGGGCGCCATCATGATCATGGCTGACCTTTCCCGCGCTCTCAAGGGCCACTACACCATGGACTGGATGGCTGTTTCCTCGTACGGTTCCGGCACCAAGTCCTCCGGCGTTGTGCGTATCCTCAAGGACCTGGACACCGACCTGGTGGGCCGCAACGTCCTGATCGTTGAAGACATCATTGACTCCGGTCTGACCCTGGCATGGCTGCAGCAGAACCTGATTTCTCGCGGCGCAGCTTCCGTTGAGATTTGCACCCTGCTGCGCAAGCCCAAGGTCGTCAAGGCTGACGTTGAGGTCAAGTACGTCGGCTGGGACATCGAGCCCGAGTTCGTTGTTGGTTACGGCCTGGACTTCGCTGAGAAGTACCGCAACCTGGACTGCGTCGCAACCCTGCACCCGCACGTTTACTCCTAAGCCTTCACCTCAGCAACCATGCTGTAGGTGGTGACGCCCCGCCTCCTCACGCTTGTGGGGGAGCGGGGCGTTGCTGTACCCGACGGCGGATGTACTCGGGGGCGGATGTACCCGCCGAAGAAGATACACTTTCACCCCCACCGAGTGCTACAACCCTTTAGCCCGCAGGTGAAATAGAGAAGCCCGGTACCTAGCCGCCCGCCGGGGTAGGGTACATTTAAGGTTGCACCGTTGGGTGTTCCGGCAGGCATGCCGCACCCCAACGGGTTACAGCCGCAACGTAAGGACAAAGCATTGGCGCAAAACCCCAATACTCCGCAGAAAGGCTCGGAGGGCTTCCTGAAGAAGCTGATTAATGGCCCCTGGTTCTGGCCGGGTGCAGCTCTCGTAATCATGCTGGCTTTCCTCATGGCCTCCTTCTTCACTCAGCCCTCGCGTCAGGTGGACACCAACGTGGGTCTTCAGCTGCTCAACGACCACCAGGTCAAGAGCGCAAAGATCTACGACGGCGACCAGCGCGTCGAGCTGCAGCTTAAGGACGACTACAAGAAGGGCAACGACAACTACGGTAAGTCGGTGCGCTTCTACTACGTGCAGCCCCGCGGCGACGAAGTTGCTAAGGCAATGGAATCCGCCGAGCTGGAAAGCTACACGGACCAGCCCGTTGAGCACAGCTTCCTGGGCTCCCTGGTGTCCCTGCTCCTGCCGATTCTGCTCTTTGGTGTGCTCTTCTGGTTCCTGATGGGACGAGTCGGAGGCGGCTCCTCCGTCATGAGCTTCTCCAAGTCCCGCGCGAAGAAGTTCACCAAGGACAAGCCGGATGTGCGCTTCAGCGACGTTGCCGGCGTGGACGAGGCGCTCGCCGAACTGGAAGAAGTCCGCGAGTTCCTGGCTGAACCCGAAAAGTTCACCCGCCTGGGTGCAAAGATCCCCAAGGGCGTTCTGCTGTACGGCCCTCCCGGCACCGGTAAGACCCTGCTCGCCAAGGCTGTGGCGGGCGAGGCTGGCGTGCCCTTCTACTCGATTTCTGGCTCTGACTTCGTTGAAATGTTCGTGGGTGTGGGTGCGTCCCGCGTGCGCGACCTGTTCAAGGAAGCGAAGAGCGACCCCGCCGCCATCGTCTTCGTCGACGAGATTGACGCTGTTGGCCGCCGCCGCGGCGTCGGCATGGGCGGCGGTAATGACGAGCGTGAGCAGACCCTGAACCAGCTGCTGGTTGAGATGGACGGCTTCGACGGCAACTCGAACGTCATCGTCATTGCGGCAACGAACCGACCCGACGTTCTGGACCCGGCGCTGCTGCGTCCCGGCCGTTTTGACCGTCAGATTGGTGTGGACGCCCCCGACATGCAGGGCCGCGAACACATCCTGCGCGTTCACGCCGCAGGCAAGCCAATCGCTAACACCGTTGACCTGGCTCAGGTTGCTAAGCGCACCCCCGGCTTCACCGGTGCTGACCTGGCGAACGTCATGAACGAGGCGGCTCTGCTGACCGCCCGCGATAACGGCAACGTGATTGACGACCGCGCTATCGACGAGGCAATCGACCGCGTCATGGCTGGTCCGCAGCGTTCCTCGCGCATCATGAACGAGCACGAGCGTAAGGTCACCGCATACCACGAGGGCGGTCACGCCCTGGTCGCGGCGGCACTGCGTAACTCCGCGCCGGTCACCAAGATTACGATTCTTCCGCGCGGTCGCGCCCTGGGTTACACCATGGTCATGCCGCAGGATGACAAGTACTCCACGACCCGCCACGAACTGCTCGACCAGATGGCGTACGCGATGGGTGGCCGTGCGGCTGAGGAAATCGTCTTCCACGACCCGTCCACCGGTGCGTCTAACGACATTCAGAAGGCAACCGACACCGCCCGCAAGATGGTCACCGACTACGGCATGAGCGCCGTGATCGGTTCCGTGAAGCTCGGCGGTGAAGACACCGAACCGTTCCTCGGTGGCGGCGGCGCTTCGGCACGCAACTACTCCGACGCGACCGCGGCAAAGGTTGACGCTGAGATCCGCGCCCTGCTGGAGCAGGCACACGATGAGGCATTCCAGATTCTGCTGGAAAACCGCGATATTCTGGACCGCCTGGCGTTCGCCCTGCTGGAGAAGGAAACCCTGCTCGAGAACGAGATTGCCGAAATCTTCAAGGATGTTCGCAAGCGCCCCGAGCGTGAGCACTGGTACTCCAAGCCGACCCGTGAGCGTACCGACATCCCGCCGGTGAAGGCACCGAGCGAGCTGGCGAAGGAAGCCGAAAAGTCTGAGGAAGCACCTGCCGAGGCGCCGGCAGCTCCTGCTACGGCACCTACTGTTCCGGTAGCACCGGCTGCACCCGCGCAGCAGGTTCCGATAGCACCTACGCAGCCGTTGCCGCCTCAGGCGCCCCTCACCGACCCGGACGCCGACCCGACCGTCGCAATGCCCACCCAGCAGTACCCGAACTACCCCGCCCCTCCGGCGCAGCGCCCGGAGAACGGCACCCCGAACCAGAATGGAGCAGAGAATGAGCGAGGTTAAGAACGCCGTTGACCAGCCGCGTATTGAGGCTGCCGTCCGCGAGATTCTGCTCGCGATTGGTGAGGACCCGGACCGTGACGGTCTGCAGCAGACTCCGGCTCGTGTGGCGCGTGCCTACGCGGAATTCTTCTCGGGTCTGCACCAGGATGCCGGCGAGATTCTGGGTACGACCTTCGACATTGCCCACTCTGAGATGGTGCTGGTGAAGGACATCCCGTTCTACTCGACCTGTGAGCACCACCTGGTGCCGTTCCACGGTGTGGCGCATGTGGGTTACATTCCGGGCCCGGACGGTAAGGTGACCGGTCTGAGCAAGCTCGCCCGCGTGGTGGATTTGTACGCTCGCCGCCCGCAGGTGCAGGAGCGTCTGACTACGCAGGTGGTGGAGGCTCTGGAGGAGCATCTGAACCCGCGCGGCGCGATTGTGGTGATTGAGGCTGAGCACATGTGCATGTCGATGCGCGGTGTGCGTAAGCCGGGCGCGAAGACCGTGACCAGCGCGGTGCGCGGTGCGCTGATGAACGGCGCAACCCGTGCGGAGGCGATGAGCCTGATCTTCTCGCAGCGCTAAGCGCATGCAATGAGCATATAGCTATACGCCAGGGGGCAGGATTCTAAGGAATCCTGCCCCCTTGCGCTATACCCCTGCGCTGTGCGGTCGCATGTGTTGGGCCGCATGACGAGTGCCCTTGCGTAGAGGGCGTCATCAGCTGTAGAGTAGTACCACTAGTACCGGCACCACTCCTTCGGGAGTACAGGACCGGTCTTCTTTTTGTTAACGCTACGTACAGTGCTCTTCACGTACCGTTGTTGATGAATATATGACTGTTCCTCTCCTCATCAGGAGCGAAAATAACCGTGGCCGGTTCCGCCCATCAGGGGTCTGGAGCCGGTCATCGTTTTTAAACGATGACCTTAGTAAGACAGAGATGACTTACATGCCGTGTAGTTATACCCTTAATATCCTTATATTGATATTATTAAAGAGTTCCGATGATGAAATGATATCAAGCGATGGATAGTGCATGTCTTCAATCGTAAAGCCATTTAAAACATATGAACAGCAGGTTGGAATCTTGCGGCAGCGAGGTATGCTCGTAGGTTCTCAGGAACATGCCGTTCACGTCCTTGAGCGTGTTAGTTACTACCGTCTGAGTGGTTACTACTATTCGTTCCGGCGACCGGCAGGAAGTGGGCGGCGCTCGGATACTTTCATGCCCGGAACTGTCTTTGAAGATATCGTGGCCCTGTATGAATATGACCGTAATCTTCGGTCTATTGCGTTTTCGTACTTCTCGCAGTTTGAGGTGTATTTGCGGTCCCGCCTAGGGAATTTACTGGGGGAAGTAGACCCTCTCATATACGAGGATGAAGCCCGGTGTGATCTTCAAGGTAGTAAAAGGCGCACTGCTTGGAATAGATTCACGAGAAAAAGCGAACAACTTATTCGTACTTCTGAGGAAGAATTCGTGAAGCATCACCGTGAGCAATACGGCGGGAAGTTGCCTGTGTGGGTAGTGGTGGAAGTTCTAGATTTAGGGGCTCTGCAGAATCTGTATTTGGTCTCCCCGCCAAATATTCGGCGAGATATCGCGAAAGCCCTGGGGTGTACTGACCCCCAACTGGAAACCTGGATTAACTCGCTGCGGGTAATGCGCAATATTTGTGCGCATCAAAGTAGGTTCTACAATAAGCTGCACCCAGAGCCTCGCTTACCGCGTGTGTTGAGAGGTGGAAGAGTTGAGAGCCCTGAAATCCGTGAGGTTGTTGACCTATTTGGTGTGCCACAGGCTGAAGAGAACCATAAGATGTGTAAAACCTTCGGCATGCTCACCCTCCTCAAATATCTGATGGACCAGGGTGGAATCGGGGATACGGAATCTCTAACGCAGATTCTGAAGGAACGTCCTAATATTTCCGTTCCTGGAGTTGATATCTCGCGTGCTATGGGTATACCGCGAGGTTGGGAAGAAACCCGTTTGTGGAGCTAAAATCTTCACTGCTTATAGACACGCTGAAAGGGGCGGAGGTGAAAACCTCCGCCCCTTTTTCGCATCGCCAAAGTGCTCTGAGAATGTATTCTGAGCCGGTACCTTCCGCGGCTGTGGCAGCGCCGGTAGTGCCGCACCGCAGAAGCTAGAAGAGCCCCGCCGCTAACGCTGCAGGCTACCCTTCGCCTCGCTCGGATTATCCCAGCCCAGGGCAAGAGTCGCGATCAAGCCCACGGCAATGAAACCGCAACCGGTCGCGGTGCCGAAAGCAATCCAGCGCACGGCGGGAGCACCTTCAGCAAGCACAATAGTCACCAGCGCGGCAAGAGCCACCAGGGAAAGGATCCAAGCTCCAGTCTTCATATTCACAACGAGTCACTTCCTAGAGTATGTATGTGTGGGTGCGCGCCACCGACCGGGAACGCGCCAGGCACGGTATGCGTGCCCTCCCAGCATACCCTTAAATAAGTATCTGTAATGCAAATATTGCATGTTGTGTCCCCAAAATCGTCCCGTCGCTGTCCCAACCCCCGCCTCAATCCCCCTTCCAATCACAGCGGCAAACATGGGAGCACCACAGATTCGGTACGATAAATTTATGACTGAATCCACACACACCACCCGTGTAGCCCCTCTGCCCTGCGACGCGCTCGCCGCCGAACGCACCCTCGTGATGGGCATCCTCAACGTCACCCCCGACTCCTTCAGCGACGGCGGCCAGCACTACGCCGCCACCGACGCCATCGCCCGCGCCGCCCGCATGATTGCCGAGGGCGCCTCCATTATCGACATTGGCGGTGAGTCCACCCGCCCCGGTGCCGTGCGCATCAGCGTGGAGGAGGAGCAGCGCCGCATCCTGCCCGTCATCGAGGCAGTCGCGCAGATGGGCACCACCATCAGCGTTGACACCATGAACCCGCAGACCGCTCGCGCCGCCATTGCCGCCGGTGCGCACATCATCAACGATGTGTCCGGTCTGAACGTGAGCAATGAAATGATTGAAACCGCCGCTGAACTGCAGGTGCCGTACATCCTCATGCACGCCCGCGGCACCTCCCAGACCATGGACAGCCTGGCGGAGTACCCGCGCGGCGTGGTCACCGAGGTTGTGGAGGAGCTGACCGATCTGCGTGAGCGTTTCCTTGCCGCCGGTGTGCTGCCGCAGAACCTGATTCTTGACCCGGGTCTGGGCTTTGCGAAGGGCGGCATGCAGGACTGGGAGCTGCTCGCCGCCCTTGACGAGCTACAGGGCTTGGGCCACCGCCTGCTCATTGCTGGTTCCCGCAAGCGTTTTATCGCGAACGCCCTCACGGCGGCGGATATGGCGCTGGCTGAGCGCCTGAACGCGAGCGGCTTCACCGCAACCGATGCGGGCGAGGCGGAACGCGAACTGTGGCAGTCGCTGTCGGAGCCGCGCCCGGCTGAGCACCGTGCGGCAGCCTCCGCGGCGGTGACCGCCCTGGTGGCGGCGCGCGGCGTGTGGGCGGTGCGCGTGCACGACGTGCCCGCCAGCGTGGATGCGGTGACGGTCGCCTCCGCGCTGCGCTCCGTAAGCTAAGGCTCTGCCAGCTAGAACCACTACCCACAACCTCCGACTACCCGAATACCCTCTAGGAGACCCCCCCAATGACCCAGGCAGATTACGCCCACCGCGACCGCATCACCCTCACCGGCATTACGGCCAAGGGCTACCACGGCGTGCTCGACTTTGAGAAGCGCGACGGCCAGCCCTTCGTCGTGGACGCGACCCTGTACAGTGATTTTTCCGCCGCAGCCGCCACGGATGACCTGACGAAGACCACGAACTACGCGCTCGTGGTTGACCTGATTCACCGCCACGTGACGAACGGTTCGCTGGACCTGATTGAGACCCTTGCGGTGAACATTGCCGAGGGTATCCTTGCGATGTTTGAGCTTGTGGAGGCGGCGGAGATTACCGTATCGAAGCCGCAGGCGCCGATTGAGTTGCCGTTCGGTAACGTTGCGGTGAGCGTGTTCCGTGAGCGTGCCGCGGAGCGTGTCGTGGAGGGCGGCCGCTAGTGGCTGGCACCCAGACAACCGATACGCAGAAGCCCAACACCCTGAAACACCGCGCGGTGCTGGCGTTGGGCTCGAATCTGGGCGAAAGCGAAGACACCCTGGAGCGTGCCGTCGCCGACCTGGTGGCGGGCGGCGTGCAGCTGGTGCGCGCCTCCGGGCTGTACCGTACCGCCCCGGTGGGTGGCCCGGTGGGTCAGCCGGATTTCGTGAACGCGGTCATTGAGGTGGCCACTGACCTGGGCGCCTACGAGCTGCTGAAGCTGTGTAATGCGGTGGAGGCGGCGCATCACCGTGAGCGCCTGGTGCGTTGGGGCCCGCGCACCCTCGATATTGACGTGATTGACTATGACGGCGTGATCTCTGAGGATCCGGTGCTGACTTTGCCGCATCCGCGGGCGCAGGAGCGTGCTTTCGTGCTGGTGCCGTGGGCGCAGATGGACCCGCAGGCACACTTGACGGTGACCCGGCGTGCGGAGCCTTCGGGGGAGCGGCCGGATGAGGTTCCTGCGCCGCTGAGCCGCGAGGTCGTGAACGTTGCGGAGCTGTCCCGCACGCTGCTTGGGGCGGATGAAGACGCTATCAGCTATATGCGTGAGATGCAGGTACCTGATCAGCCTTAAATGTGGCACTCTGGAAGGTAGAGGAACCTACCGAAAGGAAACACCATGAAGCCCCTGAGTTATCGGGCGATTATTGTGGCGGCTGTGTGCGGTGCCGCTGCCGCTCTTATGGTGAATTCCGTGATGATTGGCGCCGGTTTTGGTGAGATGAATTTTTCGTGGATGCTCGGCGCGGTGTGCCTGCTGGTTGCGGCGGGTGCCGTGTGGCTGGGTGTGCAGGTGGCTCGTTATCGTCGTATTCAGACGCGTGAGAAGGTGCCGCATATGGGCCCGATTCTTGCGGCGCGTGCGGTGGCGTATGCGCAGGGTTCCATCATGACCGGTGCCCTCTTGACGGGCTGGTGCGCTGCGATTCTTGGTTACCATGTGGCGATGGTGTCTGTGCGCGGTTTTTCGGTGGTCTTTTGGGAGGTCCTTGTTAATTGTGTGGGCAGTGTTGCCCTGCTGATTGCTGGCCTGTGGGCGCAGCATTGTTGTCGTATTCCGCCGGAGGATGATGAGGATGCGGCCTCCTCTTCCGGTGCTGTAAAGCCGCGAGAGGGAGGAACCTATGTCGGCTCCTAACCAGAATAGTTATTCGCCAAATGGTCGGTACGGGCAGGACGCTCAGAACGGCCAATACGGTCAGTATGGGCAGAGTCAGCCCGGTCAGCCCGGTCAGCAGGGTCAGTACGGGCAGAACCAGTATGGGCAGTACCAGCAGGCGGCTTACGGTCAGCCTGGTGCTCCGTATGGACAGCAGAGCCAGTATGACCAGCAGGCGCAGTATGGACAGCAAGCGCAGTACGGTCAGCAGGTTCCGCCCGCTGCCGCGTACCCGAACGCGCCTCAGCAGGTGCCTTCTCAGCAGGTGCCCGCTCAGCCCGCGCAGCCGGTAAGCTCCCAGCCGGTTCCTGCGCAATCTGTGCCGGAGCCGCAGTGGGTGCCCGCCGCCTCCGGCTACCTGACGGTTCGTTTTGTTCACACTATTTCTGCCTTGGCGCTCCCGATCCTTGCGGGTGTTGCCATGTATTGTGCGGGCACGTTCTTCGGCGGCCCGGAGGCGCTACGCATCGTCGGCCTGGTGGTGGTCGCGGTGTTTGGTCTGTGGGGTCTGTGGTGGATTCTGACCACTCCGCGCCGTACTCGCGCGCTCGGCTACGCGCTGGAGTCGAATCACCTGATGGCTCGCCGCGGTATCGTGTTCCGTTCGATGAGCTCCATGCCGTACGGCCGCATCCAGTATGTTGATGTGGATTCGGGCCCTCTGGAGCGCATGTGCGGTGTTGCCCGCCTGACGGTGCGCACCGCGGGTACGACCACCGGCACGATGGTGCTGTTCGGTATTCCGCTGAACGTGGCGGAGGAGCTGCGCGCGGATCTGGTGCGCCGCGCCGATGAGCGAATGGCGGCACTCTAATGAGTACCCCGGTTCCGAATAATAACGCCCCGAACTCTCAGGAGCAGAAGTGGTGGCGTGCCGATATTCGCACGTTCATCATGAACCTCTGGTTCATTATTCTGTTGGCGTTTGGTTTCTTCCAGAGCATTATCCTGAATATTTTGACCACCCCGCCGAACGAGTGGGGCGCGCGCCTGACGCAGGCATTTGATGAGAACAGCAGCTACTTCAGCGCAACGTACTCGCAGCTTATCGGCTTCGCCGTGCTCGTGCTGATTCTGGTTGCTGGCTCGATTGACTGGTGGTTTACCCGTTATAGCCTGGACGATTTGGCGATTCACCGCCGTAGCGGTTTTCTGTTCAAGAAGAACCGCACGATCCGTCTGGAGAGCGTGCAGAGCGTGGACATTTCGCGTCCTCTGGTGGCACGTCTGCTGGGTTTGTCGGAGCTGCGTTTTGAGGTGGCTGACGGTTCTTCGGAGGCGTTGCACATCAAGTACGTTTCTGCCCGCAAGGCGGAGGTTCTGCGCCGCACCGCGATGGCGAGTATTAACCTGCTGCGTTCGGAGGCGACTGGCCGCCCGGTCGACGTGCTGCCCGATAGCATGCAGATTTCGGCGGAGCGCATGCCGGATGCGAATCAGCTGCACCAGCCGTTTGAGGCATCTTACGAGGCGTCCTATGGTGCGCCTCTGCAGGACGGCGCCCAGCAGCCCGCCCCCGAGCAGTCTGCACCCCAGCACCCCGGTACTCAGCAGCCCGTCGCATCCCGCCGCGGCGCTCGCATGCCGATGCCGGTCACGGCTGACCCCTCGCAGCCGCCGATTTTCCGCATCTCGAATGTGCGTCTGATTGCCTCCATCATGCTGGAGCACCTGGTGTGGCTGGTGCCCGCCGTGGCCCTCATGGTCGGTGCCGCCGTCTTCGCCGCGATGATGGCCGGCGAGAGCCCGTTCCTGATTTTCATGGCGATGCTGCCCGGTATGTTCGCGCCCATGGTCGGTTACGTGGTTGCCCTCTGGACGCGTTTTGATGGCGCCGCGAACTTCAAAATCACCCCCAGCGGTCAGGGTGGCGTGACCCTGCGGTACGGTTTCACCGGCACGCACACCCAGAACGTGATGGTTGAGCGTATTCAGGCACTCGCCGTGGAGCAGTCCATCCTGTGGCGTGCGTTCGGCTGGTACCGCATCAAGATGACCATTGCCGGTATTGGTATTGAGAAGAACGACAACCAGAAGGTTGTGACCCGCAATGTTGCCCTGCCGGTTGGCAATAAGCAGGAGACGCTGATGGTGTTGCGCCTGCTGTTGCCCGCCCTGGATGAGGCGCAGGCGCAGGTGCTGCTGGATACCGCTGATGGTTCGCTGAAGAGTCAGAAGCCGCAGGTTCCGGCAATGATTGTGACGCCCTCTTCGGCGCGCTGGATGGACCTGCTCACCTGGAAGCGTAACGGCGTGACCACGGTCGGTTACACTGCCGGTTCGGTGCAGGCGAGCACCCGCATTGATTCTGATGCGGCACGTTCGAGCGTTGGTGAGCATACGCGGGGCGACCTGCTGCTGATTCGTGGCGGCTACTTTATCCGCACGCTGTCGATTGTTCCGGTCAGCCGTGTGCTGAGCGTGAGCCGAGGTCAGGGCCCGCTGCAGCGTGTCTTCGGATGCGCGAGCGTGCATTTCGGTACGGTGCCCGGCCCGGTGCGCACCCTCATGATGCACTTGCCGCCGCGCGTCTGCGAGGATTTGGTGTGGTTGATGACGGTTCGGCTGGAGGGTATTGAGCCCTACTACCGCGTACCGGAACCCGCGCTGGGTTCTGTGCCTGCTGCAAACGGGTACAGCGCGAACGGGTACGGTGCGCTCTAACCCGCCGGGTTAGCGGGCAGCAAAACTGCAGATCGCGCCCTGCCGTCAGTGTTCTTCGTGACACCGACGGCAGGGCCTGCGTAAAAGGGAGAATATACTTAAAGCCGTGATACAGCATTCAAAACCTGCGCGTTTGGGCATTGGAATTATTTCAGCCGGGAGGGTCGGATCCGTCCTCGGTGCGGCTTTGCGCGCCTGCGAGCACACTATTGTGGGTGTTCACGCGGTGTCTGAGGCTTCTCAGGAGCGCGCCGCGATGCTGCTTCCCGATGTGCCGCTGCTGCCGGTGGAGCAGATTGCTGAGCGTAGCGAATTGCTGATTCTTGCGGTTCCCGATGATGAGCTGCCGGGCCTCGTCACCTACCTGGCGTCCTCGGGAAGTATTACCGCCGGTCAGATTCTGGTGCACACCTCCGGCCGTCACGGCACTGAGGTTCTGGCACCGGCGACCGCGCTGGGCGCTATCGGTTTGGCGATTCACCCCGCCATGACGTTTACCGGCATGTCCGTGGACCTGCAGCGCCTGAACGGCACCTGCTTCGCCGTGACCGGGCCTGCACCGTTCATCCCGATTGCTCAGGCACTCGTGGTGGAGATGGGCGGTGAACCCGTGCACGTTGCCGAGGCCGACCGAGCGCTCTACCACGCCGCTCTAGCGCACGCCGCGAACCACCTCGTGACCATCCTGGGTCAGTCCCAGCAGATGCTCGCCTCCATCGGTATTGAGGACCCGGCACGCTACATGGGGCCGCTCGTTCGAGCCGCCGTGGATAATGCGCTCGCCAGCGGTGAGGGTGCTCTCACCGGGCCCGTGGCACGCGGAGACGCCGGCACCGTGAAGGCTCACCTTCAGGCTCTGAATGAGTACTCAGAGCATGAGAAAACAGGTGATATTACAGACTCTTATGCCGCTCTGGCACACGCAACCGCAAAAAGAGCGCATAATAGAGGTTTGTTAAACGATGAACAACTGGGACGAATTGAGAATCTGCTGGGTGAGTCTTCGGACCGCAACCACCCCGGCGATATTGATGATTCAGCCCCCGAAAACAAGGAGTTCTCGTCATGACTGAGACTTCGATGCCCCGAGTCGTGACCACCATTGCGGATTTCCGCACGGCAATCACCGAATCCCTTGCCGCAGCGCAGGAAGAACTGGACCGGGCAGCCCGCCAGGAGGCGGAGCAGAACGGCACCGCAGTTCAGTACAAGAACGCATCCCTGGGCTACGTGCCCACCATGGGCGCCCTGCACGACGGCCACGCAACCCTGTTGCGTCGCGCCGCTGAACAGAACGATGTAGTGGTCGCCTCCATTTTCGTGAACCCGCTGCAGTTTGGCCCCGGCGAGGATTACGAAGCATACCCGCGCACCCTGGAGGCAGACGCTGCCCTGGCTGGTGCCGCCGGTGTTGACATTATTTTTGCCCCCGAGGTTGAAGAGATGTACCCCGACGGTGACCCGCTCATCCGCATTTCGAGCGGCGAGCTGGGCACCAAGTTTGAGGGTGCGACCCGTCCGGGCCACTTTGATGGCGTGCTGGCCGTGGTCAATAAGTTCTTCAACATTATTCGCCCCGCAGCCGGTAACCACCCGGTGAATGCGTACTTCGGTCAGAAGGACGCTCAGCAGTACATCCTGATTCAGCGTATGGTGCGCGATTTCAACCACGACGTGACCATGCGCCCTGTGGCGATTGTTCGCGAAGATAACGGCCTGGCGCTGTCTTCGCGTAATAGCTACCTGTCGGATGAGGAGCGCGAGTCTGCCCTGGTGCTGTCCCGCACCCTGGCGATGCTGCGTGAGAATTCGCTGAACCGTGGCTTCCACGAGATTGATTTGGACGGTGCGCGTGAGCGTATCAACTCCACTCCGGGTGTGCGCCTTGACTACCTGGAACTGGTCGACCCGATGACTTTCGGTGAGCCGACTGAGGAGTCGGAGCGAGTGCTGGCACTGGTTGCTGCGTTCGTTGGACCGACCCGCCTGATTGACAACATGGACCTGCGCTAAGCGTTCGTTCGTTTAGAAGAGTCCCCAACACACTACACAGATAGGTATCACTGTGAGCACTGAGCACACTGCCGCACCGGCGATTGCTGATATGTCCGAGCAGATGCAGATTCGCCTGGAAAAGCGTGCGAAGCTGATCGAGTCGGGTCGCGAGGCATACCCGGTGGGTCTGCTGGATTCTGAGGGTAACCGCGTGGAGCCCAACCACATTGAGGATCTGCGCGCCGAGTACGATCCGAAGCTGGCTGCTGAGGAGCTGAAGGCTGGCGACGAGACTGACCGTGTGGTGCATGTTGGCGGCCGCGTGGTGTTCGTCCGTAACACCGGTAAGCTGTGCTTTGCGACCCTGCAGGGTGGTACCGAGGGTAAGCGCATCCAGGCGATGCTGTCGCTGGCTGAGGTGGGCGAGGAGTCCCTGTCTGAGTGGAAGTCCCTGGTTGACCTGGGCGACCACGTGTTCGTGACCGGCCGCGTGATTGTTTCTCGCCGCGGTGAGCTGTCCATTATGGTGACTGACTGGAAGATGGCGTCGAAGGCGCTGCGCCCCATGCCGGTTCTGCACAAGGACCTGAATGAGGAAACCCGCGTTCGCCAGCGTTATCTGGACCTGATGGTTCGCGATGAGGCTCGCGAGCTGGTGAAGAAGCGCGCCCTGATTACCCGCACCGTCCGCCGCGTGCTGGAAGATCACGGCTACATTGAGGTTGAGACCCCCGTTCTGCAGCTGGTGCACGGTGGCGCGACGGCTCGCCCGTTCCGCACCCACCTGAACGCTTTTGACCAGCCGATGACCATGCGTATTGCGACCGAGCTGCCGCTCAAGCGTGCAGTGGTTGGTGGCATTGACCGCGTGTACGAGATTGGTCGCGTGTTCCGTAACGAGGGCGTGGATTCGACCCACAGCCCCGAGTTCACCACCCTGGAGTGCTACGAGACCTATGCTGATCAGTTCGTGATGGCTGAGCGCATGAAGGAGATTATCCAGAGCTGCGCGAAGGCTGTCGGCACTGAGCGTATTGAGACTGAGAACGGCACCATTGACCTGTTTGGTGAGTGGAAGTGGGTTGGCGTGTACCCGGGCCTGTCCGAGGCTGTGGGCGTTGAGATCACCCCCGAGACTGACGCTTCCGTTCTGCGCGAAATTGCTGAGAAGCACGAGGTGGACATCGACCCGAAGTGGGACGCTGAGAAGCTGGTGACCGAGCTCTTCGGAGAGATCGTTGAGCCGACCCTGGTGAACCCGACCTTCGTGTACGATTACCCGCCGAGCGCTCAGCCGCTGGCTCGCCCGCACCGTTCCGGTGAGCCCCTGATTGAGGCGTGGGACCTGATTATTGGCGGTATGGAGCGCGGTACCGCGTTCTCCGAGCTGATTGACCCGGTCATTCAGCGTGAGCGCCTGACCGCTCAGTCGCTGCTGGCTGCTGCCGGTGACGATGAGGCGATGGAGCTGGATGAGGACTTCCTGCGCGCCCTGGAGCACGGTGCACCCCCGATGGGTGGCCTGGGTCTGGGCATTGACCGTCTGATTATGCTGCTGGCGGGCGATCAGGATCCGGAGCGTCCGGGTACTGTGGTGCGTCAGCCCGGTATTCGTGAGACTATTCTCTTCCCCCTGATGAAGCCGGAGGCCTAAGCTTCCCCTTCACCTGTGAGGGTGTTAATGCGGCGGGTGCCGCGGATACGGTTGTATCTGCGGTACCCGCCGTTTTCTGTGTACTCTTTTGCACGGTGTATAGCTTCTGGGGTGGGGTTTCTGTTTATTTACACAGGTCAGGGGCGTTTTTACTCTATTCTGGTGCTGATTTATGCTGCTCTATTCACTCTGGCGGGGGTTTCTGCTCTTATGCATGAACGCGTTACATAGAAAATAATGAGGGGTTGAGAGGTGGCAGAATTTCGCTTTTGAATAGGGCTGAAATGTATGGTGTGAATGGTCTAATGTGCAGGCTCGTGCGGGCGCTATATTGCGCTCAGATTGTCGGGGACGCCGGGGCGCATTATTAGGTGTCTTTGTCTCTGGGGGCTGTGTCTGCTGTCTGGAAGAATCCAAAGTATTTGCACTCTAAACTTCACTTTAATGTTCTTGTAGCGAGTGCAGATTTAGCGGGGATGCACAGAAGCGATATATCGCTGCGGGTGATTGGTGCATTGTTTCAATGCTCAGAATATTTTCGGAATTTTTAATACAGTTCTGTTACTATATGAAAGAAAATTAGTACATAAATATATCCGGCACATTATTTTCTCAATCCCGATAGAGGCTTTTGAGTTTACTCCACAGGATATATGCAACAGATGAGGAGGTGCCTCAATGGCACAGAAGGTTCGCATCATCCTTGAAGACGATCTCGACGGCGGCCCCGCAGACGAAACTATCCGTTTTGGCCTGGACGGCGCTCACTACGAAATCGATCTGTCCTCCGCAAACGCAGCTCGCCTGCGTGACGCTATCCGCCCCTTCGTAGCGAAGTCCCGCCGCGTGCAGGGCACCGCTGCCCAGCGCACCCGTGCTCCCCGCGGCACCGCTGCTCCGGTTAAGCGCAACCCCGAGACCGCAGCAATTCGCGAGTGGGCTAAGGCTAACGGCCACAAGGTTTCTGACCGTGGCCGCATCCACCAGGACGTTCAGGACGCATACTACGAAGCAATGAAGGCTCAGGGCTAAAGGCTCTCAGTGTTCATGCTGTCGGAGGGTTTAGTGCTTTAGGGTTCTAATCCTCCGGGCACTAAAGGCGGATGGTGTTATCACCGTCCGCCTTTAGTTTTGCCCCGGTATTTCTTGATATGCGTTACATATCTGCTGGGGTGGGGGTGTTTTTATATCACCCACCCCAATTAACTATTTACATGTAAAATATATTGATCCTTTGCTGATGCCCGCTTCTGAATTATTAGGAGGAAGATGCGGGGAATCGGATGCACAATCTGGTGTCGAGTGCGGGTTCCCCATTTAGGTTTCATGCATTGGCAGGAACGCTAAAGGTAATGGTGCATTAATCTCTTCAAAGCGGGGGATATGCGCTGTGATATTCATGCGGTCGTTGAGTCGAGTATTCCATCGAAGGGGCTGGAATGTACTGACTGGAATTTTTGAATAATTAGGGGCCCTGCACCTTCTGTGGGGCTTTCGGAACTTACGGATTATCTCCTGATGGGGTGCCGAAATGATGCGGGAATTATCCGGAAAATAAGCGCCGTGTTATCCGGCAAATATTTTTGCGAATTATTGAAATTTCTCACTTAAACATATAAATTTTTAAAAATTTCTGCAATATATTCATGCACGTGCAGGAAACAAGCGGTTTAGGCGTTGGTCTATGTGGGTTCTTGTGGGTTCGCTTCTTCCGCAATCCCTCGTATCGGCACCGTAGCCCCGCAGAACCCACCTGTAACACCTCCCGGCGGTACATCCGACGGCAATATGCGCACACTCTGCACAGGAAACCCCGGCAAAAGTAGCTAGCCCCGGGAAAAGCAGCTAGGACCGGCAAAAGTAGCTAGCCCCGGCAAAAACAGCTGGCCTCGGGAGAAGCAGTCAGCACCGACAAAAACAGATAGCACCGACCGGGCGGCGCTCATCCGCCTTCAGGTAGGGTTGCCTGCGTGAGCTAGACCCCTCAAAACTGCCCCCGAGCCCCGCCAGAAGCCCCGAAACCGCGCCTAAACCGCCCCGAACAGCTCATCTGTTCTCTTGATGGCGAACAGACGCCCATCAGCCCGCCCTTTCAGCCGCGCTCAACGTACTCTTGTATCAATAGGAAAATGCAAGGAGTGCGTAAATGTTTGAACGCTTTACCGATCGAGCTCGGCGTGTTGTGGTGCTTGCCCAGGAAGAGGCACGCATGCTCAACCACAACTACATCGGTACCGAACACCTGCTGCTCGGTCTGATTCACGAGGGCGAAGGCATCGGTGCTCGCGCCCTGGAATCATTGGGCGTTACCCTGAACGCAGTACGTGAACAGGTTCAGGACATCGTCGGCCCCGGCCCCCAGGCGCCTAACGGCCACATCCCCTTCACCCCGCGCGCGAAGAAGGTTCTCGAACTGTCCATGCGCGAGGCTATTCAGCTGAACCACGGCTACATCGGCACCGAACACATCCTGCTGGGCATGGTTCGTGCAAACGAGGGCGTGGCAAACCAGGTGCTGGTCAAGCTGGGCGCTGAGCCCGCTGCCGTGCGCCAGGCCGTGATGGACTTGATTTCCGGCTACCCCGGCAACAACTCCGGTGAAAAGGAAACCGCCGGCGTGGGTGCAGGCAACTCTCGCGAAGGCACTCCCGCGGGTTCGACCATCCTGGATCAGTTCGGCCGCAACCTCACCGCAGCAGCGCGTGAGGGCGAGCTGGACCCGGTCATCGGCCGCCACAAGGAGATGGAACGCGTCATGCAGGTCCTCTCCCGCCGTACTAAGAACAACCCCGTGCTGATTGGTGAGCCCGGTGTCGGTAAGACCGCCGTCGTGGAGGGCCTGGCACAGGCTATCGTGCACGGTGACGTCCCCGAAACCCTCAAGGACAAGCACCTGTACACCCTGGACCTGGGCTCCCTGGTCGCAGGTTCGCGCTACCGCGGTGACTTCGAAGAGCGCCTGAAGAAGGTTCTGAAGGAGATTCGCTCCCGCGGCGACATCATCCTGTTCATTGACGAGATCCACACCCTCGTTGGTGCAGGTGCCGCAGAGGGCGCAATTGACGCTGCCTCCATCCTCAAGCCCATGCTGGCTCGAGGCGAACTGCAGACCATCGGTGCAACCACCCTGGACGAGTACCGCAAGCACATTGAGAAGGACGCCGCCCTGGAGCGCCGCTTCCAGCCGATTCAGGTTGATGAGCCCTCTCAGGAGCTCGCCGTGCAGATCCTCAAGGGCGTGCGCGATAAGTACGAGGCACACCACCGCGTCACCATTACCGACGAGGCCATCGAGACTGCCGTGAACCTTGCGGCACGCTACATCTCTGACCGCTTCCTGCCGGATAAGGCTGTCGACCTGATTGACGAGGCGGGCGCACGCCTGCGCATCAAGCGCATGACCGCACCCCCGGAAATCAAGCTGCTCGACGAGAAGGCCGCCAAGCTGCGCCAGCAGAAGGAAGACGCCATCAACTCCCAGGATTACGAGAAGGCCGCTGGCCTGCGTGATCAGGAGCAGAAGGTCCTGGCTGAGAAGGAAGAAGCCGAGAAGGTATGGCGCGAAGGCGGCGACGCATTCGGCACCGTGACCCCCGAGGTTATTTCTGAGGTTCTGGCCGCTTCCACCGGTGTTCCGGTCTACAAGATTACCGAGGAAGAGTCCAGCCGCCTGCTGACCATGGAGCAGGAGCTCCACAAGCGCGTTATCGGTCAGGAGCACGCTATCGCGGCGCTGTCCCGCGCTATCCGCCGTACCCGCGCAGGTCTGAAGGACCCGCGCCGCCCGGGTGGTTCGTTCATCTTCGCCGGCCCGACCGGTGTGGGTAAGACCGAGCTTGCCAAGGCTCTGGCGGAGTTCCTGTTTGGCGATGAGGATTCGCTCATCACCCTGGATATGTCCGAGTACCAGGAGAAGCACACCGTCTCCCGTCTGTTCGGTGCGCCTCCCGGCTACGTTGGCTACGATGAGGGCGGCCAGCTGACCGAGAAGGTCCGCCGCAAGCCCTTCTCCGTGGTCCTGTTCGACGAGGTTGAGAAGGCTCATGCCGACCTGTTCAACTCGCTGCTGCAGATCCTGGAAGACGGTCGACTGACCGACTCGCAGGGTCGCGTGGTGGACTTCAAGAACACCGTCATCATCATGACCACCAACCTGGGTTCGCGTGACGTGAACCGCCGCATCCCGGTTGGTTTCCAGGCGATGGACGACACCGCAGCCGACTACGAGCGCATGCAGGCACGCGTGATGGAGAACCTCAAGGAGCACTTCCGCCCCGAGTTCCTCAACCGCGTGGATGACATTATCGTCTTCCCGCAGCTCTCCGAGTCTGAGATTCTGCAGATTGTGGACCTGTTCGTGGGTCGCCTGGCTAAGCGCCTGGCGGAGCAGGATATGTCCATTGAGCTGACCAACGCTGCGAAGGTCCTCATGGCGGCTAAGGGTTACGACCCGTCCATGGGTGCTCGTCCGCTGCGCCGTGAGATGCAGCGCAACATTGAGGACGCCCTGTCTGAGAAGATCCTCTTCGGCGACATCAAGCCCGGTGAGAAGATCACCGTGGACGTTGAGGGCGAGGGCGACTCCGCGAAGTTCGTCTTCTCTTCTCAGCCGATGAAGGAGCTGGCTCTGGACTCGGTGCAGGAGCTGAACGAGGATGCCGCAGAGGCTCCCGCAGCTGAGGCACCTGCTGCTGAAGGTCAGGGCAACGACTAAGCTCTGGAATAAGTCCTAGGTAGCTAGGCTTAGCGCACTAAACGCCTGAGGGGCGGTACCGGAATTATTCGGTACCGCCCCACAGGCGTTTTCTGTTTTCTACAGGCTCCAGCTTCTAAAGGCTCTAGAAGCCCCCAGGAGCCTTTCTACGGTGGGTACTAGAGCGAGACGAGCACTGCATCGCCCTGCGCGACTTCGCGGGCGAGAGAATCCGCCAGCAGCCCCGCGTAGCAGCGCTGCAGCTGTTCAGCGGCGGGGGAGAGCGCATACAGCGCCTTGAGTGGGCGGTGCACCGCGGCGGGTGCATCCGCCGGGAAGGCCAAGTCAGGGGAAGCCGTATCGCTAGCCGCAGCTACACCCGCGCTCAAAATCAGCTCACGATTCACCGGCTCATGCGCCGCACGCAACACCGCCATGACCGCCCCGCGCACCTGACGGTCCGTGCCGTGCCAACTCTGACCCTTGGGGGTGTAGTCCGCCTCCGGCTTGCCTGCCGCAACCCAGGCGCACAGATCCTCCACCGGGCACAGTTCGCAGGTCGGGGACTTTGCCGTGCAGACCAGCGCACCGAGCTCCATGGTCGCCGCATTCCACAGGCAGGAGGTGGGGGTATCGGCGGGCATGAGCGCCTCCGCCAGGCGAGTCTCAGCCGCCGTCAACGAACGCGAGGGTAGCGCCTTACCGGATACCGCACGGGCGTGCACGCGGCGGATATTCGTATCAATGACCGTGGCGCGCAGACCGAACGCGAACACGCTAATCGCCGCCGCCGTGTAAGAACCCACGCCCGGCAGAGCCAGCAGCTCCTCGTAGTCGGCGGGAACCTTACCGCCGTGCTGCTCCACAATCGCCACAGCGGCGCCGTGCAGACGCTGCGCGCGGCGCGGGTAACCCAGGCGGCCCCAGGCGCGCACCGCCTCCGAGGCGGGCTCGGCGGCAAGGTCGGCGGGGGTGGGCCAGCGGCGCATCCACTCCTCCCACACGGGTAGAACGCGTTTGACGGGGGTCTGCTGCAGCATAAACTCGCTGACCATCACGCCCCAGGGGGTGCACTCGTCACGACGCCACGGCAAATCGCGTGCCTGGTCGAGGAACCACCCGTTGATTCGGCGGTGGAGCGCCTCGGTATTCGTGCCTTCGGGCAGGGCCGGTTCGGGGCGTGTGCGTGCGGTGCGGTTGGGCTCTGAGGTCATCCGAAAAGCCTACGCCACGAGGCATATATTCCCAAAACCGCATGAACAGAGTTCACTGTGAATCTCAGGGTTAAACCCGGTATCCTTGAGGTATGTCTGAAAATGGTCCCGTTCTGCCTCCCGAAGTGTACCGCCGCCGTCGTATCGTGGCGGTCATTGCTCTGCTCGCTGTCATTCTGCTGCTGGTTGCCGGCGTGACCTCCATGGTCGGCATGATTAACGGCAAGAAGGACGCCACTGTAGCCTCCACCGCGACGCCTTCCGGTGCGCCCTTCCAGAGCTTCAGTGCTCGCCCCTCCGAAACTGCTTCGGCAACCCCGTCCGCTAGCGCGACCGCGTCTGCGTCGGCTACCGCAACTGCTTCGGCAACCCCCTCGGTGACCGCTTCTGCGGCACCCACTGCAAGCGTGACCACCGCCGCAGCAACCCCTGCGGCAACCACCCCCGCGGCGACCCCGACTACCCCCGCACCCTCGGTGACCACTGCGGCTGTTGTTGCGGCGTGCACCGCGAACGACCTGAAGGTGACCGTCACCCCCGCGAAGCGTACCTTCGCAGCCGGTGAGCAGGTGTCCTTCCACGTGACCTACACGAACTCTTCGAAGACCCCCTGCGCTGTGGGTGGCGAGGGTGCGAACACCGGCGTGGACCTGAACATCACCTCCGGTGCGGCTCAGGTGTACACCCGCAGCCTGTGCGCGGCGACCGCCGTTCAGAAGTCTGAGGTGGCCGCAGGTGCCGAGGGCGCAACCGACCTGGCGTGGGACCGTAAGATCAATGTCCTGGGTTGCTCCTCCGCTTCGACCGCTCAGAAGGGTTCCTACTGGGCTGCGGTCACCGTCAATGGTGTGAGCTCGGCTCCGGTGAACTTCGTGATTCAGTAGTTCACTTCTATAGTTTTCGCCCCGTGCGGGTGTGAGAATCCCCCGTGCTGGATGTTCTTCCGGCACGGGGGCTTCTCGTATGAGCTTTTGTCTGGCTATTACTTGGAGGCGCGAGGCTTGGCGAAGCGGCGCTCACCCAGGTACCCGAGCAGGCTACCGAATGCGGTCCACTGCAGTGCCGCCAACAGCAGGGTGGACAGGTCGGTCACCTCAAAGGAATTGGGGATGACCTTGAACCACAGCAACGGCAGGTAAATCAGAAAGAGAATGGGGGACGCCCATACGAAGAACGGGACGGGGCGCTTAGCCGACGGATACTTAGCTCGTGAGTACGACATTGTGACCTCCTTGGGGTGTCAAGGTGTGAAGGGTAACCTCCACTGTCACTACATCATAATGCAAAAGGTCCTTGTGAGGCAGGAAAAGGCCGCCGAGTAGATGTACTTCTAGATGTATTTTTCTAGGCTGCTCTCGGCCATGCGGGAGAGCTGCTCACGCACCGTGCGGGCGCGAGCCTCACCCACACCGTCCACGGCACGCAGGTCCTCAAGGGATGCCGCCATGAGAGCCTGCAGGCTGCCGAAGCGCTCCACCAGACGCTCAGAAATAGCGTTCGGAATGCTCGGAATACCGGCGAGCAGGCGGAAGCCGCGCGGTTGCAGGGGAAGCTCCAGGTCGGGGTTCTCACCAAACCCAACAGCGCGGGAAATCGCGCGCAGATCCACGATGTCCATATCATCCAGGTTCTGAAGCGCCTCAACGCCGGCGGTAATCAGCTCGTCGTTCACCTCGGGCAGGTAGTCGCGCAGAATCAGGTCGCTAGCGGTCATCTCGGGGGCGCGCAGCTCCTCCAGCTGCAGGGCAATGAGGCGGCCGTGCACGCCGAGCTCCAGCACGTAGTGGCTGACCTCGCGGATAATGCGGTTCACCATCTCCATACGCTGAAGGGTCATTGTCACATCCGCCAGGGAAACGTTCGACTCAATCTCCAGGGCAGACAGGCTGGAGAGCACCGAACGCAGGCGCTTCTTATAGCTTTCAAGGGTCTGAATCGCCTGGTTCGCGCGGGCCATGAGGTACTGGCTGTCCTCGACCGTGTAGCGGGTGCCGTCAACGTACACCGAAATCATAGACATCGACGCGCTCACCGAAATCACCGGGAAACCGGTCTGAATCGCGGTGCGTTCGGCGGTGCGGTGGCGGGTACCGGACTCGTTCGTGTCAATGGAGGCGTCCGGCATGAGCTGCACGCCGGCGTGCAACAGGCGGGTGGCGTCACGGTCGCAGATGATAGCGCCGTCCATCTTCGCCAGCTCGCGCAGGCGCGTTGCCGAGAACTCGGTGTCGATGTTGAAACCGCCCGAAGACAGGGAGGATACGGTGCGGTCGGATCCGAGTACGATGAGCGCGCCCGTACGGCCACGCATGATGCGTTCCAGGCCCTCGCGGAGCTCGGTGCCGGGGGCGATTCGGGCGATAGTTTTAAGCAATAGGTCACTATAATTCATCTGCACAAAAAACATTGTACCTGTAAGGGTGGTTATTGAGCCAGGTCAGGGGCGGAACGGCGGGCTAAAGTGCCTCAAAAGCGAACGGATATTCTCGATATTTATACGGGAGTGCACGAGGTGAAACTATCTGCATTTAAGGGTAAAAGTGTGTTCTGCGGTACCCCTTTTCGCCGTGACTAAACACCGCGCACCATATCGCCCCAGACCCTAAAATAGACCCATGACCGCGCGCACGAAAAACACCAAAACCGCACCCGCCTACCGCTGCACCGAATGCGGCTGGACCACCGCCAAATGGGTAGGCCGCTGCGGCGAATGCCAAACCTGGGGCACCGTCGAAGAAGCCGCCGGGGGCACCCGTGCGCGCACCCGCGCCGCATCCAGCGTGCAGAAACCCGCCCAGCCCATTGCAGAAGTCGACTCGCGCGTAGCCGCCTACATGAGCACCGGAAACCCCGAATTTGATCGCGTGCTCGGTGGTGGACTCGTACCCGGCGCGGTCATCCTCATGGCGGGCGAACCCGGCGTGGGCAAATCCACCCTGCTGCTGGATGTCGCCGCCACCTTCGCGCGCGGCACCGCCGGGATTGCGGGACAGCAGGGGGCGCAGAATATCGCACCCCAGCCGCCGCGCCCGGTCCTGTACATCACCGGCGAGGAATCCGCCGCGCAGGTCAAACTCCGCGCCGACCGCATCGGCGCCATCGCGGACACCCTCTACCTGACCAGCGAAACTGACCTCGGCACCGCCCTAGCGCATATTGAGCAGGTCAACCCCTCCCTGCTGGTCATCGACTCGGTGCAGACCCTCGCCTCCGCGGAAGTTGAGGGTAGCGCCGGCGGTGTGACCCAGGTGCGTGAGGTTGCCGCCTCCGTGATTGCCGCGGCTAAGGAACGCAATATGTGCACCCTGCTCGTGGGTCACGTGACTAAGGAAGGCACCATCGCGGGCCCGCGCCTGCTTGAGCACCTGGTGGACGTGGTCTGCCAGTTCGAGGGCGATAAGCACTCGAATATCCGCATGCTACGCGCGATTAAGAACCGCTTCGGACCCACCGACGAGGTGGGCTGCTTCGACATGCACGAGGACGGCATCGCACCGGTGCTGGACCCCTCCGGCATGTTCGTCTCCAGTACCCCGCACCCGGTGGCGGGCACCTGCGTGACCGTCACGATGGAGGGCCGCCGACCCCTGCTCGCGGAGGTACAGGCGCTACTGGATCAGGCGGTGGCACCCGCCCCGCGCCGTACCGTTTCGGGCCTGGATTCGGCGCGTATTCAGATGCTGCTGGCGGTGCTGCAGCGCCGCGCCGGGCTGAACGTGGGCAAGCTCGACTGCTATGTATCCACGGTGGGCGGCGCAAAAATTGCCGAGCCCGCCGCCGACCTGGCGTGCGTTATGGCGCTTGCCTCGGCGGCGCAAAATAAGCCGCTACCGCGCAAACTCGCAGTCTTCGGCGAGGTGGGCCTGGCCGGTGAAGTGCGCGCCGTGCCGGGCATCCGCCAGCGCATTGCGGAGGTGGGCCGCCTGGGCTTCACGCACGTGCTGGTGCCCGCCTCCCCGACCGGCGTGGGGGACGTGCCCGAGGGCGTGACCGTGCGTGAGGTAACCACCCTGGGCGAGGCGCTCGCGCTGCTCTTCCCACAGAAGTAACCGCCCGCGCATCAACAGCATAGAGATAGCGGAGGAGGGGGCTCCCGGCTGGCGTGAATACCGGCCGGGAGCCCCCTCCGTTGCGTCTTGATGGGTTGCCGCTGACCCCGCTAGAAACCCTCCAGAAACCCGCTAGGAGGAGCGGCTCTCCTCCTCGTTCTCGTGCAACATGATGTTGATCGAGCGGGTGTTGAGCTTGTTCGTGTGGTGGGTGTTCACCGCGCTATCGGTCACGTCATCAACCACCGTGGAGTCGTCCATGTCAGCGTCAACAATCGGGATTGCCGAGGTGCGTGGTGCATGCTTCGTGACCGCCTCGCCCAGGGGCACCAGAACCGCCACGGCGTCCTTGTGGGACATGCCGGTCGCCTCCAAAAAGTCGACCACAATCAGGCGGAGCATCAGCACCAGCGACTCGCCCTCAAAGGTCGCCACACCCATGGTGCGCGGCTCGAGGGTGCCGGCAAGCTTGATCATGCGTTCGCGTGCCTCCATCATGTAGTGCTCGCGTTCGCCTTCCGTCGGTGCAGACATGCCCAGGCCGAGGCTCTGTGCCGCCACCGACAGCTCGGTCAGCGCGTCACTGAGCGAGAGCTGCGCGGCAGTTCGTAGCTGCACGTGGTGAATCGTGGACGCCATGCGGCGGTTGAGCACACGGTCGTTACGAATCGCCAAATCCACCGCGGCGAGGGTCTTTGCCATGCGCGCCAGCTCGCCCTTGCTCTTGCGGCTATTCCAGGACAGCTCATTCATACCCTGCGCGGTAATCAGGTCGCCGCGGCACGCATCATACAGCGGTTGCAGGGCGCGTGCATCAAGCAGGCTCTGGTACGCCTTGTTGTAGTCGTAGTAGCGGATTGCCTCGGAGGAAAGCTGGAAAACCTTCGCGAACGCATCCATGAGAGCCTGCGCGCGGGCACGCGGGTTCTTACGCGGGTCGCGCGGCATCAGATACATGGTGAGGAACGCAAAGGCGCCACCAACGATACCGTCAAAACTGCGGGTGAACGCATCGTCAGGTACGGGCAGCAGCAACGTGAAACAGGCCTGGAAGCTGAGCTGAATCGTAAAAATAATGCCCTTATCAATAAATCGGGCAATAATCACGGTCAAGAAAAGCACCACTGCCGCCTGCCAGGTACCGTGACCGAGCAGAATCAGCAGAAGGTCGCCAATGAGAATGCCGAGGGTCACGCCGAAGGAGACCTCAAGGATTCGGCGGGAATGCTTAGCGCCGCTTACATAGCCGAGGGATACGAGGGCAGCGACCGGTGCGAAAATGGGTTCCTGGTGGCCCAGGACGCGCTCAGCGAAAAGCCAAGCGCCCATAGACGCCGCAACAATCTGCACAGACTGAAAGAAGTCTGCTCGGACTCGGTGAATACCCTCATGGACGAACTGCCGGGTGTTCTGTTCAGTAGTGCGTAGAATCTCTGCGAAGCGTGCCATGGGCACCATCATACCGGCGCACATGCGGTGCACAAGGGGGTAGGGGAGTGTTGGGTTGAAGTGTGAGAGACCCCGCGCCCCGAACCCCGCTTAGCGCCTCGGCTTGGGCGGTTTTGCGTGCCGAAACCTCAGCTTGCGTGCCGAAACCTCAGTGCAAGGGGCTTAGCCGCGAATCTAGCCGCGGAGGCGGCGCGCCACCCTCGCCAGCAGACCCGGCTGGGCGGGATGCGCCTCGGCGGGTGCTTCAGAATAAGCCTCAACGGTGACGGGGCGCGTCTGTTCTGCACCGTGCGCCCCGTGAATACCGTGCGCGCTGTACCCGCCACCGATTGTGCGGGCGCGCTCGAGCTGCCGGCGGTGCTCGGCATCCCAGGAATGCGCCCGGTCAGACATCGCCCACTCGAACCCCGCGGTGAGGGAGGTTTCGGTGAAGAGCTCGCGGGCGGCACGGACGGTCGCACCCAGCGGCTCGGGGAGCGCCGGAACCTGCTCCACGGCGGGGAAGGGCGCGGGTGCCTCTACTTCGTCCAGCTTTTCTGCGCCAGATGCAAGAATCTGCGCCAGCAGGTAGGCACGTTCGGCTCGCAGAACCTCCAGCAGCTCGGTGCGGCGCGCATCCGATGTCACCGCCGCGTGTCGCAGGGCGGCGGCAACCATCAGCTCGGGAACACCACCGGCGAGCATGCCCAACGGCAGGGTGAACTCGCCCAGCCCGTACAGGCTCAGGGCGCCGCCCACGCGCATCTGCGTGAAGGCATCCGGCACGAGGGCAAGCACGGGAATACCCGCCGCGGCGGAGAACACCGCCGGGTGGTAGCGGCTGGTCAGAGTAAACGCCGCCGCACGGTGCACGGCGATGCTCTGGTCGGCGTGCAGAATCGGTAGCAGGGTCGCCGGGGTGGATGGGCTGAGCCGCTCGGCGATGCGCTGGTGCGCCTGAATATCGCCGCTTGTCGGGTCCTGCGGGTCACCGTAGTGGCTCAGGAAAACGGGTGCGTAGCCGTGTTCGCGCCACATGCCGTCGAGTAGGCGCGCAATCTGCTGCGCCTGCTGGTTGGTGCATTCGTTGACGGTTACGCAGACGTAGTGCTCCGGCAGCTCATCAAGCGCCTGACCTGCAGAAATACCCTCCGCATAGTGCAGGGTACGCGCTGGGGAAGCCACCGGGTAGTCGGTGGCGTCGTCCACGCTCAGGCGCGCGTCAATACCCCGCTCACGGCACCAAGCGAGGGAAGAACGTTCACGCACCGTCACCGAGCGGGCGGTGCGCAGCATGCGCTCTAGAACCTGCGCGTCCTCGGGGCTGAGGACCGGGCCCAGGGACTGACCGGTCACGTACACGGGCACGCCCGCATGCTCGGCGGCACGCACCGCGGCGGCACGTTCGTAGAGCAGCCAACCGTAACGGGAGTTGAGGTTACCGCCGCCGGAGACCACGATCGCATCCATTGCGGCGATGGAGTCCGCGAACTCCACCATGCGCTCAACGGTCTGCTCCAGCGGATGCAACACCTCGGGCAGCGCCTGCACCTGCGGTAACGCCACCAGCTCGGTAACGGAGGGGCGCTCTCGGTCGGCGTGCAGCTCCGTCAGGACGCACTCGAACGCCGCGAGGGTCAGCTCGCGTTCAGCCGGCGCCCAGGGGAAGAGGAAAAACGGCAGGTACTCGTAGGGCGCGCCCGCCTCATGCTGTGCCGCCTCATGATTCACCGCTGCGCCAATATAGCGCGCCGAATGGCCCACATCGCGGGTCATGAGGGTGACCGCCGCGCCGCCTTCGGAAAGCGCCTGAGCGCTCGCAATGGTCATGGCTTCGTCGCCCACGTGGTAGGTGTGCTGGCCGATATCGCCAATGACGAGCACGCGCGGTGCTTCAGTAACGGGCAGTGCTGTAGAAGAATGATTGTTCTCTGTCATGGCTATGCGCCCTTCTGATCTGCCGACTCAGCCTCAGCACCGCGACGAACTAGGGAACGCTTCGCCAAGGAACGCAGCGCGCGGCCCGGGGTGCGCAGGTGCTTCAGAACCCGCAGACGCTCCTCAATAGCCTGCTGGCGGTTCTCAATGGCCTGCTGACGGGCCTCAATACGTGCCAGGCGGCTCTCAATAGAGCGCAGAATATCTAGGGATTCGCGGGTCAGATCGTGCCCGTCAATCACGCGACGCTCCAGGTCAGCCGCCAAATGCGCCTGATACAGGTACGCACCCGGTCGGGCACCCGCCTGCAAATCCTCACGGATAGCGCGGGCACGCACCATCGAATCGAAGCGGGCGTGATCAGCCTGGCGCTTCACGCTATTCGCCTCGGAGCCCTCCGCGTCGGGGCGTAGCGACCAGTACGCCAGCGGCTCATCCACCAGCAGAATATCCGCAACGGAGGCGGCACGCATGTTGAACTCCCAGTCGCCGACCACCGGCAGGGACTCATCGTAGAAACCGACCAGCTCGTGTAGGCTGCGGCGGTAGAGAATACCGATCGGCACGGCACGGTTCGTGCGGAAGAGGAACTGCAAACCCATGCCGGGCAGGCCGTCGTGGAAAATACGCTCCTCGTACACCTCGAACTCGCCGTCGGCGTTCTCACGTTCGTACCGCTCCACAACGCGGGTGGTGCACATGAGCGCGCCGCTCTCTTCCAGCGCCGCGACGGTGCGCTCCAGGAACTCGGGTGCCCACAGGTCGTCGTCATCGTGAATCGCCACGTATTCGGAGGTGGTCGCCGCCAAACCGGCGTTGGATGCCGCCTCCATGTTGCCGCCGGCGGTGGTCAGCAGCTGCACGCGGCTGGAATCGTGCGCGTTAGAACCCAGCAAACCCAGTGGAGAAGCCTCAATGACGGCGCGGGTTGCCTGCTCGTCGCCTCCGTCGTTAATCACGCAGACCGTGTAGTCGGTGAAGGTCTGCTGCGCGATATTCTCCAGCGCGCGGCTCAAGAAGCGGGGGCGGCCCTTCGTGCGGACCAGAATAGCTACGGTAGGGGAAGACATAACCACAATCAGTCGAGGGTGAGTGGGCGCGTGCCAGCCCAAGAACTCAACCATTATGAGGGTGCGCACCGTTCAGACTCAACCCGCCGCCCGGCTATCCCGCGGCAGTGAGCATGCACCGCCCCTAAAATCTAGTGGATGGACTGTAGAGCCACCATCGCCAGCACTCCGAACACAAAGCACGCCGGAATGGTTACCAGCCACACCAGAAGAATCTGCAGAACAATCCTGGACTTCAACGCATTAAAACGCTGGTTCACGCCCGCGCCGAGCGCCGAGGCGGTCGCCAGGTGCGAGGAGGAGAACGGCACCTGCAGCAGGAAGTAGCCGAGTACCTGAACCACGGCGGTCGTACCCTGGGCAACCGCGCCGCGGAACGGGTCCAGACGCACCATCTTGTAGGCGAAGGTGTAGCCGATGCGGCGGCCACCGGTCAGCGTGCCCGCACCCAGGCTGAGGGAAATGATGAGGGCGCCCAGCAGCATCCCGCCCCTGGTGAGGGACTGGAGTAGCGCCGGGTCCATGATGCGTTCGCTCAGCAGCGCCCACAGCAGCAAGTACAGGTAGCCGGTCTGCAGGCCGTGCAACAGCGAAATTGCGGAGGCAGACACCGCCAGCACCTCGCGGGCATGCTGATTCACCAGGCGCGGGTTGTGGCCGACCACCAGCCGGTAGAACGGCACCACCATCAGCCAGGACAGCAGAAAAATGAGCGGCGGCAGGTAAAAGAGCGGCAGCAGGGTCGCCCCAAAAATATGCGGCAGGAAGGCGAGAGAACCAAAGCCTTCAGCGGCGCTGTCACTCCTCGTCTGGGTCCACCAGCTCACGCCGGCGAGGGCACCGACCAGTGCGTGAGTCGAGGAGGACGGCAACCGCAGAAACCAGGTGAGCACACCCCAAATAGCGCAGACGAGTAGCGCCGCAATGATGCCGTTCAGGCCGGTGGTGCCTTCCGGGGCACTCACCCACGAGGCGGAATACTCACCGAGCAGCAGAAACGCACCGATTACACCGAGCACGTTGAAGAGCGCGGCAAGGTACAGGGCGGAGCGTTCGCCAAGGGCGCGGGTACGCACCGGAACAGCGACGGAGTTGGAGGCGTCGTGCACACCGGTAACGTAGACCGCGGCAATGAAGGCGCAGCAGGCTAGAAGACCCAGGAACATTAGGATTCCTGAACGATAATGCGGCCGATCTCGGCAGACACATCACGCATAGCGTTGGAGGCGGCGGTCAGCTGCGCCAGGAAGGTGGCGTAGCGGCGGTACCGTTCGGGGGTGTAGCGTTCGGCAATGTACGCGTCGTACTCTTCGGCGGTGCGTAGCGCCTGGCGGGAGATGCGCAGCATGTCCATCCAGTAGTTGTCGAGGCCGCGAATATCAGCAAGCTTGGGGATGACGGCGGCGGTCAGCACCGCCTGACGCTGAATGATGTCCAGGATTGAGGTGATGTGCGTGGCGAAGCCGTCAATGCTGTGCAGGGACAGCACGTGCGCGGCGCTGGTGAGCTTCTCAACAGCGTTGGTGAGCTTGCGTGCCAGCGTGTACAGGTCTTCACGCGGAATCGGCGGGGAGAAGGAGCTGCGCACCTCGGTGAGGGTGCGGAACAGCAGGTTCGTGGAGTCCGCCTCGTGGGTGAGCATGCGTTCGAAGAGTTCGGGGTACTCCGCGACGGGGGAGCCGACCATTTCTGAGAGCAACGCAGCGGCCTCACCGACCTGCGCTGAAATTTCAGCGAGGGAGGCGAGGGATTCGTTGGCGTGGGGGAAAAGTCGGTGCAGCATAGTTCCCAGTCTAACCAGTATTGGGTGGTGCGGGTGCGCATAGCCCGCGCGTATCTCATGAGCGCTCGAGCTTCAGACACAACTGCGTCGGGCTGACGGCGGCTTCTAGACGGGGTTTTAAGCAAAAAACGGTGGGGGTCGATTTCTCGACCCCCACCGGAACGTTTAGGGATGTCGGGTTGGGAGCGCCTCTCGGCGGAAGGCCGCTCGAAGCGGCTAAAGATTTGGAGCCCGGGGCTACCTATTAGCAACCCGACATCTTGTAATTATTATCCACCCGAACCCGGCGCAGAGTCAATCGGAAACAGGCTTTTCAGGCCTTTGCGGCCCAATGTGGAACCTGTGCCAATTCGCGGCACGAACCCGTATTTTTGCGCCCCGCAACGTTGTAGAAGACTAGAATGCTTCGATGTTGGTCTGCGATTTTTCCTGCGCAGAACCAGCCCCCGAGCCCCCATTAACCTGCTGACTAGCCTCAACGGCGCGTAGCTGGGCGGCGACCGCCTCCAAATCGTGCGCGATCTGCTCCATCTGCTGAGCCTGACGCGGCAGACGAGCACGACGCTCCACCGCCTCACGCTTCACCTCGTGGCTGCCCGGAACCGCACCATCCTGCCCGGCAGAGCGTGCATAATCGGTGCGGATACCCAACGCCACCACGTGCGCAAACGCGGCGCAACGTTCCATCGCAATGTCCATATCGCCGGTGTACAGGCCCGCCAGGATCTCATCAATCGTGCGGACCACCTCGTCGGCACTCGGCGGGTCGGGAACACCCGCCACCACGTGCGAACGGTAATCCTCCGCCATGCCCAGCTCAAAAGCGCGGCTCACCCCGCGCGGCGAACGATGCACCACGTCCCGCAGCCAGTACATGCGCCACAGCGCACCCGGCAGGGAGTGGGCGCTCGCGTGCGACCAGAGTTCGGCGAGCATCTCAATACCGTAGTCGTCGGTGAAGCTGACGAGCCGTTCGGTCATCTGTTCGTCGGTGCCGCGTCCGCGCATCAGCAGGATGCGTGCGGAGGCGTGCGCCGCCTCTTCGCGTGCGGCGGGGTCCATGCCGCCTTCGTGGCGTTCAAATTTCTCGGCGGAGTAGAGGACGGGGCGGTGGTGGGTACGGTGTCGTGCGCGTCCGGAGGCGCCGGTTGATGATGCGGGTGTAGACATAGGATTTCCCAGTGTACCGTTCATTGGCTGGGGGCCGGTAGTGTATAGTATTTCTATCTGCACACTTTCAGTTTTGTGTGGATAGGAGCGCCTTTAGCTCAGTCGGTAGAGCTACGGACTTTTAATCCGCAGGTCGTGGGTTCGAGCCCCACAGGGCGCACTAGCCGACCCGTCGCCTCCCGCTTTGCGGGGGTCGGCGGGTTTTTGCGTCTTCACCCTCGTGTGCGGGGTTTTACCCCGTGTTGATTCCGTGTGGTGGGGCGTGTCCTGCCGGGTTGGCCTGGCAGTTTTTGATTTGTGTACGTTGACCCGAAAAGATGAGGAAACCCGTGAGCGTCACCATTAAGAACCCCGAAGAGATCACGATTCTTGCCACTGGCGGCACGATCGATAAGTTCTATTCGGTGGCGGGCACCATGGATATTGGTGAGCCTGCCGCTAAGGACCTGCTGGACCGCGTGATTACCGATATCCGTTTTGATATTCGCCCGCTGATTGGCAAGGACAGCCTGGACATGACCGATGAGGATCGTGCCGAGCTGACCGAGGTGCTGAACGCTGTCACTAACGACCAGGTGCTCATCACTCACGGCACCGACACCATGCCGGAGACCGCCCGCTACCTGCTGGAGCACGCCGACCTGGGCGATAAGGTTGTGGTGCTGACCGGTGCGATGCAGCCCGCCGTGATGGCTCGTTCGGATGCCGGTTTCAACCTGGGTGCCGCTATTGCCGCACTGAATCTGCTGGAGCCGGGCGTGTACATCAGCATGAGCGGTCGTATTTTCCCTGCTGAGAGCGTGCGTAAGGACCGTTCTCGCGGTATTTTTGAGGGCTAAGATGGCTGATTCCGCTCGTATGCGGCGGGGTGAACCGGTTTCTGCCGCTGAGCTTGCGCCGGTGGCGGGCTCCTCGGATCTTGTGCCGCAGGAGCATATGTCGCAGGCGCAGCTCATGCAGCTGCAGGCTATGGATGAGCTGGAGCAGCAGGCTGACGAGTTCTGGAATGTCACCAGTGATTACCCGCTGCCGGCTAAGAACCTGTACCTGGTGCGTGTGCTACTGCTGGTCGTACCCTCGCTGATTACTGTTTATTACTTTATCCGCGTCACGCTTTTCCCGATTGGTGCGGTGCCGCTGGTCTATCTGGTGATGCACATGTGGGTTGCCATGATTTACCGGGCGAACCGTTCGGTGAAGTTGGTGTTGCTGGCGAATGCGGCATCCGGGGTTGCGGCGGCCATTATGACGGCGTTCTTTGCCTATGCGCTTGTGACGGTGCAGGGCCCGCAGACGCTGCTGGACCGTGTGGGCGTGTTCTATACGGTGGGCCTGCTGACGGTCATGGCGTCGTTCGCATTGGAGGTTCTGTTCTCGCTGTTCTATAGTTTGGCGGTTCGTAGGAGCTTGCGTTTGACGCGGCAGAAGCAACAATCGGAGCAGCAGGGCGCAGAAGAGCAGAAAGCAGAGGAACCGAATCCGGCAGAGCCGAATACCGAGGCGCCGAACGCTGAGGCTTCGCAGGTAGCGGAGTAGGGCTAACGCGCCCCGGCGGGCGGGGATTCTACCCCGCGTATCCGCGCCTCCGACGGGGTGATAACGAGGCGATAAGCGGCGGTGTGACACGCTCCCCGCGACGCCCAGCTACTGCTCAGATTCCCTTAAAGTACGCGTGATACGGTAGAGACAGAAACACGACCCGCACCTGCCAGGAGGCCACCCATGGGCGCTACACACCTGAACACAGATGCCGCTTCATCCGCAGAACACCCGGATGAAGATATCAGTATGCAGACCCGCTTTCAGGCGCCTATCCGTCACGTGACTCCTGCTACGCCGGAGGTGTCCGTTCCGCTGAACGTGCCGCCGGTGGTGACTGGTTCGCATCCGGTTATTTCGGCGACTTCTACCGTCATCATTCAGGATGGTACGAACCCTCCGATTGTGGTGCGTACACACCCGACGGGTCCTCTACCGCCGTTCCCGGGGCAGGGTCAGGTTCCCGCTTTTCTGCGCACCTATACCGCTGATGAGGTGAAGGAGCGCAAGCAGAAGCTCAAGAAGAACCTGCTGGTCCGCGCGGTTATCCTGTGTATTTTGACTCTGGTTGAAGGCCTCATTATCTCCCAGTACACGCAGCCGTTGGCGATTTGCTTTGGTTTTGTGGCGGCGCTTTACCTGGTGGTTCAGATGTGGCCGCTGATGCGCCCGCCCAAAGACTCGGCGGATGCCTCCGTATATAGCGTTTGGGCTATATGCTCCCTGATTGGGTATGTTGCCGTGGGGCTGGTGCTTTCACCGATTACGTTCCTGCTGCTGATGCTCGACTGGGCTGGGGTTTCGATGGGGCTTGACCCCCTGCTGATACTTGTTGTCTTGGGCTTGGTCTGGTTGAGCGAGGTCGGTTTATCGTTGCTGACCATTTACCGCTTCAACAACTTGCGAATTGCGATGGCGAACCGGGCAGATTCTCCGTTGCTACCTGAAAGTATTTCTGCGACGGTTGACCCGTCCACTTCTGCCTAAAGTTTTTTGAGGCGGCGCGGTAGATGAACGCCGCGCCGCCACCCACACACCACACACTCGCTCATACATCTTCCACACACACTATCAGCCGACATTCGAAAGATTCAGCTATGTCCGCCGTCGAGTCCTCTCCGCCATCCGCTCCGAACACCACGCATCCTACGAAGCCTGCCACCCCCACTCTCGTGTCTGTGGCGGGTTGGGTTCTGCTCGCTATTGCCGTGGGTTGGCTGGTGCTGATTGGGTACACGGGTGTCACGTATGCGACGACGCAGCTGTCGCATTTTTCGACTTGGCGCGCCCAGTCGCTGGTGGAGGCGCAGGCGTACTATCCGGTGATGTTTTTGCTGGTCAGCGCCTTCGGTAACGTGACGTTGCACGGTTTCTGCACTGTGGCGTACCTGCGTGGTTACCGTTGGGCGGCGCTGGTGCTGTCGGTGGCGTTGGCGCTGGGTGTGTTGGCATCCCTGCTGATTATGCTGGCAGTCGCGGCTCTTCTGGGTACGTTGAATGGTGCGCCGAGCCAGGATGTTGAGCTGCTGCTCAGTAGCGCCTCCCCGCTGTACACGCCGGTATATATTGCTGCACCGTACATGCTGGTGTGTGTGGTCGCGTTGGCGTTGGTGTGGTCGCGTCAGTCGCGTTCGTACATGGAAGCGCGCCGTGATTGGCGCCTGCGCCGCAGCGAGGACTACCTGATTTAGCCTTGCAGATTCTGGCTGCGGGTCCCGGACCTGCGGCTCACCGATAACTTTATTCACCCAACCACAGTTAGGATGACTCGTGCACCCTACTTCCGAACCTGCGCACGAATCCACATCGCAGACTACCCCCGGCGCTGCTAAGCGCACATATGATGAGCGGGCGGCGTTTGAAGAGGCGAAAAGAAACCTTGGCATAGTTGGCGATAGGGAACAGGAATTTAACCGGGGACTGGAGCTTCTTGGTAAAGCCTATTCCATCAGTATGACTCTCATCCTGGTGTATTTCCTCCTGGATGCGTACCAGATTATCGTTACCGCGGGCCGGAGTGTGAACATCGGCTCGTTCCTTAGCTATGCCCTGCCGAAGGTTCTGTCTGACGCTGTCTTGGTGGTGCCGTTCCTCTGGTTCGTTCTGGACTATACCAAGTCAGGGTACGTTAATCCGCGCCGCCTGCTGATGCTGTACCTTCTGCTGTGTTCCTTGAGCGGTGTGCTCTCTTTTGCGGGTGTCTTTGGTCTGGCTCAGGTGCTTTTCCCTGCGTTTACCGCACTGGATCCGGTGTCGCATCCTGCCGCTGCTTCGTCTATGGTGTCGCAGGCTCTGGTCGGGGTGATTACGGCGGGTAGCGCCGTTCTCCTGTTTTTGCTGACTCGCCCGGCTGTGGGCGTGGTCCCGAGCCCCGCGGCGATTCGGGAGCAGATGCAGATCATCAAGGACAGCATGGCGGATGATGAGGAAGAGCCGACCCGTGAGGATGTTCTTCGTCAGCTTGAGAAGGAAGAAGGCCCGGTCAAGGACTCTACCGAGCAGCTGTTGCGTGAGCTTTCTGCCGATTATGCGCTCTCGAATGATCCGGTGGAGAAGAACCGCCTGCTGGCTGAGATACAGCAGATTCAGCGCGCCCAGAAGACGGGTGTAAAGCCTAACTTCGGAGGCACGTCTGGCGGGTCGGCTAAGCCCCAACAGGAAGCGCACGAGGGTGCGGAGGCGACCGCCGCCTCCACCGCGCCTGCCGCCCCTCAGGTGGTGCTCCCGCCCCGCCCGAAGACGCTGCGCGGCGTCATGTGGCTCGCTACAGCCATTATTATTCTGTCCGCAATCCAACGTATCTATGTATCTATCCATAACGAAGTGCCAGACCGCGTTATGGAAAATATGCCGGGCATCATCATTTCAGGCATATTTGCTACCTTCATCTTCTCTCTCATACCGATTTTCGTCCTCCGTCGACTGTGGAAGGGCCGTAGATGGGCGTACTTCCTCACCCTCTTCGGTAGTGCTTTTGTGGTTTTTATCGGGGCGATGAGTTTGCAATCTTTCATCTCGGCTGATTATTTCTCCAGGCTGGCGGATGAGTCGTTGACTTCAAGGCCCCGAGACTACGTAGTTTCCATCGTGGTGAGTGACATTATGGGAGCTTTTCTTACGGCCTTCTACCTGCTGATAGTCGTGCTGCTCATGAGCCGTCCCACCAGGTCGTTTATGGCTACCGCGAGGTTGGCATGGATAGAAGCACGTGAACAGGTGAACGCCGGTGACGGTTGGATTGTTGCGCATCAGGATGCAGAAACGCGTACTCACCTGGAAGAAGAACAGACACGCAGGGAAGAGAAGGAAGCTAACCGACGCGCTGAAGAAGCGGCCGCGCAACAGTACAAGACGACCCGCCGCACGGATGCGAGGAGGAACTCCCGCAACGAACAGCGTGGCTATAAGGATACTTCCGTGTACACCGAGGAAGGCTACCGCCTCAACTAGGGCGGGAAGCCCCTCCCCATGGGGAGACTCTTTGCCACCCGCCCTGCGCTATAGCGTGCGGGGCGGGGGTGCGAAGAGAAGAAAGGAACAACGATGTCAGAACGTACCCCAAAGCAACCGCTAAACGATCCGGAGTACACGGTTCCCGAGTACAGCGTGCTGTTGCCCTCCGACGAGGCTGAAAATAGCACGGTGGAGAGTGGCGCGGCAGAGGACAACGCGCCCGGTGACAGCGCCCCCGAGCACGCCAGCACCCCCAAGCAAACCACTCCCGGCTACCGGGAGGCGACCGCTGGCTACACTGCCGCCTCCGAGCAGGTAATTCCGGAGCGCCCGAAGGCTATGCGCAGCGTCATGTGGTGCGCTGCCGCCATTATCGTGCTGGGGCCCCTGAGTAATTTTCTGCCGATTCTAAGCTGGTCGTATATCGATTTTGAGATGGTGGTGAGTGTTTTCTTCTCTGCCCTGGTGGTTACCCTCATCATCTCCGCCATCCCGATTTTTGTTCTCTGGAAGATCTGGGATGGCCGCGAGTGGGCGCGCATTCTTACCATCATCTACTGCGCTCTCGCGGCTGCTAGCGGTGTGCTTATTCTTGCGGATAATTTCTCGGGGTTGAGCTCTAGAGCGGCTGCGGCGTCCAGCCTGGTGCGTATCGTGAGCGGCGTTTTTACTCTCGTTCTTTACCTCCTGATGATTGTGCTGCTGACTCGTGCTCCTATTAGGGCGTACACACAAATCGTTAGCGGGGCACGTGCGCTAGAACACCAGCAGATGATGTCTGAGACGAGACAGGCTGCCGGTCAGGTCCCGGCGGAACTTCGAGAGCTTTTCGCTGATGATGAGGACGGCGAACGCACCTCATCAGGGGAGAACACCCCTCGACCCCCGCACCGTAGCGCGGGATGGGGCACGTAGAAAGGAACATCAACGTCAGGAGTTCCGGGGCTAGCCCTCGGAATGGTGCACGTGGTTACTCGGATACCTCTGAATACGCTGAGAAAGGGTACTGCTTTCCTAGGGTGCGGCGCGCCTCTTTATATCCTTAAGGTAAGACTCTTTAACGCCCGCTCCGTGCACTGTAGCGCGGGGTGGGTGCCAGGGGAGAAAGGAACGACGATGTCAGAACGTACCCCGAAGCAGCCCTTGAATAATCCGGAGTACACGGTTCCCGAGTACAGTGTTTTGCTACCGTCCAATGAGCCTGAAAGTAGCACGGTAGAGGGTGACGGCACATCCAACAACACCGCCACCAACAACGCCGCCCCCACCGGTGCGGTAGACAATAACGCGGCAGAGGATAACGCACCCAGCAACGGCGCTCCCGAGCATGCCACTACCGGCTACCGGGACGCGACCGCCGGTTACGTTGCCGCCTCCGAACATGCGGGGCGGGTACGCCCGAAGGCTCTGCACAGTGCTAAGTGGTGCACCGCCGCGATTATTATTCTGTCGCTTTTCAGTACTATCCAATTCTTCCTGCTCTACGGTAAACCAATCGCCGGTGTGGTGACGCTACCTGAGCTTATCGTGCGTATGCTGGGGTACCCTCTCATCTTTGTTCTTATCCAGATTTTCCTCTTCTGGATGACCTGGAAAGGACACAGATGGGCGCACATACTTACCCTCATGTACAGCGCCTACGAGGTCTTGAGCCGCATGTTTGTGTATGTGGAAGATTTCCTCATAGACTCCAGCTATCTCGCCTTGTTGATGGACGAGTTGCAGTCCCGCGACTCTGCAGATTTTGCGGTCACTCTTCTCATAGATACTGCGATTGGTGTCTTCATTACTGTCCTCTACATCCGGAATATTGTGTTGCTGACCCGTCCATCTGTGTGGGCGTACACGGCTACCGGCAGAACGTCGCATAGTCAGGTGGTTGATCAGAATCCACAGGCACCTAACACGAACTTCAATGAAGGCGGGAACCGCCTCAACTAGGATGTTTGCCTCAAACGGCGCCACTATCACCAAAAGGCTCAGAGCGTGAAAAGGGTGGGGATACCAAACGGTATCCCCACCCTTTCTCATCCCCGGCTCAGCAGCCGAGAAGGACTCACGTATTACTCAGCAGATTCCTGCTTCGCCTTCGAACGGCCACGCAGGTACTCGATAATAACCGGCACCACAGAAACCGCCACAATAATCACAGCAATGTACTCAATGTTGTTGTGCACGAACGGAATACCGCCCAGCAGCACACCCGCCAGACCAATCGAACCAATCCACGCAACCGCGCCAACAACATTCCACAGGTGGAACTTCTTACGGTCGTACGAAGAAATACCAGCCGCAAGAGACACAAAAGTACGAACAATCGGCACGAAACGACCCAGAACCAGAGCCAAGCTACCGCGCTTCTGGAAGAATTCCTCAGTAGTGTGCAGGTTCTTAGTGCTCAGAATCTTCGCGTCATCCTTGAAGATCTTACGGCCGTAACGGGCACCAATCTGGTAGCCAACCTCAGCGCCAGCAATAGCAACCAGCACCAGGACCGGGAAAGCAACCCACAGGGACAGGCCCATCTGCTCATGAAGCATACCCAGAGCAAAAATCAGGGAGTCACCCGGAAGAACCGGGAAAAGAACACCGGACTCAATAAATACGATAATTGCCGAAACAACCAGAACCCAGGGGCCGGTATCGAGCAGGAACTGCTCAAGGTCGAGGCCCAAGAGCGCAACCGGAAGATGCGCCAAAGCGATGGCAAGAAAAGTCATGAAAAATCCTGAACTGTGAGTGGACCGCACGCACGGATCGGCGGCGGAATAACACCAGCATAGAAAGTGTACCTATGGTGAACATTGTGCAAAACTATGCGGAGGCTGTGTATTACTGGCACAATTCTACCGGCATTTACGCCGGATGCACGGGTGAGCGAGGCGTAAATCTCCCCACCATCGCGGCTAAACATTCCGAGGTGACGCGGCGCTCGCGTGCCTCTCCAAGAAATGACCATCCGCAGAGCCGGGCGATACCGGGGTGTGACATGATGGAAAGAGAGCACGGCGCGTCGCGGCGTAGCGATTGACCCAACCATCCACCGTTGGAGAGAACCATGAACCCCGAACAGCCAGCGTCCAGCCCCGCCGATCTCCTGCATGCTGAAGCCCGTGAAGTGTTGCGCTGCCTCACCGGCGTCACTAATGCCGAGTTCCACGACGGCCAGTATGAGGCGATTCGCGCCCTCGTAGCCGACCGCGCCCGCACCCTCGTCGTGCAGCGTACCGGCTGGGGTAAGTCTGCGGTCTACTTTATTTCTTCCCTGCTGTTGCGTGCCCGCGGTATGGGCCCGGCTCTTATCGTCTCCCCGCTGCTTTCCCTCATGCGTGATCAGGTTGAGGCGGCATCCCGCGCGGGAGTGCGTGCCGCCATGGTGAACTCCGCGAACGTCACCGAATGGGATGAAATCCGTACCCGCCTCGAAGCTGACGAGCTTGATGTGCTCCTGGTGGGCCCCGAACGCCTCAATAACCCGGCGTTCCGTGAGCAGTGGCTGCCGTACCTGCTGCCGCGCCTGGGTCTGCTCGTCATTGATGAGGCGCACTGTATTTCTGACTGGGGCCATGACTTCCGCCCCGACTACCGCCGTATTGGTTCGCTCATTAGATCTCTGCCGGTGGGTGTGCCGGTGCTGGCGACTACCGCAACCGCGAATGACCGCGTTAGCCGCGATATCGCCGAACAGCTCAGCACCGATACCACCGCACCCGTGCATGTGCTGCGTGGTCCGCTGTCCCGCGAGTCCCTGCGCCTGGGCGTTCTGACCCTGCCCCATGAGGCGCAACGCATCGGTTGGCTGCTCACGCACCTGAACAGCCTGCCCGGTTCGGGCATTATCTACACGTTGACTGTCTCTGCGGCAGAAGATACCACAAATGCTCTGCGTGCCAGCGGCTACAAAGTGCTCGCCTACACCGGCAAAACTGACCCGGATGAGAGGCTGGTTGCAGAGCAGGCACTCAAGGAAAACCGGGTGAAGGCTCTTGTCGCGACAAGTGCCCTCGGTATGGGTTTTGATAAGCCTGATTTGGGTTTTGTCGTGCACCTGGGCGCGCCGTCGTCTGCGGTGAGCTACTACCAGCAGATTGGCCGCGCCGGACGAGGCGCCGTCAACGCTGATGTTCTGCTCCTGCCCGGTCGTGAAGACCGCGCCATTTGGGAGTATTTTGCGACAGCCTCCATGCCTAACGAGGAGCAGGCGTTGGCGGTGCTGGATACCCTCGCCCAGTCCCCGGAGGGGTTGAGCATTACCGCGTTGGAGGCGCGCGTTCAGTTGCGCCGCTCCACCCTGGAGCTTCTGCTGAAGGTGCTGGATGTTGAGGGTGCCGCCGTGAAGGAAGGCAACTATTGGCGTCGAACCTCTTCGCCGTGGCAGTACGATAGTGCCCGTTACGCGGCGGTGGCGCAGGCGCGTGTGCTGGAGCAGAACGCTATGCTCGAGTATGAACGCACTAGTCAGTGTCGTATGCTTTTCCTGGCTCAGCAGCTTGATGATGCTTCCGCGACTGCTTGTGGTCGTTGCGATGTGTGTGCGGGTCCCTGGTACCCGGTTGAAGTTCCTGCTGAGGCGCAGCAGGCGGCGCAGAGTAGCTTCAATACGGTGGGTGTGCCCCTGCAACCGCGCCGTATGTGGCCGAGCGGGCTGGATCAGCTGATGGGTGCGGATGCGCCGCGCGGTCGTTTGTCTAAGGATGAGCAGGCTGAATCCGGTTACGCTTTGGCGCGTCTGAGCGACATGGGGTACGGTACTCGTCTGCGTGAGTTTCTGGCGACGAATGAGCTGGGTGAGCCGGTTGATTCTGAGGTCCCTGCCGAGCTGGGTCGTGCTTGCGTGAAGGTGCTTGCCGCTTGGGAGTGGTCTGAGGCGGGTCGTCCGGTGGCGGTGTTGACTCTGCCTTCGCCGGTGCGTCCTCGTTTGGCTCAGTCCCTGGGTAGGGGATTGGCGTCGGTGGGTCGTCTGGTGGATTTGGGCTGGGTGTCTCTGGTGGGGGAGCCGCGTTTCTTTGGCGGTAATAGCGCGTTCCGTTGTGCGGATGTGCTGCGCTCGTACCGGGTGCCTGCAGAGGTTCTGGACTATGTGCGTGAGCATCGGTGCCCTGTTCTGCTGGTTTCTGATGTGGTGGATTCGCGGTGGGCGTTTACGGTTGTGGCGCGTGAGCTGCGGCTGGCAGGTGCTTCTGCGGTGTATCCTTTCTCTTTGGCTGCCACCCACTAGTTGCGCCCATTAGTGTTTATTTATTCCCCTGACGAGGTTGTATGTCATATTCGGAATATTCAAAATTGACGGTCACAGACGGTTCTTCCGCTGTGCTCAGCGATATTCCCGCTCGCCCCGAACACGGCGAGTGGATGGTCCGCGCCCTCGCCGAGGGTGCCGCCGCGGGTGAGCGTGGCGAGATCCCTATCGGTGCTGTGGTGGTGGATGAGCAGGGCGTCATTATTGGTTCGGCGGGCAATACCCGCGAGCGGGAGCATGACCCCAGTGCCCATGCGGAGGTGAATGCGATTCGTCAGGCGGCGGCGCATCGTGGTCAGTGGCGCCTGGACGGGTGCACGCTCGTGGTGACGGTTGAGCCGTGCCTGATGTGCGCCGGCACGATCCTGGCGTCGCGCGTTTCGACGGTGGTTTTTGGAGCCTGGGAGGAGAAGACGGGGGCTGCTGGCAGTCGTTACGATGTGCTGCGTGACGGCAGGGTTGCTCCGGCTCCCGAGGTGTATGCGGGTGTGTGTGCTGATGAGTGTGCGCAGCTGATGGTGGACTTCTTTAAGGAACGCCGCCCCTGATCGCCCCTAGGCCTCACCCCTAAAAGATGGTTCGTAAAACGCGAAAAGCCGTGCAGAGATTACGTGGCTTTTCGCGTTATTTGTACGAAAAACCCGATTTATTTGAAAAATACTTCAAAAATTTCAAAAATGACCCCTGAATTTCAAGAAAAGCCCACCACATCACACATAACCGGGTCTACCATATATAGGCATTGGAGCCTCCGCCTGCCCGCGCTTGACGTTTAATACCCCGCGCGGTGCCCGCGGATGACTCCCAGAAACTCACCCGAACCATCCATTCTCTGAGGGGATCTAACCGTGTTAAGCGTTGACAATATTTGGGCGAAAGGGCGCCACACTCCGCTTTTTGACCGCACCACCTTCTCAGTGGGTGAGGGTGAAGTCATTATTGTTCAGGCGGATAGCCAGTTGGAGCGTACCTCTCTCGCGTTGGCGCTGACTGGTCGCCTTCCCCTGTCCGGCGGCACGATTAGCTGGAGCGAAGGCGATGATGAGCCTCGCCCTATTTCGATGAAGCGTCTGCGTGCTCTCAGCAGCGTGGTGGACTCTCCTGATGTGACCGCTCCTGAGCAGCATATGCGCGTGCACGATTACGTGTCGGAGATGCTCTCCTATAACCTGCCGATTTTTGGTCGTTCCCGCGCGAGCCGCTGGCTGGCCGAGCGCGGTCTTGAGGACCTGGACGGCTTGTGGATGGACGAGATTAGCGGCGAGATGAACATTGAGCTGATGGCTGCTTTGGCGCAGCATAGCCCCTCTGACTTGCTGGTTTTTGATACTCCTTCCCGCCACCTGAACCATACGTACATGTGGCTTCCGTACCTGGAGGAGCTTGCCGCCGATGAGGACCACCCGCGCACGGTGGTGGCGATTGTGCCTCATATTTCTGAGTCTTGGCATGGTGCGCGTGCTGTGGTCGGTCGTGCCCCTGAGGAACAAGCCTCTGAGGAAAACGTGTCGGCTCCTGTTGAGGGCGAGATTGAACCCTCCAATGATTCCCCCGAACATGGCGAAAACGCTGAGAAGGAGTAAGAATGACTGTTCTGCGTGTTGCACTCGTTGAGCTGAAGCGCCTGACCAGCGGTGTTCTGCCGGTTCTGGTGCTGCTTGCGATGTCCTGCATTCCTCTGCTGTACGGCGCCCTGTACCTGTACGGTAACTGGGATGCTTACGGCCATGTGAATGGCATTGTGGGTGCCCTGGTGGTTGAGGATGAGGGCGCGGAGGATTCTGAAGGTAAGCAGGTGAACACCGGTGCTGATGTGCGCCAGTCCCTGCTGGATGCTGGCACGTTTGATTGGCGTCAGGTGCAGACTCGCACTGAGGCTGTTGAGGGCGTGGAGAACGGCACCTATGACTTTGCGATGGTGATTCCGAAGGACTTCTCCCGTAATTTGCAGAGTGCCGGTTCGTTCAAGCCTGATGCTGACGGTAAGACGGGCACTATTGATGCGCGTTCGGCGGGCATTGAGGTCATTACGAATGATGCCAATAACTATGTGCTGACGAATATTGTCACGAAGGCGGGCACTGCGGTGCGTGATTCGGTGGCGGAGAAGGTCGGTAATTCTACGGCGAATTCGCTGTTGGCTAGCTTCACGACGATTCATTCGAAGATGGGTGAGGCTGCTGATGGTGCGTCGAAGGTGAATAACGGCACGGTGAAGCTGGCGGACGCTATCACTCAGCTGAAGGACGGCACTGCCACGGTGAATGATGGTGCCGTGAAGCTGAAGGATGGTACTTCTTCTCTGGCTGATGGTCAGTCCCAGTTGTTGGATGGTCAGAAGCAGTTGGCGGAGGGCGCCGCGAAGCTTGCTGATGGCGTTTCGACTTTGGATTCTGGTGCCGAGAAGCTGGATTCTGGTGCTGCGAAGCTTGCCGATGGTGCTTCGAGTTTGAAGGATGGTTCGTCGACTTTGGCTTCGGCTGCGGCGTCTGCTTCTGATGGTGCGTCGAAGCTGAAGGATGGTTCGGCGACTCTGGCTGAGGGTACTGCGAGCTTGAAGAGTGGTTCGGCTTCGGTGGCGAAGGGTGCTAATGATTTGGCGTCTGGTATCCATCAGTTGCGTGAAGGTATGGATCAGGCGGGTATTCGTGAGTTGCCGGCCGAGTTGAACGCGATGTGCATGCGCCTGCATGAGACGGATACGTCTGCCGGTAGTGGCGATTTTGGTCGTGATCTGTCGAATACCGTGGTGTCTGCGACTGCGCAGAAGGTGCGTGCTCAGGTGACTCCTCTGGTTGAGGCGGGTACGTTGACTCAGGAGCAGGCTGATCAGCTGGTGGCTGCTGTTGATTCTGAGGAGACGAAGAATGAGGTTGCTGAGCTGAATCAGAAGGCTCTGCAGTCGCACCTGGCTACTCGTGATGCTGCCGCTGCTGATGCCCTGTCGAAGCTGAGCGCATTGAAGTCGAGCCATTGTATTTCTGATGGTTCGTCGTCGACTGCGGTGAAGATTCAGACTTTGGTTGCTGGCGTGGATTCGCTGGATTCCGGTGCGTCTTCGCTTGCCAAGGGCGCTTCGTCGGTAGCTGATGGCGCCGCTCGTGTGGATGCTGGCGCGTCCTCGTTGGCGTCAGGTTCGGCGAGCCTGGCTGATGGTAATTCTAAGATTGCTTCGGGTGCTTCGAGCCTTGCGAGTGGTTCTGCGACTTTGTCTGGTGGTGCTTCTGAGCTGAAGGAGGGTACTGATTCTTTGAAGAGCGGTACTGCCGAGCTGAAGGATGGTAGCGGTACTTTGGCGCAGAAGGAGCAGTCTGCGGTTGAGGGTCAGCAGAAGTTGGCTGATGGCGCGAATGAGCTGAAGGATGGTGCGTCGCAGCTTTCTGACGGTACGGCGAAGCTGTCTGATGGTTCTGCTCAGCTGAATGATGGTGCTTCCGAGTTGAAGGATGGTACTTCGTCGCTGGAGAGCGGCCTGGCTTCTGGTGTTAAGCAGGTTCCGAGTCTTGCGCCGACTGATCAGGCGAAGGTTGCGGATACGATGTCGAACCCGGTGACTTTGTCGCATGATTCCTTGGCGTCGGCTCGTAACTATGGTGAGGGCATGGGTCCGTTCTTCATGTGCTTGGCGTTGTGGATTGGCGGCTTGATGCTGGTTCAGACGCTGCGCGTGATGAATAACCGTGCGTTGGCGTCGCATGCTCCGTCGATTCGTGTGATGCTCGGTAGCTGGATGCCGTTCGGCCTGGTGGGTATTGCTCAGGCGACTCTGATGTTTGCCGCGATTAAGTTTGGTTTGGGCTTTGAGATGGCTCATCCGTGGCTGGTGTGGCTGTTCCTCTGCTATGTGGCTTTGGTCTTTACCGGTTTCATTCATGGTTTGACGGTGATTTTGGGTGCGCCGGGCAAGCTTGTTGCTTTGGTCATTCTGATTCTGCAGTTGATTACTGCGGGCGGCACGATGCCGTATGAGACTTTGCCTGAGTCGATTCGTTGGATGCATGATTTCTTCCCGATGGGTTATGCGGTGGCGGGTACGCGTCGTTTGGCGTATGGCATTAATGAGTCGAGCCTGTGGGGCATCATGCTGGTTTTGACTCTGTGGGGTCTGGCTGGTCTGATGTTGGGTTACATTGGCACGCGTCGTGATCGTACGTGGTCGCTGAAGAAGCTGGCTCCGGAGATTACGGTGTAACAAACCCTGTTTGGTCGCACCGGGGGAAAACTGTCTAATAAAATAGAGATATATCTGCAAAAAGGGAGGGAGGACTGCTGATGTTGCAGCGCCCAGTCGCTGAAGCTTCAAGTCGTCGTCCCGGCCGTACAGGTAGAACTCAGTTGAAGTTGTTCAACGCTGCTATGGAAATCATGACCGAAAAGGGGCTTGAGTACGCCACTGTTGAAGAGGTGGCTGCCCGGGCGGGTGTTTCTAAGGGAACCGTGTATTACAACTTCGGTTCTAAGAAGACCATGGTGGATCAGCTGGTTCAGTACGGCACGCAGTTGCTGCTGAGCGATGCGCGTCGCGCGGCGTCGGTTCATTCTGATCCGCGTGAGGCGTTGCGGAGTGCTGTTCGCGCCGCGTTCCAGTATCTTGAGGACCGTCCGGGTTTTACTCGGATGTGGCTTTCGGAGGCGTGGAAGGGTGCGGATGGTTGGACTGAGGCGATGAGCGATAACCGTCTGAATCTTCTGGATTTTTTGGAGGAGATGACGGAGGCTGTGGCTCGCCGCTATACGGTTGATACCGCTCAGAATCCTCGTGCGATTGCGATCTCTATGTTCGGCGCGATTTACATGTTTGCTATGGATCGTGAAGTGCATCAGGCGGAGCGCAATGCTGAGGATGCAACGCGTGCTGTCATGCTGGTTGTAGATGGGTATATCCGTCATTAGGCGGACCTGTTAGGGTCTGTAGACGTAGCCGGGACTTCGGTGTCGGGTGTCGAAAAGGGCACGGTGAAAGGGGCCGTGAAAGGGGCGACACCCGGCTGCCGTACGCGCACGATATGTAGGCTCATTCTTGCCCTCCTGTTGGGGGTGTGCTATAGTTTTCCACTGTTGGTGGTGTGTCCGAGCGGCCGAAGGTGCATCACTCGAAATGATGTTTGGTGTAAAAGCCAACGGGGGTTCAAATCCCTCCACCACCGCACCAACGAAAACCCGTCGAGATTCGTCTCGGCGGGTTTTTGCATGCCTGGATTGTTCTGGGGTGGTGTTGGCGGGTGCGTTGGTGGGTGTTTGTGCGGGGGTACTTCGCCTCGTTTTATAGGTTGTGTGCCACTTCCGGGGCTTTGCCGGTGCTTGCTGATTCGGGGGTGGGTAAAATCGTATTATGCGTATTAAGATTCTTGACCACCCGCTGGTCTCTCACAAGATTAGTGTTCTGCGTGATAAGAACACCCCGTCCCCGATTTTCCGTCAGCTGGTTGATGAGCTGGTGACCCTTCTTGCCTATGAGGCGACTCGCGAGATTCGTGTGGAAGAGGTTGAGGTTGTGACTCCGGTGGCGACTACTACCGGTGTCCGTATTGCTGATCCTAAGCCGCTGGTTGTTCCGATTCTGCGTGCTGGTCTGGGCATGCTTGAGGGTATGACTCGCATGGTGCCGACCGCTGAGGTGGGCTTCCTGGGTATGGCTCGCAACGAGGAAACGCTGGATATTGTGACTTATGCTGAGCGTCTGCCGGAGGACCTGACTGGTCGTCAGGTGTACCTGCTGGATCCGATGCTGGCTACCGGTGGCACTCTGATCGAGGCAATTAAGTTCCTGCGTGAGCGTGGTGCTGAGTCTGTGACTTGCGTGTGCCTGATTGCTGCTCCTGAGGGCATTGCTGCTCTGGAGAAGGGCATTGAGGGTATGGAGAATGTTGACCTGTTCCTGGCTGCTCGTGATGAGCGTCTGAACGAGAAGGCGTACATTATTCCGGGTCTGGGCGATGCTGGTGACCGCCTGTACGGTCTGGCTGAGTAGTTTTTCAGCGTTATTCACGTGATGTGAGTGGGCGCCTCTGCATATGTTTAAGCATGTGCGGGGGCGCTTTGTTGTGTCTGCTGGAGGCCGTGTGCAGGTCATATGGTGTGGTGTTGGGGGATGTGTGTCTAACGGTCTGCTGTCTTGGGTGTTTATGGTGTTGTTGGGCGCTTGTGTGGGTTTATGAAACACCCTTGATAATATGTGATGAGGAACACTATAGTGCTTTGAGGGGCTCAAAATATATTGAGCATATTTACAGCTTCACATGAAAATACAGGGAGAAACCAGTAAATAAAAGAAGCTATGAATATTTATAAGGGAAAAAATACTGAAAGCTTCAGGTAGTCCCTGAAACCCTAAAACATGAGAGGGGGCATTGTACTCCTCTCGCCCATAAAGATGAATCCACTATGCTGAATCCGCTTGATTTATCCGTCAAATAGGAGAAATATTAAGTAAGAGGATTGAAGCTCGAACAGGTATTGGGGACTGTTTGACTCGGCGTCACTTCCGGCGCACCCCACACTACGTACGACAGGGATCCCGTACACAGACTTTGAGAGAAGGTTGAACCATGTCAGGCGCTGTACCTGGATATGTCCACATCTCCCAGCGCGGCCGCGCCGCTAAGCGCCAGGTCGTGCAGCCTCAGCGTCCCGTTGCGCAGGCCGCAACGTTGCGTCCGATGACTTTCTCAGCCGGTGACCCTGCCCATAAACAGGCTCAGGAAAATGAGGCACGCGGCTTTGTGCTCTATGTGGGTTTGAATGAGGAACTTGCTGCAGCGAACGGTACCTCCCTGGTGCGTATCGTTCAGGATCTGCGCACTTATGCACACCACCTGGCTCCCGAGTCGGAGTCGTACGCCGCTGTGGCGTTGGCTCCGGTGAACGCTGAGGGTAGCGACCTTGAGGTAGTACGTAATGCGCTCGGCGATCCGACCGCAATGTATATGCACCCGGAGGCGCATGTCGCCCGCGAAGCAGAGACCACGAATAGCCACTCTTCGGGTGTGCTGATTGATTTGGCACGCCGCGAGGTGTTCCTGGATGGTGAGCCGCTCATGCTGACCTTCAAGGAATTCGAGCTGCTGGCACACCTGGTGGAGAACTCTTCCCGCACCGTGGGTCGTGAGGAGCTGCTGAAGGCGCTGTGGAGCTCCGGTGACGAGCATCCGCATGAGCGTACGATTGACGTGCATATTCGTCGTCTGCGTTCGAAGCTGGGTCGCCTGTCGGGTACCGTGCGTACGGTGCGCGGTCAGGGTTACCGCTTCTTTGAGCACCCCGAGGTTGTTGTCTGGGCTGCTCCGGAATACTCGATTTAGCGTGTACAGAATTTAGCTTCTGTAGAGTGCACCCCGGTGTGCTGGCGTGATGCCGGTGCACCGGGGTTTACTTGTGCCCGCCTGGGGGTGTTAGTGTGCGTGCTGTGGCGGTGTGCGGCATGTTCCGGCGCCCTCTAGATAGAATGGGTGTATGGCTGAAAATTCTTCCAACACTGCATCTGGCTCGCACCGCAGCGGGGTCAAGCGTCTGATTATTATGCGCCATGCGGAGGCTGATTGGGGTCTGAATGATTTTGATCGTCCGCTGACGAAGCGCGGCCATGAGCAGGCTGCCGCTGCTGGCGCCTGGCTGGCGGCTCGCGGTTATATTCCGGAGCAGATTATGTCGTCGTCGGCTTTGCGTACTCGTCAGACGACGACTTGGGTTTCGGATGGTTTGGGTGCGAAGGCGCCTACTGCTCATCTGGATGAGGGGCTGTACGAGGTGTCTGCGTCCCGCATTATTGCGCGCATTAACAGCGTTTCGGAGAATGTTCATTCTCTGATGGTGGTTTCGCATCTGCCCGGTGTGCAGGACGCCGCGCAGCGCCTGATGAGCCCTGATTCTGACCCGAACGCGTCCATGGATGTGTACTACGGTTTCCCGCCCTCTTCCATTGCGGTGTTTGAGGTGCCGGGGGAGTGGGCTCTGCTTGATGGGGCGGATGCGCGCCTCGTGGATTTCAAGAGCTTCTAGTCCTGAAACTTCTAGCCCAAGAGCTTCTAGGCTTCGTGCCTGAATGAGATGGGTAAAGCAAAAGCCCCGTACCAACCGGTACGGGGCTTTTTGTGGCGGAGACGGGGGGATTTGAACCCCCGGTCGAGTTTAACCCCGACCCTTCATTAGCAGTGAAGTCCATTCGGCCGCTCTGGCACGTCTCCACGGTGCGCTCGTGAGCGCATCCCTATAAGAATATAGGCTGTTTTGCGCTTGGTCAATTCGGCCCGTGCTTTGGAGGATATCTCTGAGTATGTGTTGCTTTATAGGGCGGATTATGGATTGTGCGCTTTGAGGCTCATATACATTTTCGATAGACTGCTACTGTCCAACCGATAAATAGAGGGCGTCTCTGGCGTGTGATTTTTCCATGCAACGTTGCCAGAGGTGTCTTATTTACTCAACGAAATGAGAGATCATGTCTGAAAACCCCAACAACCCCCAGCCCCAGTTCAACCAGGACCCCCAGTTTAGCCAGCAGGCACCTCAGTTCAATCAGCAGGCTCCTTACGGTGTGCCCGTTCAGACCCCTGAGCAGCAGGCTCAGGCGAAGAAGGCAAAGACCCTGTCGATTGTCTCTCTGGTGAGCGGTATTGTGAGCTTCTTTGTCCTCGGTTTCATCCTTGGTGCTGTAGCTATTGCGACCGGCCGCCTGGCTATGAATAACCCCGAGCTGAAGAACCGCGGTATGGCTATTGCCGGTACTGTTCTGGGTGTCGTCAGTATTATTTTGCTGGTCGCTCTGAAGATTTTTGTAAAGCAGTAAGATTGAAGCTACCTGCAGTAGCCTCATGATTTGAGAAAGCCCGCGAGCGCCCCGTGCGCACGCGGGCTTTTGCGTGCCTAATTAGTTTTCTAATTAGTGCATATATGGTGCGTATAGCTCCAGAATGACGAATCCGTTTGTGCCCACCTCAGCGATAGGTTAGGGTGAGTAAGGTTCAATACACACCATTCACACGAAAGAGGGACCACATGTCTCAGAACCCGCAGGACTCTAACTCCTACGACTACAACCCGGAATACGGCAACCTGAACGAGCAGAACGCTCAGAACGGTCAGCAGCAGTACCAGCAGCCTGGTCAGTACGGTCAGCCCATGATGGTGCCCGTCGGCATTGTTCAGAAGACCCCCGAGCAGCTTGCTGGCGAGAAGGCTGGTCAGACCTCCATGGTGCTCGGCATTATTGGTCTGATCTGCAACTTCTTTGTTAGCTGGTGGCTGTTCGGTCTGCCCTCGCTGATCATGGGTGTTATCGGCATTATGAAGGCTAATGAGGCTGAGCGTTTTGGCACTGCAGCTTCGGGTGGTCGCATCATGGGCTGGATTAACGCAGCTTTTGGTGGCCTATTCTTGGTTGTAATCGGTGGTTTCCTGCTGCTGGGTCTTATCGGCGCGGCAGGTGCTGCTTCTTCCTCTTCCAACCACTTTACTGAGCTGGTCAGCACCCTGGCACTCTTCTAAAAGGTCTCGCCCTCCTAGAGGGTACATAAAAGCCCCGTTTCTCGTATTGAGGAGCGGGGCTTTCGCGTACCAGCTGGCACTCTACTGCCCTCTTAAAATGTATTGCGCGGGTTTGTGCGACAGATGTAGTTGTACCCGTTTCGGTGATAGGTTAGGGTGAATACTGTTTAACACACACCAGCCGTACGAAAGTGAGATGCCATGTCTCAGAATCCTCGGGGTTCAGACCCCTACGACTACAACCCGGACTACAACCGTCTGAACGAGCAGTACAACCAGAACGGCCAGTACGGGCAGAACACTCAGTACGGTCAGTATGGCCAATACGGTCAGGGTTCTTACGGCCAGTACGGGCAGAGCTCCTACGATCAGTATTCTTATGACCAGTACGGTCAGAATTCGTACGGTCAAGACTCGTATGGTCAGAATCAGTACGACCCGTACGGTCAGCAGTACCAGCAGCCCGGCCAGTACGGTCAGCCCATGATGGTTCCTATTGGCATTGTTCAGAAGACCCCCGAGCAGCTTGCCGGTGAGAAGGCTGCTCAGACTTCCACGGTGCTGGGTATTATCAGCTTGGCGTGTATAGTGACTCTCAGCTGGTGGCTGTTTGGTCTGCCTTCCCTGATTCTGGGTGTTATCGGTATTTTCAAGGCGAACGAGGCAGAGCGTTATGGCGCGGCTGCTTCGGCTGGGCGTATCTTGAACTGGATTAGCGTAGTCATTGGTGGCATGTTCCTGGTGCTTTTTGGCGGCGGTATGCTGCTGGCGATTATGCTGGCTCTTTCTGATTCTGCCGCAAATTCTAGGCTCGTGGAGACTGCGCAGATGCTGGTACTTTTCTAAACACTTTCACCCTCATTGGAGGGTACGCAAAAGCCCCGTTCCTCACGTTGAACTGCGCCCCGAAACTTGGACGCATTAAATACTAGCCGCTACACGGCTT
>ERZ1036435.149-NODE-149-length-60390-cov-12.242645_pt1 | contig 60390 bp, 33 predicted proteins | sample MGYA00514223_ERZ1036435 | MGnify/ENA primary metagenome ERZ1036435 (study PRJEB33795, sample SAMN09464927) | human gut metagenome | host: Homo sapiens | place: USA: Stanford, California | collected 2016-08 | study: EMG produced TPA metagenomics assembly of the... | reverse complement strand
CTACCCCCCCCATCCTGTTGAACCCATCACTAAACCGAGCGCACAATGAAACACTTCCATTACAAGAGAGATCCATTCTTTCCCCCCCTTATTATCTCTGCATCAAGAATATAGGCCACTTCCTGCTTGCTGTCCTGAACAGAGCTCTTACTCACACACACACCCCACCCCACCCCCCGCACTGTCAATAAATCCAATAAAAAGGCTTCCAAGATGCTTTCTTCTGGTATTAGATGTTCCTTTGTTCACACAGTTATCTTGGTACAGATGATTTACTGCAAAATGTTTGGAAACTGCCCACTATTTTTCCTTTTCTTCCCAACCATAAAGAGAAGTTGGAAGACTTGCCCTTTTCTTACAAGATAACTGAAAAATTTATCGCAAATTTGATAAAAGATATACTGGTAAGGTTGTCATAGGATGATCCTTTTCTTGCCACTTATTATTTATATTGTAGAGATATTCTTTATATATTAATAAGCTCTTAACCATAAGCTATTCAAGTAGCAATAATACCGGATACAAAATCTATTGCATGACAAGTTAGATCACGTACAATATAGTACAGTAAGATAAGGAAAGGAGCAGAAAAAGGAGGATCGATAAATTAAGTAGTATAATCTGAATTTGAAAGAAAATATAGATAACAGAACTCACCACATAATCGAATAAAAAAAAATTAAAACAATAATGGCCGTTGAAGGTATGGTGGATTTTTCAAAGAGTCCCAATGACCATCAAAATATAACGCTTCCGCCTATTTCTTCTTTTGACAACCTCATAAAAGCAGCTGAGAAGCAGTATATGGGGGAGCGTTTAACCCCTGTGCCCTCAGGGATATTTACGGCTCTCGGAAATAGAGTCAAAAGCAGAGAAGTTATAAATCCTATTGGAACACGGAACAACTCTGGAATACTCAGTTATCAGTTCCTATCTGAGTCACCGTTGGGACCTTCAAGGATGCACAGCAAGATTGATCTTAATATGATTCATAGTGATACCACTTCAGAGATAGATTCGATATCCGCTTCAAAGTCTACCATCAGAAACTCTGTGTTCCCGATAGAGGCATTCAATAGCGAGAAGAGGAACTCGACCGGTCGTGTGCCATTAATCAAGCCAACATGGTGCTCCTTAAATGACTCAGAGCAATCGTCAACGCAATCGTCAAGGACAACTTCGGCGGAAATATCTAGATCCAACTCTAGTATTCAGTTACCGAGCCTATCGTTTAATAAAAAAAATGTGGTTATGAGCAACTCGGACAACTCAACTGAAGCTATGCAGGGCAATGCTCTTACACCAAACTCTATTGAGTATTCACATAAGCCTATATTGGAAGTCATAGATAAGATGAAAGCTCTGGAATCTTTGAAGGAAGAGCCACATCCATCCATATTTTCAGAAGAGCACACACCACCAACTCTTAGTGTACCAAGTGTGAAGACAGATATGAAAGTTACTAAGAAGAGGAGGAGAAAGCAGTGTCCAATTTGTCATGGCTTCTTCGCCAATCTGACGACACATAAAGCTATTCATTTGGAACCTGATATCAAACCATTTGTTTGCTCCGTTTGTCAAAGAGGATTTGTGAGACAAAATGATGTTATGAGACATGAGAAAATGCACTGGAAAGATAAAATACTCTCTAGTGCTGTGAAATCAGAGGATAATAAATCTGGTGTAACAGGTTCAAAGTTGACAATTGCTGATAAAGAACACTTAAAATCGCTGCATTGTATTAAGGGTACTTATGAATGTCCTTACAACTCTGCTCTGATAGAACTAGATTTAGAGCTTTATCCTTATAAAGGCAAGGAGGTCAATTTCATAACAACTCAGTGTCATAAGACTGGTGTCTTTTCTCGTTGTGATACTTTTAAGAACCACCTAAAAGCCCTTCATTTCGAATATCCACAAGGCACCAGACGGTCGGAGAGGAGCTTTGTCTCAGGTAAGTGCAAGCATTGTAATATGTCTTTTGCTAATGTCGATGAATGGATTAATGAGCATGTCGGGAAGAATTGCGGACACACGTATCACTAATACATTATATCATAATGAACGTTTCAATTAATTGGCTGATACGTTCATCTCCTTTTATTTTAATTTGTCAAACATAGTATAATATGATTGATCCTTTTTTTTATCCCATTGAATGATGTTTTCTGGTTAGTTTACAAAATTATGGTTAAATACAATTATGAAGTTACGATGATAGATGACCCAAAATTTAAAACTTAATAAAATTTATTAATTATCTGTATATTCTATAATATTTAAAGTAGCAATGACTACTAATGGTTTCTTTTTTATAAACTTTTAAATTTGAGACGGTATAAAGTTGTTTGATTTGCGATATATAGAAGTAAAAATTAAGCCTAATTTACTTGTTTTAATATTTGTCGAAAAGACAGCACATGTTGGTTTAATTTTCATTTTTATTTTCTCTGACAATAAGATATAGATAACGTGTACGTATCTTGAAACTATTATTATAGAATGAATATTATTTATATTAATTTATTTCTCAGAATATGTAAAACTCGGAAGGTTTATGATTGAAACTTATCAGCAAAATATTTTTATAATATTCTGACCGATATGAGAACTTTCCTCATAGTAGCTAATTTGAAGAATTTGAAACTTAAGGAAGTTCGATAGTTTGGGTATAATGAAAAGCACTTTCTGCCGTTGCCTAATAACATATTGTATGGGTAAAGTATCTTTTTAGTAGTGATTCTTAGAGAATGCTTAATGAGTATCAAGAATCTTAGATTAGACCAAATGCACTAATAGGTTAATCAAATGAGTTTGCAAGATCACGTTCTTGTTTCCCCTTCTTCATGACCTGTTTTAGAGAGTTACTATCCAACGGATCCAGTAGCTCAAAAGAACAAAGTAGCTCCTGGCTGACTGACATTACTGCCCCCCAATTATTAAATTCGCCACAATAGTTTGGTGCAGAGAATACAGTAACCAATGTTCGGTCGTTAAAAAACTCATAGCCATCCTCTACGACCATGTGAGCTCTGCATACTAAGTCAAAGTTAAATTTATTAATGAATTTATTAATTGCCACTTTGTTATAGCAGTAACTCACACCTCGGTCATTATCCTCCCATTCATTTGGCGAATCAATAGGATCAGACCACAACAAATCGTTTATTAAACCAAAATCTGGAACATCTGTAGGTCTTGACATATTTCTAATTTCATCCATGGTATTTAGCACGGGGGAAAGCCCACCATGAACGCAAAATATTTTACCCGCTACAATAGCTGTCAATGGTAATGTATTAAATGTGTCTATAAAATATTTCCATATTTTGATATTGCAACGACGTTTACACTCGTCGTAGAAACCATAAACCCTCGTTACATTTGCACATTCGTGGTTTCCGCGCAACAGGAAAAAGTTTTCTGGATACTTGATCTTATAGCATAGCAATAATAATATGGTCTCTAGTGACTGTTTTCCTCTGTCCACATAATCTCCTAGAAACAGGAAATTTGATGAAGGCGGGAACCCGCACTTTGTGAATAGCCGCAGAAGATCTTGAAATTGGCCATGAATGTCCCCCACTATCTTCACGGGAGCTGATAATTCCAGCAACGCCGGTTGATTTAAGAATACTTCGCGTGCTTGTATGCAAATTTGAATTATCTCGGAGTTTTTCAGGCAAAAGGCCTTGTTTTTCTTGCCTGAGTAGCCAACATCTAGTAATCTTTGTATAGCTTCATCGATGTTGACTTGTTTCTTCCGTTTTCCGTTGATCATAACATAACCTGTTTGATCACCAGGAATATCTTTTGAGCTGTGATGCCTGTGTAAAGACAGTTTACTCTCAGAGCTGGATGATACATCATCAGAAGATAATGGAATCCGTATTTCAAAGCCATTTGGTGATTTTGGTCGGGAAAATGGAAAAATATCTCTTAGTCTGTCATTGTGATGCGTAGTGGTGTTCTGGAGCTCTGTTGAGTTAGAGTTAATAGTGGACAAGCAATTGTCGCTAGAATAAGATCTGTGGCTGTCGAGCAAAGAGGGTCGAGTTAGGTGTTGGCCCAAGGTTTGATCTGGTAGCGAGGGTCTCCTTTTAGATGCAAAATAGTCGTTGGCCAATGAGGAAGACGACTCGTTTAAGCCTGGCGAAGTTGCAGGGGTCCCTAGTGTAGTAGAATTAGAAAGCAAAGACGATTTTCTACTGTGTAGAGAAGATACATACGAACTACTTTTGCTAAAAGTTGGCAAATAAGCAGCTCTCTCTTCATTGGATAATGATTCCTGAAGTGATGCAGCTTCAGCATTGGCAGCCATCATTGTTTCCGGTATCTGTGAGCTGATATTTGCTATTTCCTTGATATCAGTTAAGTGCTTACCATTCACAACCAGGATTGGTGATCTAGGTTCCATTTGTGCCATAGACGGCGGTAAGGTATCCCTTTTGTAAATATCATCCACGTGATTATTGTTTTTCAAATGCGGCTTCACATGCCTGTTCTGTCCGAAATCTATCTTACTCTCAATTGAAGTTGTGTTCCCCATAGGTAAAAAATCTCTCACTAAAGGAACATTAGCATGTAATTTTTTTTTTTTAGAAAATCAGTGCTAAAGTAACAACTATAGTGTCTTTGCCCATAACTTATCTAATGATAGAAGGAATACATATGTATATATATAATTTGTGAGTGATGGTAAGTCAATGGGACTCCATACATGCAATATATTTGTCACCCAAAAATAGAGACAAACGGAACGAGCTGTTTGAAGGGGGGTGAAACAGTTATTAAAGGGAGATTAACTTGCTGATGAGAAGGTTTCTCGATGATCCAGCATAAACTTTTCACCCTTCCCTCCCCAGGGAATGCCATTGTATTGTACAGCTAAGTCACCTTCTCTTCTAAGCCTTATTCCATTGATGATTATAGGAAGACATCATCCAGACATTCTTCTCTTTTCTCAGTTTTTAACTGTACGATCATATCTTGTGAATACAATTCGGAAAAAGGGTTGTTTCTTCAGAAGCTTTGCAAAAAAAAAAATTGAAAAAAAAAATAAGTTCTCTGCTTGATCTCTGTGCAATGAGAAAACACTCTATGATGAAGGAATGGGTTCGATGCCCAAAAAATCTTCGAGAAATACATGATGGAAGGACAGATCTCTTCTTTTAGCAAAAACGCAAAAAAAAAAAGAAGGTACTTTTTCATAGAAACACCCGTGCACACCAAACGATTAGGTGTAAGGGGGTGGAAGCAAAAAAAAGAACAAAAAACTGAAGAGGCCAGAATAGTGAAGAGTCACAGAAATTAGTGCAGGACGAAAATCTCTTCTAAGAAAAGAAGTCTTTTTTGCTCTATCCGTTGATGATGGCTGAGAAGAAGGGGCAGGAAGATGCATAGAAAGAGATGAGAAAAGGGTAAATCTTATTGTTCTGTGCAGATTATCGGTGTGTTCTAAGGATTTGGCGTACAACCAGCAATAAGTACGTGTGGGCCAATTAAGCGGACCCGCTCATGACTCGATAGGAAAAGACTGCCTAATTATAGCATTAAGGGCATCTCATTGAGATATATACGCCTGATATTAGTTTTGAGTGTAGCATTCATGTGCTCCCCTTTTCTTGCGTTTAGTCAGAAATATGTATTTTTAGACAGTTTCTGATCTGGTGGGACAAACTGCTTTCTGTATAGCTAACTGTGAATAGCGTTCTTGAATGAGGTATTTTCTTGCGTGTCGGTACTATGAAACATATGTATCAGGTTGAATGCTTTTTTTTTTCTCGATGGACACTAGCGATCGGTGTAATCATTACCTAAACATTTGACCGTTCCCTGAACCCTGGGTACGCCAGGATGCGGGTGGGATGGTTTCACTCTGCAGACGGTGCAGTCGCCATGCTTCACGGATATGTTCCGGTAAGAGTGGGCTAGAGTTGTACTTTTCCACACTTACATCCAATTCATTGAACTGTCGTACTAGCTCATTATAATGTGATATGAGTCTCAATCTGATTTCAGCAGTGTTCTCCTGAGATCGAAGTAGTGAGTTTACATCCTGTATTTTCTTCATTGCATCGGGTTCATCGTCTAGATAAATGTCTTCTTCTTCTTCATCAACACTGCTAGGATACTCATTATTTAAATCATGTGCTGTTAATTCCATTCCATTACCAGGTTCATCATCGCCAACAATTCCATTCTTATCTACCATCTTAGTCAATTTCTTCAATAGCTTCTTTAAACGCATTGCTGTCTCCTCTTTCCTATCAAATTCTCTGTGCATTAGGCTTAAAAGCCACTTCTCTTTGATCTCCATAGCCTTTTCAATTATTTCTCCTGCAAATATCTTGCCTATAGCTTGCAAGAAAACACGGATATTCTCGTTGATCGATTGATTTACAACAGTTGTTGCAAGTTTCTTGACCTGAGTCTTACTCAACGCGGTCCTGTGGAATACTTCAAAACGATTTGTTTGATCTTCATCAAGATTGGTTACTAGAAGCTTGAATTGTTCATCAGCAGGTATAGAAGGTTGATGCATCTCCCGTAAGGATTTATCTATGTCTTCTGATTCCTTCTTCATCTCCTTCTCATACAAGTCTTGCACGAAGGTGAGATTTGGTGGCACACCACTAATTTGATTAGGATATCTCTTCTTCATGACCTTGGCGTTCTTCTTGTGAAACTGCCGATTGTTATGGTGTGCTACAGTTTGTAACAGCTTCGCACCAGGTGCATCATTACCACCTGTTCTCAGTTGATTCAGTTTCCAAGTCACATATTCACGATCCTCACTTAGAACTTCATTGATTAACTGCTTCGTTGACATGTAATTGGCTTTTGTCAACAAAGGTGGGTAGTTCGCCTTCGGAATTGTATCCAAGGGACCTTGTGTAGTAGCCATCATTATCGGTTTGATTGTACGCAACTCTACTTGCTTGAAGGACTTATAGGCGTACTATAAATTGGGCAACCATCATAATTACTGAGCATAAAATAACTATTAATGTATCTCAATAACTATTAAGTTTGTTTTACTTTTCTGTATCTGTCTGTCCCTTCGCACTTTTCAAGGAATAAAAATTTTGACAAAATAATTTGAAAAAAAAAAAATCATGCATCATAGAAATCTTAACAATAACAGAGACTTAGAAAGAGCTCATCGCTAAATTTAAGCCTGGTCCAGGTGTATAGACAACAATAATTATATCTTAGAAAGCAATGGCTGATCTCAAGGAAGAAGAATATGTACATAAAGTCTACAATGAAATTGCCCCTCACTTCTCAGAGACGCGGTACAAACCTTGGCCGATTGTTACTGACTTCCTGATGACTAGACCTATGGGAAGTGTTGGTATAGATGTTGGGTGTGGTAATGGGAAATACCTGAATGTGAATCCAAATATATATATAATTGGTTCAGATCGGTCTTCTGGTCTTATACAATGTGCGCACGAAATTGATCCGATTAACTATAACGTTCTTGTCGCGGATGGTATGCGTCTGCCGCATTTAGACAATAGGTTTGATTTTGCAATTTCCATCGCTGTGGTGCATCATTGGACTACGAGGGAGCGTCGTATTAGTGCAATCAAGCATATTCTAAGTAAAGTAAGATCAGGTGGGCAAGCACTTATATACTGCTGGGCGTTGGAACAAGGAAATTCACGTAGAGGATATCATGAAGGAATGGAACAAGATGTTCTAGTGCCATGGGTTTTACAAGAGAAAAAGAAGAAAGAACCGACAAAAAAGCAGTCTTCTCAAAGAGCTAAGCCAGATTTAACGAACGTTGCACCTCAGGATAGAGCAGCATTTGTTGCAAATTGGAAGAAAGAGCAAGAACAATTGAGATTAAAAGAGGAAGAAGCAAAGCAGAAAAATGAAGAACAAAAAGAAGATGTCAAATATAGGTTCTATCACTTATATAAAAAGGGTGAATTGGAAGAAGATTGTGAAGCAGCAGGTGCTATAGTAGTAAGAGGAGGCTATGAAAAGGATAACTGGTATGTCATCGCTCAGAAGGCTTGATCAAAGTTTATAGACCTCAGTTATAAAATTTGGACAGGGTTCTATTTGAAACCAAACTTGAGATCTTAACTCTATAAATAATGTGATCTTTCCAAGTAGGACACTAGGGAATGTAGCATAGTTGTACCTTATATTATCATAATTGTAAATTGCATTTATATTAATGATTGACGGATTATGAAAATATCACCTTCCTACGAGAATGCATAGGCTAGTCATTTCATTCAAAGATACGATAATAAAGGTACAAATACGATTAAACTAATAAAAGCCCAAAGTTCCTTTGTGTTAAAATATAAATAAATACTACTTTTTTTGTTAGGTATTTATTATGATAAGAAGTCTATAAGATGCCAATTATTAATCATGCTGGTGAAGAGTTCCATCTTTCTCATGAGGAAGAGGAAAAACTGAATAACTTTCAAGGTATTACTAACTTTCCAGAGGACGATCTACCATTAGTCATCAAGCTTTTACAGAACCATGGTTGGAATTTGGAAGCTGCTTTAAGTAGGTATTTTGATGATGAGTGGAAAGAATCGGTGAAATTGATCAACTCCGGAGCTCACTCCTCTGCAGAATTTGCCACAGGACGAGTCCCTGAAAATATAGCAATCCCAATGAGAAACGACACACCTATAGATATCCCTAATGTAGAAACTCCATCATTTTTCCATGATGAAATAATGAGAAATGAGGCTTCCCCAGGACCGTTTTTAGGTTCACACTACGTTCCATCTTTACCATTAATAAGAAAGTTACCAACCAACTATAGAGATAACTTGAAAGTGGTTGGTCTCACTACAGGCGTCAATGTTTGGGATATTTATAACCTAACTGCAAGTGGAACTACAAATGAATTATTAGGCCCATTGATAGTGATTCTTTTACTTGTTCCCAAAATAGTCCTTCGGGCAGGACTGAGCTTGTTTTCATTACTATGGGGTATTATAGCCTTTGGGTTTACAAATAATTTGAATAATGATAGTAAAAGTAAAGTATACCATATCCCAAACGCTCCACTCAAGAAATATTTCGAAAATCCTGAACAAAAAACAGAGCAATCATATGCTGAGATTGTAAAAGGTTATATGGCTACGCATATTGATGATGATAACAAAATATCGATGATTGAAAGTTTATTGCCCAATGAGAATAAAAATTTTAACGACCTTCTAGAAGAGGCTCAGTCTGAATTTAAATATTTGCTGGTATTGCTTTTAGGAAACTTGGATAGTTACAGCCCCTCGCAACTAGAAGGAAAGAAATTATCAAAAGATGTCACAGACATTGATATTAACTCACACAGATTTTTAAATAGAGTTCTTATTGATGACGCTGTTTTGAAGACGTTGGCTGACTACAAAGATGAGCTATTGGTGTATGTTGGCTCAGTATCTGATGTAGAGCCTTGGTTTATTTCTCAAGAATTGAAATTGAAATACACGCCTGACAGCTTTCTAGTGGCTAACGTACTAAACTCCAATGGTTCAGTTAACGGATCAACTAGATTATCGATACTAAGCAAGATTCGAATGACATCCGCAAAGAGGTTTAGCTCCAGTCTAAAGAACACAATCGAAAGATACAGGCCAGAATTACTTGTAAGTAGAACTGATGTCCAGGAATTGAGACTAGCCCGTGAAATTAAGCAAAAGCAAGAGGAAGCGTATCAAAATTCTTTGATGCAAGATAGAAACAAGGAAGAGAAAAGATTACAAGAAGAAAAAGAACGTAAGGAATTGGAAACAATGCTTGCAAAGAAACAAAGAGAGCAAGCTTTGTTGACAGCTCTGCATGAGCTGCGTTGGTTGAGCAAATGTATTGAGAAGACAACTCATTTACAGCAGCAGAATAGCATATCAAATGGAGGGAATAAAAATATTGCTACGCTCCAAATCAGGACTGCTGATGGGAAAAGAATTATAAAGAAGATTGCAGGAGATATGACGCTAAGGTCACTTTATGAGGAGATTGGGTGCCATTTATATCTTGAGTTACAGGATGAAGATCAAAGAAAATGGTTGCAACAAATCCAATCTAAACTCTGTGATATACGTGACAACTCGGACAGTTCATCTATCTTAATTAGTCTGACTGAAACAGATGAAAACTCAATAGAAAAACTAATGGATATAGTGCATAATGAGATGCATTCAATATTTGATGAATTACCACCAAATTTGAGAGGAGTTGAGGATCTAGAAATCAAATTTGAATTGATTTCACCTTTCCCAAGGACGAATATTCCAATGGATGAAAATAAAGTAATTAGTGACATTAAAGACATATGGCCCAAAGGGAATTTGCTGGTAGAACATATAGATGAGGATTTATCAACAAGTGAATCTGATGATGAAACTAATTGATGTAAAAATGGTAAATAGAATGTATGCCAACAGATATATCATTATTCATTGACTTTATAGAAATTTCATCAATCATTTTCATTTCAATATGCATATTTTTAATTTCTTTTTAATTTCAGATAACAACGTATGCGCACGATAATATAAAACTGGTGGTGTACGTTGACAGTTGAATAGTCTATCGGTTAGTAAATCTTCAATCACATAATTAGAGTTCATAGTTGAGGCCAATTGATTGTAGATGCGGAGTAGCATAATTGGTAACTAAAAAGAAAAATCAGATATCTGAGATGGCCGTTATATGTATCAGAATAAGTATAGTGTCAAATAATTAATTGGGTAAGATCAGAAATTTTTGTAGAATATTAATAAGTGGTAGATTTTTATTCTTTACAAGAGATCCTAATTTCAGTTATAGTACAATGGTAATTAATTTGGATATATTGGAAAATCTAATAGTTTTTAATTTGTGGATTTGAAACAGTAGTCTTTAAGAGTGATTCCATTATTGTTACAGTGCTATGTCTTACATTTGGATCAGTTTAAACAAGTCTTTGGATTGTCAACATATTAAGTTTCAACAAGCACTGATTTTCAACTATGTGCTCTTTAGATTTCATTGCAAAGGTCATGTAATTGAAAGTTATCTCAATCTAAAGAATAATTTTACAACTAGGTTTGGGATACTTAAATTGCTATTCGCCGATTTTTCATACACTAATATAATAAACATTCAGTAATAATTTCCTATATGGGTCAGTCGTAGATATTTGTCACTAATTTAAATTCATTTTTTTTCTTTTCCATTACATGTCTGCATTTCATCCAAATGATGGGATAATTGGTGCCAATGTAATATAAGTGTCTCATTTGACTCTGGTTGATAATTCACATAAAATACAATTAAAAATGGGAGACACGGAGAGTTACCGGTAATTAGATTATACCATTTTGGTTAAACTAATTATTGTCTAGTTGGGGATCTTTCACGTGGAGGAGCATCTCTGGTTCTGTATGAGTCTCTTGGAGCGCCGTAGTCACCTCTTGGTGCACCGTAACCACCTCTAGAGCCACCGTAACCGCCACGAGGAGCACCGTAGCCACCACGAGGACCTTGGCCAAAGCCACCTCTTGGAGCACCGTAACCACCTCTGAAGCCACCACTGTTGTAACCGCCTCTGAATCCACCTCTTGGACCGTTGAAGCCACCTCTTCCACCGTAACCGCCTCTTGGGCCACCATAGCCACCTCTGAAACCGCCTCTAGGACCGTTGAAGCCGCCTCTGAAGCCGCCTCTGAAACCACCGCGACCTCTGAAGCCACCTCTGTTAGATCTTCTAATTGGTGGTGGGTTGTCATCGATCTCAACAGAGATAACGGAGCCTCTGAATTCGATGTTGTTCAACTTCTCCAACGCGTCGTTCATGATCTCTTCAGTTGGGAACTCTAAGGCACCAGTACCGTCGAAATCTCTGCTGTTAACACTTGAGAAAGTGGTTTCCAGGTTGTTTTCACGGGCCAGGTCCTTAAGTTCTTGCCAGGAGCAACCTTCAGGCAAGTTCTTTAGAGTGATTCTGAATCTCTTGACAGGCATCTTAGAGAACATGACTTCCAAAGGCTGGTTGGCGAAAGTCTTACCGTTAACTTCCTCGATAGCCTTGGAAGCAGATTCAGCTTCTTCGAATTCGACGAAGGCAAAACCGTTAAGGATCTTGACCTCCTTCATGGCACCGAAGGGACCGAAAATCTCGTTTAGCTCAGATTCCTGCACGTCTAGAGGGAATGGTCTAACAAACAGTCTGGTGTTAGACAATTCGCCTTCTTGTTGGTGGAAAGTGGGCACACCTTGTGGAGGTTGGTTGTAGTATGGTTGTGGTGGTTCTGGGAACTGAGACTCGTAAGGCATTGGTTCGTGGTGGACAGGAGCATCCTGGTGCTCAACGTTCATCTCCTCGGCAGGTTGTTCTTGTTCTTGCTGTTGTTCTTGCTCTTGCTCTTGTGGTTGTTCCTGTTCTTGTTGCTGCTCTTGCTCCTGTGGGGCTTCAGCAGGTGGAGGAGGAGGCACGTCCTCTTGTTCTTGTTGTGGAACTTCTTGATCTTCAACTGGCTTATCCATTATGCAAATTTTTTTTTCTTTTGGAGTAGTGGATGTGTGTAAGCTTTGGGGGAGTATTAGTACTGTAAGAGAAGTACGTAAAGAAATAATACAGGAATGAACCTAATCCCACTCTATATATATAAGATGGCCAAAGGAAATTTTTCTTGAAAAGAAATTTTCTTTCGTTCACCATGATTATATGTAGTGTTCTACGTATGTCATCTGATTGTACGTTTATGATTATATATTGTATAACGAATATATCACCTGACCGGACCGTCTAAAGCCACAACGCGTCGCCAAAAGCAATTTTTCATCTGATCACGTTGATGGTCCATCTTGGTTTTGGGCTTCTGGGGCTTCTGTACGCCTTTGGGTACCACTCTCCCTGTTTCTGTGCTTTGGGTCTTTAAGAAATTTCATTGTGTTGGGCCATATATATAGATACGTGTTTGCTAATGTTCAAGTTACTATTTGGAGGGACTCGAGATCAACAAGGAGCTGCTTCTTTTTTTGGAGATAATAACGAAATTGTGAAATACGTGATGAAGTTTCTCTTGTTGTTGCTGTTGGCGCCTTTCATCAGTGCTCTGAGGTTCGATCTGAAGGCTGAGTCCAAGCCGGAACAGATGTGTATCAGAGACTTCGTCTCTGAAGGTGAGTTGGTGGTTATTAACATTGACACAGACGGTAGTCTCAATGACGGTAACGTGCTAAACTTGTACGTGCACGACTCTAATGGTAACGAGTACAGAAGATTGAAGAACTTCGTCGGCGAGCAACGTATTGCGTTCACTGCGCCAGCTACTACTTCCTTCGACGTGTGTTTCGAGAACACTTTGGACTCCAACCGTGGTAACAGAAACGCCAAGCGTGCCATTGAATTGGACATCGAGTCTGGTTCTCAGGCCCGTGACTGGAACAAGATCAGTGCCACCGAGAAGCTGAGACCAATTGAGCTGGAGCTGAGAAAGATCGAGGAATTGACCGATGAGATCGTCGACGAATTGAACTACTTGAAGAACAGAGAAGAGAGATTGAGAAACACTAACGAATCCACTAACGAGCGTGTCAGAAACTTCTCCGTATTGGTCATCATCGTCTTGACCTCTCTAGGTGCATGGCAGGTAAACTACTTGAAGAACTACTTCAAGTCCAAGCATATTATTTAGGAAAACGTTCTCTCTGTATTTAAGAATACATATACCCTATATAATTAACCCCTCTCCACAGACATAACTAAAATTTTGTTTTCATGATGCTTTAAAATTTAAACTACCATACATTTTTAAAACCTAAGATACCCTAACTTGCCCAGAACGTAGGCGAAGTCCAAGTATGTAATATACACACGTTTCCCACCAGTGGCTACACTTACCATATCTATCAAAGAGATGTTCTGTGCGTCGCCGAGGTAGTTCTCAATCTTTTGGAAATCTTTGATGCTCAGTACATGGTCCTTGATGTCCCGCACCGAACCATTTCTGTCCTTACCAGAGCTCCGGATTAACAGCTCCCACAAGCTGTCTATCAATGTCTCGTTGTCCATGAATACCAGTATGTGGTAAGTCAGCTTCAACAGTTTGTCAAAATCAACTATATCGGTGCCTTCTATCACCACTTGATCCTTTCGCACATGCTTGTAGAATCTCCTCGGCAGCTCCAGCGACTCAAAGTACGGCACCATGTCCTTGACAACCATATCTCCTTCCAGACTGAACTCAGCATACCGCGTCAATATCTCATCCTCCACTTCATCGGGAATCTTGGCCTCCGTAAACTTCTTCACTTGCTCATACGTAAGCTTAACTTTACTACTCATCACTTAGCCTAAGGTATGTATGAACGCCGTGTGATAGCTTCCTCAGCAAGCCTAGGTAATCCATATACACTACCAAAAAAAAATCCCATGTGCCCTCTTGAATATGCTATGTATCTTATCCCTCTCCAATACTTTCGAAAGACGTGCAGTTCAGCCATTGAAACTGGTATTATCATACCCTGCTACGTAAATTAAAACACGTGTTTGCCATACCCGACGATATCAGTGACTGCCAGAAGAAAAAAAAAGTCAAAATTCCCAACATCAAGCTGAAAACCTTCTTTGGAGACCAGGAAAGCAATCAAGTATTTGTATAATTGCAAGGACTATTAGCTGTTGCCAGACGGAGCAAAAGAGCTTATCTTGGGATTCAGAGGACACTCAGACGCCTATTGGTAAATAAGTTAACTGCGATTTCAGGTTCCCAGCAAACGAAACAGGGCGAAGGGGGTTTTTTGGGCTTGATATAAGCTTTGTTCTGCAAATTTACTGGATTTCTTTAGCATATCTTCCATTTCTAGATAGAGTGTTGAGCAATGAGTGATGGTTCTGTGGAGCCAGTGAAGGCTGATGATGCCGTGGTGGATAGTAGTAAGCGGACGCATGAAGAGATGAGTGCTGAAAATACTGAACCTGTCTCTGAGCAGGCACATGGCACAGGTTCTGAGAACGGTGACGGCGAGAACTCACTTGAGAAGGACAACGCTGAGAAGGATAACGCTGAATCAGAAAAGGGCTCGCCTTCAGTCACTGAAACTGCAGCAGACGACGATTCTTCAAAGACCGATGGCAATGGTGAAGAGAACCAAGACGCTGAAGGTCTAGCCGAAGATTATGATGAGGAGGATTTTGATGAGGATGAGGATGATGAGGATGAAGAACCAGCCGCTAAGAGAAGACAACAAGAGAGAAACAGGTTTTTGGATATTGAAGCCGAAGTCAGTGAAGATGAAGAGGATGAAGAAGATGAAGAGGATAGTGAGTTGGTTCGTGAAGGTTTCATTACCCACGGTGAGGATGAGGATGACGAGGAAGGCGTGGCAGGTAACCGTCGTGGTGACAGGCTGCATAGACAACTAGACCAGGATTTGAACAAATCTTCCGAAGAAGATGCCCAAAGATTGGCCAAGGAACTGAGAGAACGTTATGGTAGAAGTAGCTCTAAACAATACCGTGCTGCTGCTCAAGATGGCTATGTTCCTCAAAGATTCCTGTTGCCTAGTGTTGATACAGCCACGATTTGGGGTGTTAGATGTAGACCTGGTAAAGAAAAGGAATTAGTAAGGAAACTTTTGAAAAAGAAGTTTAACCTGGATAGAGCTATGGGTAAGAGAAAGCTAAAGATTCTATCTATTTTCCAAAGAGATAACTATACAGGAAGAATCTATATCGAAGCACCAAAGCAGTCCGTTATTGAAAAGTTTTGTAACGGTGTTCCTGATATCTACATTTCTCAAAAATTATTAATTCCAGTTCAAGAATTACCATTGTTGTTAAAACCAAGTAAATCTGACGATGTTGCTCTTGAAGAAGGTAGCTACGTTAGAGTTAAGAGAGGTATATATAAGGGTGACCTTGCAATGGTGGATCAAATTAGTGAAAACAATCTGGAAGTTATGTTGAAGATTGTTCCTCGTTTAGATTACGGAAAATTCGATGAGATTGATCCTGTTACTCAGCAACGTAAATCTAGAAGACCAACATTTGCACATAGACCGGCACCTCAGCTTTTCAATCCAACTATGGCTTTGAGACTTGATCAAGCAAACTTGTACAAAAGAGATGATCGCCATTTCACTTACAAAAATGAAGATTACATAGATGGTTACTTATACAAATCATTCAGAATCCAACATGTTGAAACTAAGAATATACAACCTACTGTGGAAGAATTAGCTCGTTTTGGCTCAAAAGAAGGTGCTGTTGACTTAACAGCAATTTCTCAAAGTATTAAGAAGGCTCAAGCTGCTAAGGTTTCCTTCCAACCAGGTGATAGAGTTGAAATTCTAAATGGTGAACAAAGGGGCTCTAGAGGTATTGTTGCTAAAAGTACCACTACTATTGCGACTGTCAATCTTCCTGAATTTCCCTTAAAACCTTTGGAATTTCCAGTATCGGCATTAAGAAAGATCTTCGAACCTGGTGACCATGTTATGGTCATTAACGGTGAACATCAAGGTGATGCTGGTTTAGTTTTGACAATCAAACAAGGTCAGGTCACTTTCATGTCGAATCAAACCAGAGAAGAAGTAACTATTACAGCTAATAACTTATCAAAATCCATTGACTCAACCCCAACCTCTAGTGAATATTCTTTGCATGATATTGTTGAGCTCAGTGCCAAGAATGTGGCTTGTATTATTCAAGCTGGTCACGACATTTTCAAAGTTATAGATGAAACTGGTAAGGTCTCTACAATTACGAAGGGTTCGATCTTAAGCAAAATTAACACATCAAGGTCGAGGTTAACTACAGTTGACAGCAGTGGTAATGAAATTAAGATTGGTGACTCCATTGTAGAAAAGATCGGTGCTCGTAGAGAAGGTCAAGTTCTTTATATTCAATCACAGCAAATATTTGTGGTCTCTAAAAAGATAGTAGAAAATGCTGGTGTTTTTGTTGTCAATCCTGTCAATGTTGAGGCCATTGCTTCTAAGGATAATATGCTAAACAATAAACTAGATTTATCGAAGATGAACCCAGATATCATTTCCAAGATGGGACCACCTAAGAGCTCAATGCCTTCCGCAGCTCCAGTACGTACTGGTCGTGAAGTCGCTCTTGGTAAAACTGTTAGAGTTAGATCAGCTGGATACAAAGGTCAACTAGGTATAGTGAAGGATGTCAATGGTGATAAAGCCACCGTCGAACTTCATTCCAAGAACAAGCATATCACTATAGACAAGAGAAAATTAACATACTATAATCGTGAAGGTGGTGAAGGTATAACGTATGATGAGCTAGTGAATAGACGTGGTAGACTACCACAAGCAAGAATGGGTCCAAGTTATGTCAGCGCTCCTAGACATATGGCTAGCGGCGCTTCCGGTGTCGTAGCTGATAATAACGGTGCATTGGCCGGTGGTATGACTCCTGGTTGGGGTGCTTTCGATGGTGGTAAGACACCAGCAGTTAACTCTCACGGAGCAGGAACCAGCGGAGCTACCTCAGCATGGGGCGGTGCATCCACATGGGGTGGCCAAGGTGCTGGTGGCTCTTCCACCTGGGGAGGTCAAGGTGGTGCTACTTCTACATGGGGTGGTCAAGGTGCTACATCAACATGGGGTGGTGCTTCCGCCTGGGGTAACAAATCCAGCTGGGGTGGTGCCTCCACATGGGCTGCCAGTGGTGAAGCCAATGGTGGTGTCTCTACCTGGGGAGGTGGTGACCGTTCTACATACGGTGGTGCCTCTACTTGGGGTAATAATGCAACAGGTGGGACATCTACTTGGGGTGGTAACAACCAAGAACAAAACAATGGTGGTAATAGATCTGCATGGAAAGACCAAGGCAATAAATCCAACTATGGAGGTGGGAGTTCATGGGGTAACCAATGAATGTAAATACTAAATCTATCTTCTTTCTTACTTTATTACATTTCTAATGAGCCTTCCCCAACGCGATTCAATATAGTCATCTTCAACCAGCTCTAATGACTCAAAACTTATAATATTTTATTTCTAGTTATAATTGTGCTATTAGTTTTTTTCCTTCGTCCCATTATTTTTTTTCTCATCATTTTTATTAATCATTTATTATACTCACTCACTAGATTAGTCTTCCTTCCATCTAGGAATGCCATTTTCCACCATCATTTATCCCTTATATGTTATTTTAAAGGGACGATCACGCATACACCAATAGATTCTTTAACTATTAGCATATATGTACATAAAGTTTCTAATAACAAAATACAAAGGACATGAAATTTGCAGGTCATGATGTGAATCCTTTTCCATTTTGAAATGCTATGTTCAGGTGTTCAGGTGTATAATTGATATGTAAACTTCAAAATTATAGTATTTGCTAATGAATATATGAACATATTTATATGTTATGGGTTGGGTACTCACAAACACCCATTTTGTTGTATATACATGGATAAACCAATTTGAGCGAGGAATTGGTATAGTTCTTGTGCAACAGACCTTGGAAATCATTTCGAAGTCCTTAGGAAATCCAACGGTTTCCTCTCTGGTACTTTCCTCTTCTTTGACTCCTTAAATAGAACATGCTTCTTGGCAATAGGATCATACCGCACCTGTGTTACTAGAGGAGCACCTTTCTTCACTGATATAAACCTAGAGTAGCCCGTCAGCGCAGTAGAAACGAGCTTCACCACCGTGTTCTTAGCCTTAACCTTGGCCATTATCAATAATTGTAATCCCTTGCGATCTAGCGTTCAAAACACTCACTGTTTAACGCTCAGCTAAGAGGCCATAACTACAACTACTATTGTTATAACGTTACAACATCTATAAAACCCAAAACCGGGAAGACTGGAAGGGGAGTAGTCCCCGTGATTTCTTACGTCTTGAAGTATATGCAAATTTTTCAGAAAGAAAAATTCTGAAAAATTTTGGTGGAAGAGACGCTCATAGTGTATAAGTGATGGGTGAAGTGTGTGTATATGTGGGTCAGTTGCACCGTTAATTGTAGAGGGAGTTAAACGCTGAGGAATAGGTATAAGAGCCAATGTCGCAAGCAGCACCAGAGATCATAGAGAACCCTGACGGGACGAAGAGTATTATCACTTACAAGACTGAAAATGGTGAGAAGTATAAGATTATTCAGAAGGTGAGAGATGTTAAGATAACTGAGCGTGTGCATAGATCTGTTGCTGAGAGAAGAAGCTGGGCCAAGTTTGGTGCTGAGAAGAACTCGCCACCTGGACCAAACAACTCTACTACACAATTCGGTGAAACCGTTGAGTTATTGCTTGACAGAAACTGGAGAAAGATCATTGAAGCCAGAACTCAAAAGCTTAAGGCATCTGCTTCTAAGACTATTACATGTAGACTGTGTGGTAACGCGCATTACACTATGAACTGTCCATTCAAGACCATTTTGAGTGAAATATCGGCATTGGAAGACCCAGCTGCTGCCGCTGCTGGTCCAGGTCTACCTGAAGAAGTGCCAGCTGGCAAGGCTGACTCTGGTATCACCGCAACAGGTGCTTATGTGCCACCATCTCGTCGTGCTGGTGCAAGAGATCCTTCTTCAGACGCTTACAGAGACGCTAGAGAACGTGATGACAGCTGTACATTGAAGATTCTACAATTGAACGAGAACGCAGATGAAAACACCCTAAGAAACGAACTATTATTCCCATTCGAACCTATCCAAAAGGTTGTCGTTGTCAGAAACAAGGAAACCGGCAGATCCAGAGGTTTGGCATTCGTTACATTCATTAATGAAGATATGGCTGAGAAGGCCTTGCACTTCTTAGACGGTAGAGGTTTCATGAACTTGATTCTACGTGTCGACTGGTCCAAGCCAAAGGTCCCAGCACCACAATAAGCGTACATTACTGATTAAACAATTGAATAAGTAGTAATTTATTTCTCTTGCCATTAATAGCATGCCCTTAAGTAATGTATGAATGTATATATAGATTCTAACATCATCACATCGTATCATTTTGATAATAAAGTTCATTTTTTATCTAACTGAATTAACTATAATGGCAAGCATAGGTCAGAAAAGTCCGGACTAACTAGCTATCATTTGTTTTGACCAGTGTGCTTTCTGGAGTTCCAAATTTAATTTTAAATAATGTTGTTTGATTTCGTTAAGGCTATGCGTAGCGTATATATGAGCGCGGGGGAGTTAATTGAAGATACTTACATAAAAGGAAATATACAAATAATATATATATTGCGGATGCCAATGATCCTTTGATATTCTTCAAATTTAAACAGGAATAAAATAAAACATGTGGAATGAATTCAAATGAACATTCTAAAGATCTCTTCTATAATTTAATTTTGCAAAAATCATAATTAGCGTTAATTTCATTAGCATTACGACAGGTAACACTCATAAGGCCAAGAATAAAATTAATTAAAGACAATCGTTTGGAAATAAAGTAACATCATAAAGTGTGAATATAGTTATGCTGCAGTTGTTTATTTAGCATCTTCTGGCTTCTTAGCGACGAATAGGAACATTGGGGTGAAAAGCTTCTTTCTACCACCTTCGACCAAACCAACAGCGGCATTTTCTAGGGCAGCGGTAACTTCAACGGAACCTTGTGGGGCGACACCAACCTTTTCCATTATGGAGACCATACAGTTAGTGAATTTTCTACCGAAGTAAGAGGTTCTGAAGAAAGTAGCGATATCGGATAGAGATTGAACGTACTTCCATTCACCGGTCAATGGGTAGTACCATGGGATTTCGTCATCCTCGTCAGCAAGATCCTTAGAAACTTCGACTTCGAAACCGACGTTCTTCAAAGCTTGCTTGGCAACGTCGACGGTGAACATCTTTGGAATACCATCACCTAGCTCGATCTCGTAAGCGATCTTACGGTGCTCTTCATTGTTTTCGTCGTAGTTTTCGGTCATGACCCATTCGTAAACGGCGAAAGTACCACCTGGCTTCAGCACCTTGTAGATCTCACCGTATACACCTTCCAGCTTTGGAGCGTGGCAAGTGGCCTCGATCGCGTACACTTTGTCGAAGGAATTTGGCTCAAACTCCATGTTCATAAAGTCACCTTTAACGAAATCCATGTGGTCTTGCAAGTTATACTTCTTGGCGTAGTACTTAGCCTTTTGGATCTGGTAGTCGTTGTTGTTTAGACCGATGATGTTACAGCCGGTGAATCTGGCGATGGTACGGGCAGGGCCACCGACACCGCAACCGACGTCCAGCACCAGGTCACCCTTCTTGATACCGGCCATGTATGCCAAGTACTGTTCGTGACGAGCCATGGCGGCTTGGAAGTTCTCACCTTTGTAGAAACGGGAGAAGTGGAAAGAGGAACCCCAGCCGTACTCGTAGAAGTCCGTGACAACGTTGTAGTAGGAGTGAGTGGCCTCGTTGTAGTCCTCCAAACGACGGTCCTCGGCCTCTTTGTCGGTCTTACCGTCCCAGTGTCTCAAGTACTTGGAAACAGCTTCACGTTGGGCGTTACGGTTCTTGGACAGCAACGCGGTCAAACCGGTCCTGCTCTCGGCACCTTCACCGTGCAATTCCTTGGTGAACTCAGCTTGTCTCTGTCTCAATTCCGACTCAGACATCTTTTCCTTCTGTATTAGTATCGGGAGAATTTCAATTCCTTGATATATTTTCTGTTATACGCTTTAGAATTGACGTCAAGAGCACAATAAACTGTATATTGTCTTTACCAATATATATAATAGAGCTGTCCAGAAAAATTTTGCGATGTTTACCCGATAACTTCCGAGATTTGAGCAGAAAGGGTACGAAGGGCTAAACGAGTTTTCGCAATTTTTTTTTCTTGCTTGCAGATGCAGTAACAATCCACTGCAGGGTCTTGACGGGGGGAGTAAGGGAGTAAACGAGACAATTTACATCTTCGAGTTCGAATCAGAGGATTGCAATAGAATTAGAACAATAAGAACAATAGACCAACAATAAGAACAATAGAATACTACAATAAGAATACTGGCAATAGCAGCAGAGAAAACCCCTTCCGTGGGATCCCTTGTGAAGCACTCTCTTAGGGCGAAAAGCAACGAGCACCTCCCCCCCCTTCCACCCTGCACTGCGGGTAACAATTCTCGGCGAAACGAGAAAATCCAAATGCCGCGGCGACGGCGGCGACGGCGGTGGGGGGAGTGGGGGGGCTAACGATTAAATACTTGGATACGTATAATCAGATGATGTTACGTACATATGTATGTCATGGTTCACAAGTGTTGCACATGTGTAACACGTACCAACGTACAACACACACACACCATGTATATGATTTTGTTGTGCATTACCTAACGCACCCGTACAGCAGCACCCCTCCCATTTGAAAGAGTTTGTGTCTGTTGTACCTGTACTTCCCCGTACAGCCCCGTACAGCCCCGTGTGTTGGTCTTTCTCCGGTTTGTATTTTGATTTCCGTTGTGTACTGTTTTGTACTGCTGCTTCTGTAGCCAAATGGAACCCGAAACTTTGTGTAGAAGGGTGAAAAAGGCCTTGGCACAGAACATAGCGGAGTGGGAAGGTACCCCTTGTTCCTGCAGCACCGTCTGTGTCACGCCAGCACAGTGTCCTTTACCGTTACTGAAAGAGGTGCTCTCCAGTTGCGAGTGCGGTAATTTCTTTGGGCGATACCGCATCGGTGAAGGACAGGTGGGAACTGGGAGGGGCTCTTCCCTCTCTCTATACACGTAAAACTGTGTGTGGGGGGATGATGGGCAGATTTCACCATTATATAAGAAAAACCCAATATGCAAAAGCTACTTGATAAGCGCTTACTTTTCGAAACCGCACGCAATACCAAATACCAGAAGAGCCTACAACTTGAAGGTTTCTTAGACACGCCAAGGACAAGGACAGAGACAAGAACTAGGAAGTAAAAGATGGCTGAGGTGGATAACGGTGGCGCACAGAAGAGCAGCGCTTCGAGGAAGAAGCGGTACCAGGAGCTGGATCCTGAGACGCGTATGAAGCGTGTGGCACAGAACAGGGCTGCGCAGAAGGCGTTCAGGGAGCGTAAGGAGCGCAAGATGAAGGAACTGGAGCGGAAAGTGGTGGACTTGGAGAACTTGACAAAGCTGAATGAGGTGGAGACCAACTTCCTCAGGGACCAGCTGAGTATCCTGGTGAAAGAGTTGCGGAAGTACAGACCAGAGACGAAACAGGACCATAAGGTATTGAAGTACTTGGAGAAGCACAAGGGTGGGGCTGCTGGCGCTGGGAACGGTGCCGCCACCGGCTCGGTGTCCACATCGACAAGACACACAGATCTCGCGGCGTCAAATGCTAACAGAGTATCAAAGGATTCTAGCATCTTACCTGGTGCGAAGATTATACGGCAAGATCTTGAGAGTTTCAATGAAAATAGGCATTTCAACGTCACAGGTCAGTTGACGCCACCTGGTAACACGTCCTCATCAACAACAGCAAACTCGGTTGCCGCTAATGCAAAGAAACAGTCTATTCCACATTCTGACTCCTCAGATTCTAATGAATCCAAAAACACTTGGAACACAGACCCAACCTCATCAGAAGACTGGCTAGACGACGTCATGACCTCTCACAAGCAGATATCGAGGGGCCAATCGGGCTCGGGCATAGATTTCAATAACTTCTTCGATGAGCAGGTTTCAGAGTTTTGTACTAAACTGAACCAGGCGTGTGGTACTAAAGCATGCCCCATCCCACAGAGTAAATCGGCTGCCACGACTCCTCTACCTGGCACAAGCAGTAACGGCAACAGCAACTCACCAATGATTATAAATGATACAATGGGAGATGTTAGTTTAAACATGCAAGGCAATGAGCATGGGAATGCTACTAATAACCTCGTCACTGATCCAGCTTTCTTGTCAAATACATGGGATGACATGTCTCCCGCCTCAAATCAACACTCCACTGGTGGTGCTCCAGGTTTTGGACAATTGGGATTCGGTGATAACTTGTTAGGTAACGACATATTATTCTCTCCCAATTCTCCTGCCTATTCGCCTTCAGTGTTAGGTTCCGGGAGAACACAAGAGGTTTACAGGTCGCCAGCTGTACAAAAGGTAGTAGAAAAGGAAAATGAAAGTAAATCAGTAAATTTCCCATTCATCAACTCATCTTTGGCATTCCCAGGTGACTATGATAACAACTTTTTCAGGGAAACAACTGATCTAAACTTTGATGACAACGATCAAGACGATAACTTCACCAATAGTAATGATTTAGTAAACGACTACTTTACAACAAATATACCAGATACAGACAACTCTGACTCAGCACTAATAGCAAATGGATTGGTTAAAGAGGAGCCATCAATGCAAACAGAAGATACATTCAAAGTACAAAACACAAATGATATGCTCAATAGTTCGAGGATGAAAGAAACAATTGACAATCAAAATATTGGTGAGAAAACGACTAAAGATGACAACGAAGATGATGACGAAGATGATGAAAATGACAATACTGTCGTTCCATCACGGGATGATGGTCTCTTAAGATGTTCAGAAATCTGGGACAGAATAACGGCACATCCAAAATACTCTGATATAGATATTGATGGGTTATGCTCTGAATTAATGGCAAAAGCTAAATGTTCGGAAAGGGGTGTCGTGATCAACGCCGATGATGTACAGGTTGCTTTAAATAAGCACATGTCTTAATCACCTGTCTATATTATCTCGGTAGATCAAAATTCACATTCAAGACACTCGTTACTGGCATACTTAAAATCATGTAAAAATGGACATGGCCGACTATCTCAATTTTTTTTTTATTATTCTTTCAATACAATTTAATACTGGTTTTTTTTATTAAATTTTCTTTTTAAGAGAAGGTTTTCCATTATTCTAATCTTTAATACTTATAAGAACTACTAAAATAGGAAGTCAAACTTAAAATATCTTTGTACATGTATACTAAAACCTATCGCGATCGAAGTTAGGTGAGAGGTGAATGCTTTCATTGTATAATGTTGTGTAAACATTCTTAGATATCAAATATGATCAATAACTATAACAGAATGACTAACAGATCCTAGATTATAATTCACGCTTTGGTCAAGAATCTGTATTATTCCGAGATTTTATGTCATACAGTACGCCCTCTCATTCGGTTATTTCTCTTGACATCTCATCTCATCTCATTGAAACTTGGAATTAAAATGGTATCTTTTATCATATTTTAAAATTTAGATAATTCAAACTCTCGGAAATATATCGTATCTTTAAATATAACACTAGATAGACGGTCTGGTTTGATAGGATTTGATTAATGTGTTAATGTTGTGATCTATGAGTTGACTAAATGGAAAATTATCAAATCAGAACGCTACAGGATCAACTAACATCAAGTAAACTAAGAGATCGAAATGCAGGACTTCAAGAGCTTCAATCTATCCTGAAAGACAATCCTGGATGTATTGCTAACGAACAAATTAATGGTTTATTAAACACACTATTGAGTTTATTAGAAAATGAGGCGGGCAAGTATATTGATAGTATAGAAGATGATACGGATTCTAGACAACGGAAAGAAAATATATCAATTAGCAGATTTTCAAATATCACATATACTTTAAGACTGTTCATTGAAACTGTAATCGAAAAGTTCAAGCTTAGCCATTTAAAGCTAACAATATCGGCTGTTAAGGACCTATTTTACAATGACGCCAGACTAATTGTACCGGTAATCAATGATGTAACATACTGCATTCTGGCAATTGTGAAATCTGAAATATTTGGAAACAAAATTGGACCATCTCAATGGCTTGATGTTGCTGAATATACACTTTGGCTGATAAAGATAACATCCTCAAATAGATCAAATATAAGAGCACTCACTAACTCTTTAGATACCTTCTATGTCCTGTTAATAAAAGGTTCAATTTCACTTAGTAAAGTTGCGAAGGAAGCCTTGGTCATAATAACAAATTTAATCGTTTTTGAGAAAGGTGAAACTGCTACTACAAATGTCTTACTATCCATTTCCTCAAATTTGGTAGCTAGGTTGCATTGCCAGCATTATTATGATACCACATCTCTAATAATTGAATGCTGGAAACTCTACACACGGATTGGTAAAACAAACAATTTCAATTTGTTAAATGACATTTCAAAAATAGATATCTTTGGTGGAGGACTATTGCAAAACCAAATTCCAATTATGCCTGGACAAGAAATTATGGGAAGCCGTATCAGCCACAGTGTTGTATTATCTACATTACAGGACTATATTCCAATGAAAGTAAAAGAAATGTTGGGTGTTGATCATTCATTGACGATTGGTATTTATGACGACCTAAACAATTCTAATATGGATTTGACGTATAATACTTTTGCAAAGACACACTGCAAAGATCTAGCATGGTTAAGACTGTTTGGACTTTATGACACTCTATGCCTTTATTATAGACTATCTAATCAAGAACGAGAGAATAATGCTACCCAAATTCTTAAGAAGATCAAATATGAAGGTAGTTTACAATCTAATCTGAACCAATGCAACTCATTATTAGACTACTCTCAGAGTTTGTTAGAGTCGGATGATCCGTTAATTCAGCTACTGGGATGTAAGCTATTCTTTTTGCTAAATTTGGATCACCCCATAGCATGTAATACTGAACTTATTGATAGACTTTGTATTAACACCAATAATATTTCATTGACTTCGTGGCATCTCGCGTGTATATTTACTAATATCAGTTATGGTTTGTGGAATTTTGATGAAACCCTATACCTCAAGGTTCTAAAGTATATTACCCCACTATTATCAACTAGTGAAGTAAATATCATGGCATGTCTGATATTTAACAAATTACTTCACTCCTTGACAAGAGAACCAATTGATGAGCTATCATCTCTGGTTAATAGCATAATCGCGTCCCCTGATTCCGTTTTACCTATAGAAATTTCATCTGTTACCTGTGAAGCATGGAAGCATATTTTTGTGTTTGCGATAAACAATCTCAAAGTAGACAACTCCTTATTGCTTGATTCATTTAGTAAGTGGATTAATCACAATATAACACAAACTATCCATATTGAGCATTTAAAATTGATATTCGAATTTTTCCTTTGGTCACTTGATGTTGTTGTTGGCAGCACATCGCATAATAAGCAACACAACACCTATAACCTATTAAATTTGAAAACAAGCGATAGTGCCTTAGCAATATGGTATTTTTATGAAAACCAAAGAAAGTTTTTGACACAAACCATACAAACAAGTTCACAAGCATCGGTCAACACGAAGTCCATGGTTTGTCCAATAACCAGCACAAATATAAAGATTCGGTGGTTGTTGAATATAATCGATAACTATTTTACTACTTCTAAAAACCACAGTTTGAAGTATACTTTTGCTATTTCACTGATTTACTTTATTAATTTTATTGAAAAAAGTGGTAAGGTATACACATATTTGAACCAAGAACTAAACCAAAGGTTGAACTCGATACTTATCGAATTGGATTTTCTGTCTTTTGACAAATGGGAAGAGGGCAAACAATTTATTGAGATAATCTGCAATCAAGAAACTTTCTTCAATAGATTGCACAATGACGTAGTATTCAAAGATAATATTTTACTATCATTGATTAACTTGTTTGAGAAAGAATACAGTCATTTTTTGAATGCAGATAACGGGTCCAATGCCAAGACTGGTAATGACATATATCTCAACCAGCGCAGTATTTTGCGTTTTCGTACAGATATTAAATTAATGACACAGTTTTTCACTTGTGTGGACAGTAATGTTCCGGGGAAAATTGGCATATATTTGGATAGGTTATTGTTATATTCGATGGGTCCGAATGAGTCTCTTGTTTTAGATGAACTTTTATCATGGGTAACCAACCCGTCGAATAATCAATATTACGAAGTCCATTCCCTTGAAAAATTATGTCAGTTTTTAGCCAAATCACTGCTAAATTCGAAATATCAGCTTTCTGATTTCTCAATGATCAGGCTTGGGTTATTTTTAACTTCCACTATCGAGTTATGGGTAAACGTGAAATATAATATATTGAATTCTGATTGTAATGACTTTCTTATCTGGATAACCAATAACTTAGTGCAAAATAATTTTGGTGAAACAGGCACATTTGTTGTGCTGATAAGGTTGTTCATTTCTGTCTTAAAACACAACTCTACAGTGAACAGCAGCTGCGCCATTAAGACACAAGATTTATATTCAATGTTGATATTTTGCATGAGAAACGTTGCTTATTCGACTTTAGGTAATATTGTTGATGAATTAAAAGCTTACATGTCAAAAAAAAGTCATAAAAACCGGAAAACCATATTGGATGATTTAGTTGAATTATTTGAACCCATGCCTGAAAGTGTAGAAAAGGCTGCATCATCGTGTTTTGTATTATTCGGCTTGCTGGACTGCAATGACACAAATTTTGTGTACACCTTGGATATATTTTCAAACTACGGTAATATTCCTCACATATCATTTTTTTTAAAAAAAGCAGTGAAGAATTATGTCAACAATTATTATCAAGGAAACAAAATTCAATTGTTGAACGTACATATTTTAGAGGTCATCCGACAATGGACTAAGAGAAATGATACTGATCGTCAGCTTTATTTTAACTCTGTTATTGGAAGTCTTTTTGGTTTTGGTTCGATACAAGAATTTGAAAGGCAATATAATAGAGAAATATGCGCCCTAATATTTAGTCGCTCGGATAGTGAATCACTAGAAAGAAATTTTTTTTCTGATCGTAATACTAGCAAATGTGAGATGTTAAGAAGATCTCTATACCTTCTAATTCCTTTGTCATATTACGATAATGGTGTGGGAGATATGGTTTTCAATAAGCTCAAAGACTCTTTCCGTGGCCAATTGGAGAGCGTTCTAAGCTCTAATTTCATAATCGTTATGCGATATGCTTTAAAGTTATGTGATTGTAGTGATTATACATCTGTTTTAAATGAGATGCAGCGGCCAAATCAATCGAGCTCACTCCTAGAGTTGTTTATGGACAGCGAGATGAAAAATGCAATAAATAGAATGAATATTTATATCACTGTTCATTCTGTTATAAAAATTTTCAAAAATTGTGGTAAGAGTAGACAAACACTATTACTTGATCTGAGAACTCTTATATTATGGATTATCTCTGATATACAAAAATCAGAATCTAGTTGGGAACAGAATAATTATTTGAGGCAGTTGCAGCTGTTGGTATTTTTATATGAAGACACTTTTTTACAATCAGTTCTACATATAGAATTGATGAACTGGCTATCCTATCTCCTTAAAATAGAGAACATTGAAGCCGATGTATTTTTACTATTAAATTGTTTGTTATCATTGATTAAGCCTAACAGTTTAGATAAACCTGATTCACTTACTCTTTTTTTTTTAAATGTTTTACACTTTTACGTGAGAAATAAAGAATGTTTAAAAATTGGGGACGAGGATATGAATATGTTATCTAATAATCTGTCTACGGTTAATAGTATTGCTTTGAAACTCCTTACCAATGGGCAGGTTACTGATCTTATTTACAATCAGGTTGGTGATCTAACTTCACAAATGTATTTTGCTGAGGAGGTGGAACTGTTTGCCTTGTTGATGACATTTGCACCCCCTATGCCAGACTATGTTAGTCACAAGATGAATAAGAAATTTATTGAATATGTGTACAAATCAAATAATTTGATTGACATAGACAATTTTTCATTATGGTTTAGTGACTATTCTACCCAATATTCCTCTTTAATTTTAGAACTGGAAGAAAACTCTTCGTTTTGTGAAAAAGATGGATTTGGTATAGATGATATGGAAATAGTTTATGACTTTTCTGATAGTGCGGTTAGCGCTATGTATTCGGTATTATTTCGAAGCCTTATATCTATAAAGCCTACCATAGGATTCAAGAGTTTTGCTCTGAGTAATATTATATGCCATCTTATTTCAATAAACATCCTAAAAGATAAGGATTTACTGAGTAAATTTTTGCGTGCAACCAAAATGAAAATTGCATTCTCAGCGAAAGAAATTGATGAAACAATAATTGAGCATTTTGGAAAATCTAATTGTGGTTGTGTTATCTCCGAGCACTACCTTGAAAGTGAATTTTTTGACACAAATATTCCTTATAAAGACTGGTTGGTCAAACTCTGTATGTTTTTCATTTCACAAATATCTTTGAACTCAAAGGAAATTCAATGGTTTATTCCTTTGTGTTATGAGTCTATCGATTTTTGTGAACAAAACGTTTGTATATTTTTTCTGGCTGCGTTTTCATTTGATCATCGGCGAATGAGTTCAACTTGGAAACACATATTTTCACGTTTAAATGACCTCACAATGGCAAGCGACTGTCTAGCAAAGTTAACACTATTGTTGTCATTCATTCGTCTTATACGCTCAGGAGCTCTTCAAGGGCGCAAAGAATATTCAAACTTATACCAGAAAATTGAGTTCAAAGGTGTTATAGATGCAGCTTTAAAGATAAAGGATTCAAAATTTGCATTGCAACTTTTTGAGGAAGCATACATGTGCGAAAACGGTGATTATGATGTTGCTCTTTTGACTAGTATATATGAGCAATTGGATGATGTTGACATGTTATATGCGTTGCCAACACCAATTTCACTAAATGGTTTTATTAAAAATGCTAACAGACTATCACCGCATTCTTTAAAAGCACTGCAGTTGAATGGTGCATATTTTGATGCAAACTTTAATCATCTGGTAGATAATGGATCTCACCAATTAGTCAATACCCTCACAGGAATGGGGTTTAATGCGTTAGCGGATACCGCTGATCTAAGAACTAGCTGTGATAATGCTGCAGATGCTTATCTAAGATGTCTTCAGTTGGATAAATGGGATCTCCCGAAACCCAAAGCAATTGACTGTAAAATAGTTTCATTTTACAATACTGCTTACGACCTGAGAAATACTAATATAGAATTTGTTGATCTACTACAGAATGCAGAGATACAACTTTATAAAGCTAAAGCAAATTTTTCAAGCAAGTTAGAATGGTTTGAAACAATTAGGGAATATGTCAAAACTAAGAGAGCCATTATTTCGCTGAAAACTGACACCGATATATCACGATTCAAAATAGACCATGTAATAAACCCTGATAGGTATCTGGAAAATGCACTTATTTCCGACATAAAGATTAACTGGCAATTTAGATATTTGATGTTAAAGATATATGTTGAACGAGAGAAATTCGCAAATGAAGCTATGAAATGTATACCTATTTTAGAGCTCATTCACCAGACTGAATTAAGTGTCGACTTTCATATCCAACAGACTTCGCTTTCTAGAATATTAAGCATGGAAGCTGCTATGAAGAGATTTCATATTGCAGATACAAATTTGGTGGAGCAGTTGAGTAGGCATGTTTCTTATGTGACAGCTTTAGCTCTGCGCGAATTTGGTGAAACCAAGGCACCGTTGACTATATTATCTAAATTGTTATCTGATAAATCCTACAAATTAAATTATAATACCTTTGTAAGTGATGATGAGGTTCGTGCGCAGCTTATATGGGATAGTTATCAGGCTAAGGTGAAAAGTGGTATTCAAATTTTTGAGAATGATGTCGAACATTGGGATGTTTCGATAAACAATATACGGTCCGCTCCGGATACAATATATAAGGTGGCTAACTTTTTGAATCTTGAAATTAGCCGTCTAAATGGGAGTGATCAACTGAAAGAAAAACAGAAAAGTTACAGAAGGACTAGGCAAGAGCTTAAAGATATTGAAAGTGTGGTTAAAAGTTCCAATTTATCCAATGAGGAATTATTAGTAGGACAAAAGCATTACCACAATCTCAAGACGCATATGGAAAATGATAGACTGGCAATTGAAAATATTTGTCTCACTAGAAAAAAACTCATCAAGAGAGCACTTGACTATTATGTCCAAATACTGATATTGACCAATAATTATGATTATGATGTTTTAGATAGATTCTGTGGACTCTGGTTTGAGAATGATGATGATGATGACATTAATACAGACCTCACTTCAAAGCTGTCACAAATTCCAACGTGGAAATTCTTACCCTGGGTAAACCAATTTACTTCTAAACTCTCACTACTTAAGAGTAAATTCCAAAAGCAATTATGGTATATCATGAAAAGACTTTTGTATAAATTGCCATTTGAGACCGGTTATGCGGTCATAAATCTACAACTTTATGAAAAATATAGTGATAAACTAGACGAAAAGATCTCTGAAAAGATCAAAGCTGCAAATTTAATATTTGATCAATTGCAAAACAGTCAGATTAGCGTTAAAGAAGGTGAATACTTAAGAACTATTCAGGAGTTTTGTTATGCAACACTAGAAATAGCAGAATTGAAGGTGAAGGGCAAAAATGCTCAAATATCATTAGAGACACTTAATATTGGTAGATATTGGATCACGGAGTTGCCCAAAAAAAACCTTCCTTTACCAACTGTAACTCGTACTATAAATTCTTCACAGTATACTCTTGATTCCTCTAGGAATATTGTGAAGGTTATTGGAAATATCACAATAACATCTACAGGTCTTTCTTTACCTAAGGTTATGACTCTACTTTTGTCTGATGGGTCAAGACATAAGGTTGTTATAAAATATGGTTCTGATGATCTAAGGCAAGACGCCATCATGGAACAGGTTTTTCAGCAGGTGAATAAGATCTTTGGTAAAGACGTTGAAATGCGAAGGTCTGATTTACATATGAGAACTTATAATGTTGTTCCCTTGGGGCCAAAGGCTGGTTTGATTGAATTTGTAAATAATTCTTTGTCTTTGCATAGCATTCTAACTGATATTCACAAAGATGATAATTATAGTTGGTTAGAAGCACGCAGAAGCATGAAGGATGTTCAGTCAAAAAGCGACAAAGAAAGAATCTTAACATATCTAGATATCACAAAAAAAATTAGCCCAAAATTCAGAAACTTCTTTTTCAATTCATTCATTGATGCCAATGGCTGGATATGTGCCAAGAGGAAATATACAAAAGGGGTAGCCACTAGTTCTATGGTTGGTTATATCCTTGGTTTAGGGGATAGGCATTTAAATAACATTTTGATAGATACCACTACTGGTGAACCCATTCATATTGACCTAGGTATAGCATTTGACCAGGGTCGGTTATTAAAAATACCTGAGTTAGTGCCCTTTAGATTAACTAGAGATATTATTGATGGTTTTGGGATAACAGGTGTTGAAGGGATATTCCGCAGAACTTGTGAGCAAGTGTTAAATGTTCTCAGTAGAGACTCTGAAAAGGTTATGTGTGTTTTAAATATCTTGAAGTGGGATCCCTTGTACTCATGGGCAGTATCTCCTTTCAAGAAGCATAAATATATGTATGATGATAACTTAGAGGGTCATATGACGACTGCAACAAATAATTCTAAAGTTATTGAGAGGAAACTAACACCAAAGCTAGACTCAGATGAAAATCAGCAATCTTATAGAGCTCTAAAAGGTGTTCAAGAGAAGCTGGATAGAAATGGTTTGACGATAGAGGCAACAGTAGAAAAACTGATACAAGAAGCTGTCGATGAATCTAATTTAGCCTTGATCTTTAATGGTTGGTCTCCATTTTATTAGGTCTTAGGCTTCTCATGAAAATTACGAGGTGTATATTGTATATAACATTGTACTTTAATTTTCATTTTTGCATTTTTTATATTTTGGATGACTGAGCCGGACGTAGTGGATTAGGTAAACTGCACAACATAACATAGGTAGGAAAATGGATTAAACGTCAATATACATATTTCATTTGTTAATTAATTATAAATAATAGTTACAAGTAACAAAATATCTAATGCGAAGCCCCAAAGAAAAGGGATGCAATTAAGGAAGTAATCATGATTATTATTCCCCAAATAGTCATCACTAAGCCAATATATTTGAATATGACAGTTGATTTACGTAGAGGTAATTGATTACCATTAGAGGTATACTCCGTACCAATCAAACTCCAACCAAAATATCCAGGTAATATAAATGATATAGTTGTTGATCCTGTAGCACCGACAATGGCTAAAACCCGTGCTAGAGAGGTAACTGAGATTGCCAACAGGTAGGAACAGAATAAAATACATGCTGTAATAACCATAAATCGCTTTGTATCCATGCACTCTTCCTCTTTATCATTTGCTCTTGAATTTATAGATGTCACATCGTTATTGATCTCGAGATTATCAGCATCTACTGCCGTCAACTCATATGAGGTTTGCGGAGAATATCTGTCCTGTACATATTTTATCATGTTATTGATAGATTCTCTCGCAGGATGACATTGCAAAGGAAATGCCAGCATTACTAAAAGAACAATTGCAATCCGACCAATAGTGGTAGATAATGTATCAGGATATAATGCAATAATGTTTCCTGTAATGTTGTCACCAAATGTCAGGTAACCGGTACTACCAATGACAACATATAGTACAAAGGCCACCAGTATTGATACAATTGCGATATACCTAACGTAAGTAAATCCAGTATTTTTCTGTTCATTTATTACTGAGAACATGTTATGATGACAAGTGTATGCAAAAACAAATATAGGTAAGGTGGTTAAAGGTGTTGGCTCCCCATGAGGTAAACCAACTGATACTTCACCTTTCAATTCTCTTAGTTCGGTTGTCTGATGAGCAAAATGAACAATAACTAGTATACACAAGTATGCTACAGAGCCAATAGCAATCATAGAAGCGTATCTTAAAGAATTCAGCCTCCTCATAAAGCATAGTGGCCCCACAATGAACAACATGACGAGAGTGATGTTAACGTTTCTACTCAGCAGTAATCCAGACGATGATACTCGGGACCATATTTTAGGCATAAGATCCCCAACCACAATCATATATGATACACCTACACCAAAACACTTGATAGCGATTGCAGCGTCAAATAATATTGAAGACGCCGGGTTCACCACCTGCGCTAACGAGAAAAACGACACGTTCTTCAAAGGACCGTACTTGGCAATTCGAGATTGCAATAGAAGACCCATCATAGAACACAGTCCGCAAAATAGCAGCATAAATATCGCTGGCACCAGGCCGAACGGTCTGAAAGCATACGGTATTGCCAGAATACCAGCTCCACAGGCAGTATGCAACAATGTCACAACACCGGACCGTGCTGTTGACATTCCCTCTTTGAAGTTAGTTGGTTTACTGGAGAGTACAATCAATGACTGTGGCTAAGTGGTCATCTTAGTCATCCCTCTGTTGTAAACACTATTCAAATAAAGCTCATCGCGTTTCGCTCTTGAGTTGATCCTGAAACAAGGATTGGCAAAAATAGTAAAGATCAATAATGAAATCGAATGGGATATTATCTTATATACAGGAATAGATAGCTACTATGTAGTGTGGTGTAATAAATGAAAGAATGCAGTAGATACATGAAGCAGGGATAAAGCTTACATAGCTAAACAAACTTGCTCAGTAACCTTTCCTTCTGGCATCCTTGACAATCTCGATGAGTCTCTTGAAACCTTTCTTGAAATCACGTCTATGGCGTTGAGATCTCTTTAATTCCGCAGCTTTACCGGGCTTCATGTGGAACCTCTGCTTTCTCTTATCCATGGGCACCCCATTAGCAATCAGTTTAGTGGTCAATCTTCTCACTGCAGTAGCAGTATCCCCATTTATCACTCCAACTGTTCTACCAGCCTGAACACCTCTAATAGGCGTCTCCAACGCCTCCTCTCGTAGCTGCATATCTTCTGCACTGACTAGGATGTTAGATTTCTTGTCCTGTCTCATACCAAACCCTGACATCATACCAGTCGTCAGAAGACTCTGCTTGTCAGCCAACTTATCGAATGGATTGATTGTCTTGCCATTATTTAGCACCGCTCTGCAAGCAGAGAAACTCCTGTAAAATCGCAACATGAACCTAATGTTAATGGTCCCTGACGTGCTGTTCCGCTCGAGTAGACTAGTTTCTGGTGACTAGTGGTCTCAAAACCGTCTATTTCCTTTATAACTTCAAGTTTAGAAGTCTCAAGAAGGGCACATTGCGAAGACGTTCGCCATGATTAGTTGGCAAGCAAAAGAGGGAAGGCCCATCTGGGGGAGATGAGCTACTTTAAATTAATTAGGTTTATAGTGTCCAACAGTAGCCATCTGATACTGATCTCAACCGCTTCAACGATGTACACCCATATTGACCCTGAGCAGCTTGTTTTTGAAGACGTGGTACAGTGCCGGCGTGTTCTTAGAGTCAGGAATGTCAGCGATGAGAATATTATATATAAAGTAAGGACTACAGCTCCTGATCTATACATTGTGCGGCCGAATGTACACACCATACTACAAGGACAAGAACTAGAGCTTGAATTTGTGTATCTGGGTCAGGAGACCTCACATTCTGGCAGAGACAAGTTCATGATTATCACGGCACCAGTTGGCGATACTAGTTATGATAAGCAGGTACTGGAGACTGATTGGGACAAGATAGTCAGCGGAGAGTTGAAACATCGTGCTGTATCTAAGAAGATCCCAGTGTTGATGACTAGTGAGGAAGGTGCAAGAGGTGCTAGGGAGTACATCCCTACTCGGAAATACGTGATAATGCTCTGCGTTATGCTGGTCATTGTAGCATATATTCTTAAGAAATTGTTTTAAGAAAAAAATTGGAGGGTCTGAGTTCTATGGTTAGAGCGAACGGTTACAAGTATACTTTTGCCAACCGGATTGGCCTTTATATGAAAAGTATGGATACATGTACCTTTTTTATATCGCTATAGAAAAAAAAAACTGGGAAAATAACCAACCAAAAGTCTTACATAGTATATATAGAGTAACAAGGCGGTAGAAATAAACTTCAGCTAAGCGATCGTAAAGATGGGAAGTATGCAGAGGCATACGCTCCGTACCACCTATTGCTCCTTAGCTTGAACATTTAAGAAACCACCTTGTAAAGTCTTTAGAAAAAAGACCCTTAACATGCTTGATATTCTCAGATAATATGATATTAAAAGATATAATAATGGTTTTTTTAAATTTTCCTTTAAAATTTTCTTTTTGGTTTGCTAATATGATGGTTACTTTGAATAAAAATGGGTTATTATTTTAATGTAAAGTTAATTTATTGGATGATATTGTGAGTTGTATATTTTTGGGATTAATGAACATAATTGTTACTATATTTAAGCTTCCAAAGCTAGACGACCCTTAGCGTTGGTAACCTTGACACCCAAAGCCTTAGCTCTAGCCAACAAAGTAACTCTGTTCTTGGAGGAGACGTTGTGGGCAATTTCGGCGGCGTAAGACTTGGTGTGCATAGTCAAAGTTTCCAAATCCTTCAAGTTGGAGACCAAGACAACCTTGTGACCAGATGGAGACATGAACTTGGTCTTCTTGTTGGAACCGTAACCGATGGTTGGTTCAGAGATGTTACCTCTGAATCTTCTTCTGACGACAGAGTCGATACCCTTTTGCTTTCTCCAGTTCTCGGAGACTCTGTGGTATCTGTCAGAGTGATGACGCTTGAACTTCTTAGTGTGCTTCTTGACAATCTTTGGGTGAGGTAGAGAGGCAGCCATCTATAATCAATATTTTTTTCTTCTTTTCTTACCTAGGTATAGTAAAGAAAACAATCTGTTAGTAAGAGTTCTTCTATCTTCTGTTTGAGCATTTAAGACCCTCCCAATCCCTTCCAATCGAAAAACATTACAACTTCCCCGTATAGTTTTCCCAATTTCAGAGGTCGGTATCGCCTTACTCGCTCGCGCTCAGCTTCTCATTCAGCTTTATAACATACCTTTACTTTAGTTCTTTTGATCTGTGGTCCTGATGGAAGTTATTATACAACCAATATAACGTACTATTATATTATATCAATATATTTTAATACAAGTTTTGCCTGTTAGTGGTGTAAACTCACTACACTGTATAGCGTCGACAGTTTGCCCCGATGCCAAAGTAAATTTTTCAGAAATTTTTCAGAAACGGAAATTTTTGAAAAAAAAAAATTTTCAGTCATGCAGAACGTTCACATCATATGCCAAACTCGTGCCCCACTACACGTATCCTTCACCTCCCCCCGATTGCCCAACACCCCCACTCTCTCCAGCTTGCAGTGAGAGGCTGTGCAACACGCTTGTGTGCGGGTATTTCTTCGCACATTCTCTGGTGTTCCACTAAACCACGTACACATGTCCACACACATCACACACACACATCGCATACACACGTCCACCACTAACATTTCTCGTACACACCAACCGTGTATTCGTGTATGATAATGGCATTTGAGCTACACAACTCCCACCCCACCCCACACACACTCACTCACCATATTGGAAAAGGGTGGGCAGTTACCATATTAGGCGATCTTTGAGGGGAAGCTGTTCTCAGATTCGAAAAGATTGGGGGAAAGTGCAGATTTGTGTTGTAATATTGTGTGTATGGGTGTATGTGGGTGTATGGGTGTGCAAGTCACAAAACTTTCATGTTTAGAAGGAAGTCCACTTTCGATTACTAAATGACGTCATTTTTAGAAAAAATTTATTAGAATATTTGTAAGCCCATTGTTTTAAATAAGGCCTGGGCAAGTATACCATGTGAGGTAGTAATAGTATATTGTGCTGTGTTTAAAATTCTGTACCGTACTATGACTACAATGGGAGGTCCCTACTTCAAATAGTTGTAGCTAATGTCTTGGAATGCAGGTTATCTGTAATATTGTCTTGTATGCTAGATATCACCCGATAATAACGTGCGCCTCACATGGTGGGATCGCTGCTGGAGCGATGATCTGTGGGCTCTGAGTTTTCCTTAAGTAGGAGTGGGAATATATTAAATATATAGCCCTTATATTGTAGCGTGCTTGTCTTTCACTCTCATACATCTCCCTCACCCCGCAAGAGTAACGAGAGCTAAAAATGTCTTATAATGAGGAGCAAGAGAAAGTGGTGTTGTCGGTGCTGTCCCATGACAAGCATGCGTTCTATGACATTCTGAATGTGGAGCGCTCCAGCAGCGATGTGGATATCAAGAAAGCGTACAGGAAGCTCGCCATCAAGTTACACCCGGATAAGAACCCCTACCCGAAAGCACACGAGGCGTTCAAGCTCATCAACAGGGCTTTTGAAGTGCTCAGCGACTCGCAGAAGAGACAGATATACGACCAGATAGGCCGGGACCCCGACGACAGGTCCTCCGGTATACCGAGCAGTGCAGCTGCGGGCGGCGGCCGCGGTGCAGCTGCTTACGGCCCAGGATTCGAAGAGTTCAACCCTTTCCAACAGTTCTTCTTCCAACAACGGCAACAGCAGATGTTCCCACAGGAAGACCTTTTCGACTTCTTGTTCAATGGAGGTATGGGGGGCGGCCCAGGCGCTTCATTCTCCTTCGGCGGACCTGGCGGGTTCCGCATGTACACAACAGGCAACGGCCCTTTCCAAAGAGCAAGGTTCAGAAGAGCAGATCCTAGAGAGGCTTATAGACAACAGCAGCAACGCCGCCAAGGAAATCAAGAAAATGAATTGGTCAACTCGGAACTTTACGAAATGCTGCGGATACTCGCTCCTTTCCTGCTGCTTTTCCTACTGCCATTGCTGGAAAGGTTCATATTTGGTTAGCCTTACTACCACACATTTCTGTTTCTTATTGTTTTAGTTTCGCTCGCAATATTTTATTACACCGTTTTATTTTCTGGTTTTTGTATGGTTCAATTATAGAATCGATAAGTTTTACGACATGAATAAAGAGATTTATTCTTAGACACTTTTTAGGATTCATAGAGACTGACAATGCTTTTAGCCCTATGCATAATATCGAGGATGATTTTTCCAAGATACATATGTTTTAATATGGTTATACCTCTCCTTGACCAAAGCATTCAACAGATGTCGTTGAGTGTCAGTATATTGGTAGATATCATGACATTTGATAAAAGTTGCTCATTTCGCTGTCTTGCCTTTTTATTCCACATTTATTTCCATCAGACTTTGAATGCCTGCTTGCTTTTGCCATTTGATGAGATGGTGAAACATTTAAGCAGGACTTTAAGGCTCTCTTTTTGTTAAGGCTTCTCATGAAGCGCTCATACTAGATATACATTTCTCATTTTTTTTACATACTTTACGAGCTTTTTACATTTTCTTTATTTCTTTATACCTGTATAATATTAATAGTTATAGCATCAAAAAAATACTCAGACATAATGGTTTTAAGAATTTTGCTTGTTAATATCTACAGAGAAACAACATTGAAATATAAAAGAATGCTAAGTTTTGCTTTTACTTTATATAAAAACAGTTTATAATATATTTACATAATTTTGTCGTTACATACATTTCGTTATTATAGCAATGTTTTATGCGTTTCACATACCAGAGTGTAGCCGGCTCACTCTAGGTCCTTCATCCTATCTCTGATTATTCGATCTATCTCTTCATCGTCTTCCTCATCTTTCATCTTGAACCTTAACTTTTTGGTCAATTTGGATGCCATGTTCTCAGAATTATTTGTTGCTTTTTGTAATTCCGTTGATTGTCTCTTAATCAATTTGCCACTGGGGAGTACCTCATATTCTTCTGAGGACCGTGAGTTCCCGGTTATATTCAAGGATAAAAGCTTCAAGCTATTACCTCTAGTTGGTTTCGGAGGAGAAGTAGCAGAGTTACCACTATAACTTGTATGGATGTCATCGTTAGCAAACCGCGAGGACAAATACTGATCGTCTTCCGAGTTGCCGTGTGCTAAGTTTGTCATGCTATTTACTTCTGTAGCAGATGACGCTGATCGAGATCTGTTGAAGACGATATCTTTGTATTTATCAAATGTGCTTTGATCTTGTGTCCATGTCCATCCCTGCTTCATCTCGTTGTATGCACCGAGTTCAAGTTTCTTTCTGATTTCACTCTTTTGTTCAAGTTCCGCAAAAATGTCTGAATCACTTGGTGCCAACATGATCTTAAAAGTCTTGTATACAACGTCAACAATAATAGGCAGCACGGCAAGAATCAAACTAGTGCACCAAAATGTAATATCTCTTCCAAAATGATGATACAAACCATATGTAACGTCATATATTCCATCTGATCTGTTTAAAATCGGTAAAGCACAACACCATACTAACCACCCACCACAAGATAATATCACAGACGTAAATGCTAGCCAATTCCGGTTCCTCATCTCAATAAACTGAGCCTTCACATTTATTAGAGCAACGGTTGCACTAAAATTGACAAATCCGAGAGGATATAAGGTGTTGTCTGACAAGCTTGTTTCACCCCAAGCAACAATATTCAAAAAAGTTATTATCAATGCATTTGCTGTCCCAAGAAATACCCATTCGGCAAATATTGACCAATTAAAAGCTTTTGACAAACGCCCCATAGAATAGAGTTCTGGAACAGTTAGGAGAGTAACAGGTTTTAAATCTTTCTCGAACATACCCACACATAAAACTGGTAGTGATGTGAATAATGTATTATACATCGACAACGACCAAGGCTCATATAATGAGGTACCAGAAAACATTGTATAACGCTGATAAATCAACTGAGTCAAATAGAAAGTCAATTCCTTATAGAATGTGCACAGAATAAATTTTGCAGTTCTGATATAATTGTATCTTCCATGAACCAGAAGCAGTTTAAGGATAAACCGGAATTGCCCTATAGAATAATCTGCCGACCTTGAGGCCTGCAAACCCTCTTTACCAGCGATACCAACACCAATATCAGCAGATTGGATCATAGCTATATCATTTGCACCATCACCTATGGCCAAAGTCACAATACTTTTATCGGTATTTCTTATGTTTGAGACCATTAAGGCCTTTTGAGCAGGAGAGGCTCTACAACAAACAACAGAATCAGTTTTAGTACACAGCTCTGTAAAAACTGACATTAAAGTTGGATTGTCCTCAAACATAGCAAGTGTTGCACCATCGATAACGATTACACAGTGTGCCACATTTCCCGAGTCAACTTCTTGAGAAATGGCATTCATTTTTGATATAATATTCTCATCATTAGTTGTTAATATTACCACAGTAGAATAGTCATGAATTAATTTACATGAATATCCAATGTTTATAGCGGTTTCTCTCTTGTCACCTGTAAGCATCCACATTTTTATGCCAGCCCTACGAATTTTTTCAATAGCTTCTGAAACCCCTTCTTGTAGTTTGTCTTCAATAGCTGTCGCACCTAGAAGATATAGTTCATCCTCTATTTGGGCACCAACCTCATCAATTTTCTGTTTTCTCTCACTAAGGGAAGTTTTGGCTTCATGATATCTAGTTCTCCATTGCTCAAAATCTTCATTACTTATCCATTTATGAGCAAATAATAAAGTTCTCAATCCTTCAGTTGAGAAACTTTCGATATCCTCCAAGGTTTTCTCTAAAACATACTCTTCATTGCTGATAAGTGCGTCGCTACCAATATAATTGAGAAGCACATCATTACCATTACTAACTTGCGGTGATTTTTCTGCAACTACTATTTGAGGACTATCCATTGATAACCTGGGTCCATACTTTTCTAAACGTTGTTTCGCCAACGATTTACGGGCTTGACTGACAACAGCGTCAATTTCTTTATCAGTTTTTTGGACACTATCAAGAAATTGGTCAATTGTACCTAATTGCATCTCTGGATCTTGTAACCGATTACTTTTCCTAGACATACTTTTTCTAGCTGCTTGTAGAGACAAACTTTCCCTAGGTCCCCTAGAAATGGAGTTTCTTAATGATGTCCTTGGAAGATCATCATTGACTGCACGTTCCAGAGATTTTCTGTGTTGAATGACGAGTTCTGCCTCGGCGTCTTTACGATATTTGGTATTATTTTCAACCTGATCCAACATATCGAGAGCCATTTCTTTATTATGCAACCTTTCTAAAATCACGTTGTCAGCACCCTTACAAAAAAGAAGTACTCTATCCTTCTCCTCAGGTACTCTTACAATAACTGACATACGTTTTCTCTGAGAGTTAAAATCTACTAGCTCTAATATTTCAAAGTTTTCAAATCTAGGAAGTTCATCAAAACCATCGGGGAATGTTTTTAGCGTTAATATGTTTGCGTTTCTATTATACACAATATATCCCATATCTCTTGCAGCTGTGACTAGTGCTAATTCATCTGGAGAAGATGATTGGTATTCAATGATGTCATCTTCATCATTTCCCTCCTCAGTTCTCTTGGGCAAACAAATGTGGCAGATAGCAAGTGAAAGAATAAACATTTTGGCCTTTTTAGCAAATAAGCTTTTGGGATTTGACTGGATGTAATATATAAGTTCAAAAGTACTTTTGATATCCTCTGGAATATCGCTAGCATCCTGTGAATTTGACACATTTGTTTCCTTTTTTGGTGGAACGTACAATGACCTCATACTAGGTCTACCAGTATATTTCACAGTCGCATTTCCTTTATACTCCACTGATGTTCTTCTATCTGGAAAATCATTTATATCCATATATCTTTTTGGGTTAGATTGTGAAGTATATCCAAGTTTTGATAAAAAACTCTGATCATCTATTGAAATGACATCAATATCGTTTTTGTTGGACAACTGGGCAGGTTTAAACTCACTGATATCTTGGGTCGCATTATGCACCCAAGATGTACCACAGAAAGAAAGTTTTCTAAACAACATCTTATTGTCAGTCAAAGTACCAGTTTTGTCACTAAATATATAAGAGACCTGACCAAGTTCCTCTAATATTGTTGCTGTGCGAACAGCACAAGGGGTATCTGACTCAGCATGATACATATCAATATCCCATTCCATCATTCTACTTTGGGCGACTTTGATTAGTTCCATTGTGACGTATAACGAAAGTGGAATGATGGTATTATACATAATAATAAATGACATTATTGTTGGCGCAGTCCCAGCATCTTCTTGTAAAAGGTACCACGCCTTATTATTATTAACATATCTTTTAATCTGGATGGTATGACCTAAGTAAGAAAATAGAGACATACAGGCCACCACAAAGACCATAAAAACAACTATCATGTTGATTTTTCTTTGCAGTTTTGGTGCCTTTGTCCTGGGGTTTCTTAGGGCATTCATACGAATTTTAGATTCTTCTCCAGTAAAGATGACCATCCCAACACAATTTCTGGTATTTCGAATAATACTTCCTCTATAGATGACATTATCTGGCCCTAGGGGATATTTTTTTTTAGAGCTGCTACCTGAGTTTAATTCCAGATTACCCTCAAAATTATAAAGATCATTGTTAGGATCTTCAACTGTAACTTGTGCGTTAATATTCGCCAAACCAGATGCGGATTTAGTTAATTTGTTTATTTCTGGATGAGGAACTTTACCTTTCAGATTTGTCTCACCATCAAGAGCCATAGTTTCAATAAATACCTCACTATTGTCCCCATCTGATGTTAAGATTAATATGTCTGCAGGTACCCAATCATCCTGCTGTAAAAGAACAAAATCACCTACACGAATGTCCTTCCATTTTTTTTCCACAATGCGAACATTGTATTTTTTTGCCAATAAATCAAAATTATTGAAATAGAGATTTGAGATGCTTTCAGGATTATTCGCTAAATGTTGTGCATTATTTTCAAGATCTAAATCGTTATCCTCTCTTTCGTGCAATATTTGGAGAACTTTTGTTAGTTTGTTATTTTCTTCTTTATCCAATTTATGCCTTCGATAATCATCATACGCCTCTCTTGCCATGGAAATAGCCATAAAAACACAGAGTGGAACAATCGTTGTATATGTGCCTGTTGTAGACCATCCAGGTATCATTTGTAATATCGCGACAATAAAAAAGTAAACATTGGCTAACTTCGAAAATTGTGCATATAACTGTCTTGGAAAGAATGAGATAATCGTGTACCTGGAAGATGTAATAAGATTATTACAGTACGCATATCCATATCTTTCATCAACTAAATTTCCATGTCTGTCTACGGGATAAATGTCTGATATGGCAGAACTATGATCTAGAGATATCGGAATATGTCTACCATCTACTGAATGTACTTGAGTCCTTCTGTCAAATAACATATCGAGAATTTTTGTTACTAGTCTAGGTGATTGATGATTTCGTATTTTTGTTTGACCATCTATTGAATTAAAGTCGCCTATATGTCCCTCGTCATTTTCAGTCTCCTCATCTATATCATTCATTTCAACATTATCGTCATTGTGATAGTTTTCAAACAAATGTTTGTTAAACATTTGTGTTCGTAACGACCATGATCTTTTCCTTTTTTTATCAGGTTCGGTCATGATATTGAGAATTCTAAACAATTTGGTAGTCTGTCATATGCTAGTACTCAAATATGGTCAAAAAAAAATTTCGTTCCTTCTAATGGCTTATTAGGACGTACTATAGTCCAAACAATATTAAATAGTATCAGTTTCAATATATGGCTTTATTAAAACCAGTTCGCTGCAAAAAAAAAGTCAACCAATGTAACTTATATGATTTGGTGATGGATATTAATCACAAACCTGCTTACAATACTAATCTGAATTATGCTAGATTAATATCTTCCTGTAACTGTATTTCTGCAGTTTGACCTTGCGAGGTTCGCGAGAATAACAATGAAATGCAATTCTGTCTCAATAATAAAAATTGAAATAGCTATATTTGACCTTATGAAAAAGTATGTTATTGATGTTTTAGCTATTATAATTAATTGAGCAGTGGTTCTTAAAACACATCTGTTATCATTGTAATAGCTTGGAATAATTCCATTTGGACCATTAATGATTGCAAAGCCCACTGCAACTTATTTCGTAAATCATGATTATATATGCCCAGTAGATATCCATTCCCCACATAGAATGCTCTAATTCTGCTTGCCATTATTATCTGTGGGGGCTTTTAAAGACAAATAGTTTTCTTTAAATATTGTTAAAAAAGAATATATCATAAATATATAAGTTACCACGTCTAATATATGTATAAAGCAAGATGGAAGTTTGCTATCTCCGATGCAAATTGTTCTTTGGACACAAAGTCAACTTAAAACCTTGAGTATTATGGCGGGACTACGGCTTTAATAAGTAACTTAGGGTATGCAATAAGGGTATTGAGACAAAAGAAAAATCACTGATTGGCCTGATTGTAAAGGAAGTCGTTTATCTCATAGTAAAAAGGAATAGTCTCCTCTGAGTACAATTCCTGTTCCATAAAGTGTGCTCTTTTTTTTGTTTTAACTCCTTTATCCAATGATTCATAATTAGTATTGCTTTTAAGCTCATTTAACGCTGTCAGTGTACTATTACTTCTCAAGAGTTCTAAAGACTTCTGCTGTCGTATTTGATTTCGATTTTTCTTGTTTTCAGTAGCAAATAACTGAATTTTTTCATTTAATTTCCGCCGAAGTTGCTCATCATTTAATTTCCTGAGTTCAGAAACATTTTTGTAACAATCGTCAGCATAACATGTCGAATCTTCATATATTGTAAAAGCCCCGCCGTTGTTTCTGTCATCGATGAAATGCGCTGGCTCTATATGTTCATAATTCTCGTTGTCTGTTAAAATACTTTCGAGGTCATCATTATCACTGACGTTTTTTATCCCAATACGAGATACTTGCATTTCCTGAAAAATAGGTGTAAATTTCTCCTCTGGTGATTTCAGGACATCTAAAAATAACCCTTTCCCTTGTAAGCTAGTATGGCGGTTGCTGAAGTTTGTACCAGAATTTGTCTTATTATTACAACACAATATCAGCTGTTGGAGATTTTTGATATGATCGTTGATCAAGCATTTAGTTTCTTCATTGTCATCTGCGTCCTGCACAGAAATCAATTGCTCCTCTACTAGATGGATTTGACTTAATGCCTTAAGCATTAATGATTGATTCTTATCTTTATATCTGAATTTGTATCTTTCTTTGAGCATTTCATCAGTTTCTGACTCTTCTCTGGTTTCGGTAGAATATATAAGCTCTTTATTTTCATTTAACACTGAGTATAAAAAGCTTAAATCTTGATTAAATTTTACTATCACGGTTGATAACACAGACCATTGTGAAGAAAATAAGGACTTGCAATTATTATCTTCAGTGTATCCAGGAAAGAGTTTTAATAGATAGGTGGAAAAGATAGTATTCTTAACTTTTTCGCTATAATCTTGGTGCTCCACTGATAGAAAACAGCATAATAAGAACTTCCTTAAAAATTCGATCTTGTCTTGTAATAAATGTAATTCTTGTTTAGTAGATGTTAAGATCCTGACATTTGTTAAATATGCTAAGTTCATGTCAATACCATATACACCACAATACTTTGATAATTTTCCGATGTTTGTGAACCGTAGTAAAAATTCTGATAAATGGTATAGTTTCATAGATGCTATATGCGTTATTGAATGTAATAACTGAAATATTTCATTTCCAGTTTTATCAAATTCCTTTGTGATGTTGATATTTTCAAAGTACTTTCTTTGAATGCTGTCAAACTGTTGTAGTTTTCCCATCATTGCTTTCAGTTGTGTTAAGAAACTGTATTTGGGATACTGATTATGAAAATGAGCTTGTTCGTAGCCGATGTAAAGTATTATCATTAAAACGGATAGGATACGCCATGTACACTTTTTATTGTTATTTCTCAAGTGTTTAAGGATGGAGTATACAGTCTTATGGACATCCATGAAGTTAATGTTCTTTCGCAATTCCAGTTTTTTATCCCCATACCTAGCCTTTAAATACCCCAATTTTGTTGGCACGCTAAAAATAAAGCTTTCTCTGTGAAATCTCCTGTCTCGATGGAAGTCCATTATAGAATTTGCTACCGATAAGGGCATTTGATGATGGTGTATATCATTTAAGAACGGTGACGAGATCAATGTATATTGGAGTTCTTCCATGAATTGTACATCTGAGACCCATATCAAATTGTCAAACATATGGTTGTAATTTAGAGTGCCTTGTTGAATATTGGCAATGGGTGTCAATACTACACTATCTCGATCTTTAATGCTACCGCAATGCAATTTATTTTCTTCTGCTACAAATCCAACATGCCTTTCACCCAGCAACTTGGACTGTACTGTACGTCGCCATTCACCCAGTACATTAAACGATGTAGCACCGCTATCCATTGCATGTAGATAATTCTCAGCCTGTAGTGTCCAATCCGCTGAAGATTATCAGCTACCAATTTCTTACTTCAATGTATACAGCTTTATTTTTTAAAGATATCTAAAAAATAAAATAAAAAATAACACATATTGCTCATGCTAAACTTTACAAATCGAGGACAGATCATAGGCACCCAATATTATCTCTTTGTAAGTGATACTTATTTCCACGATGAGTAGTGTTACTCACCAAGTCCATAGCTGTTTACATTTTGTCCTGATCCGGATGTAAACAAAAAATAACTGGCAAAACCCGATGCGGATTCAAAACCGAGAACAATAACAACTGCAAAGAAAGTAATGCACGGAAAGTAACTATTTGAATTTTACTGATATTTGGAGTTTACATACTTATAATTGAGGTTTGAAATGAAGAGCTACAGTAAGTATATCCCAATTGGTAACTATAAAAAAATAAAAAGGTAACATGAGTTATATGCACTCACGCTAATATGCACATACATTTCTTTAAAGAATAATCTTCACAATTAAAAAAATTAAATGATTTCGCCCAGGATCGAACTGGGGACGTTCTGCGTGTTAAGCAGATGCCATAACCGACTAGACCACGAAACCATATTAACTTGTTGAAAATCTTAAATACACAGGTTATCATAGTATTTGATATTGTAAATTTTCTACTTCGTGCAAATGTACTTGAAAATTTCTTCCCATTAGCAGCGATGAGCTATGTTGTTTGGCCAGTTTACTAGCTCCAGTACCAATTGTTAGCTCATCGCAGCTCTTAACTACCATCTTTTGGAACATTCTACTAGTCATTTATTAAACAGAAGAGAGTTATTAGAGTTTTTTGTTTATTAGAATTACAAAACACTGGAACAGCAAGATTAGAAGGTACCATAAAGAAGTATGAGTGGAGGCGCAGAAGTACTAGTAAGACAAAGCAAACGGAAGAAGCTATCAGATGGGTTAGCTGTTACCCAAAAAGTCTTTGTGAGATCACGTAATGGTGGTGCTACCAAAATTGTAAGGGAGCATTACTTGAGAAATGATATACCATGTCTCTCAAGGGCATGCAGTAAATGCCCAGAGATAGTGGCACCGGATGCTCACAATGAGCTACCTAAATTTGTGCTTTCTGAGAAACCTGAGAAGGGCAAATTGGATGGTATTGGGGAACACTATGCAGTACTAGATACTAACATAGTATTGCAAGCTATTGATTTACTGGAGAATCCTGAATGCTTCTTTGATGTCATTATTCCACAAATTGTTCTTGATGAGGTTAGAAATCAATCATACCCTGTTTACACTAGGCTGAGAACATTATGTAGAGATAGCGATGATAGAAAGAGGTTTATTGTTTTCCATAATGAATTCAGCGAACACACTTTTGTTGAAAGATTGGAGAATGAAACCATCAATGATAGGAATGATAGAGCCATAAGAAAAACTTGTGAATGGTATGCTGACCATTTAAAGAGCTCTGGTATTAGTATTGTCTTGGTTTCAAACGATAGATTAAATAGAGTGGAGGCAAACAGATCAAATGCAAAGGAAAAGAAATATCAAACGCTTAACTTGGTTGAGTATGTTGAGAAACTGCCAAATGCCAATGAGATTAAAGATTTGATTCCAAGTTCTAATTCATTTGATGGACAAGATAAAGAAAGTATTTCGGATTTTTCTTATCCAGAATATTATACCAATGCCAGAATTATGGGTGGGCTAAAGAATGGTGTTTTGTTTCAAGGTTCTATCCAAATTTCTGAATATAACTTCTTAGAAGGTACGATCAGTCTTCCGAGGTTTTCTAAGCCAGTTCTAATACGTGGTCAAAAGAACTTGAATAGGGCATTTAATGGTGATCAAGTGATTGTTGAATTACTACCACAATCCGAGTGGAAGGCCCCATCAACAATAACCCTAGATTCTGAACATTTTGACGTTAACGATAATGCAGATGATGGTAACGATGAAGAGTCAGGTGATGTGAAAGGTGCTAATTCTGCTGTTATTATGTCAGATAAACAACGAAGATTACTCGCTAAGGATGCTATTGCAGCTCAACAATCTAAGAAGGTTTCTCCTACTGGTAGAGTTGTTGGTATTGTACGTAGATCATGGAGACAATATGTCGGACAGATAGCTCCAAATTCTGTTGACTTACAAAACGGTGGTACTCAATATGTTTTTGTGATCTTAATGGATAAATGTCTCCCCAAGATTCGAATTAGAACAAGAAGAGCCAAAGAGCTTTTAGATAAAAGAATTGTTGTTTCGATCGATTCATGGCCAGAAACACATAGATACCCATTAGGACACTTTGTAAGGGACTTAGGAGGAATTGAAACTGTTCAAGCTGAAACAGAAGCTCTTTTGCTAGAACACGATGTGGAGTATAGACCATTTTCCAAGAAAGTATTGGATTGTTTGCCCAGTGAAGGCCATGACTGGAAGGCACCAGAAAAATTATCAGATTCAGCAGCTATTGCTAAAGACCCACTTTTGCCAAAAAGAAGAGATTTAAGAGATAAATTAATCTGTAGTATCGATCCTCCTAACTGTGTTGATATTGATGATGCTCTACACGCCAAGATGTTAGAGAACGGGAACTGGGAGGTTGGTGTACATATTGCAGATGTTACACATTTTGTTAAACCAGGAACAGCATTGGATGCAGAAGGTGCTTCTAGAGGTACTTCTGTATACTTAGTTGACAAACGTATTGATATGTTACCCATGCTACTTGGTACTGACTTGTGTTCATTAAAGCCATATGTTGACAGGTTTGCTTTCTCTGTTCTTTGGGAGCTTGATCAAGATGCCAATATTGTCAATGTTGACTTTACAAAATCTGTGATCAGATCGCGGGAGGCTTTTTCATATGAACAGGCTCAAATAAGGATTGACGATCCAAATCAAACCGATGAGCTAACACAGGGTATGAGAGCGTTATTGCAACTCTCTAAAAAATTGAAACAAAAGAGATTGGATGCTGGTGCATTGAATTTGGCCTCACCAGAAGTTAAAGTTCACATGGATAGTGAAACTTCGGATCCGAATGAGGTGGAAATCAAGAAATTACTTGCTACTAACTCTTTGGTTGAAGAATTTATGTTATTGGCTAATATTTCTGTTGCTAGAAAGATTTATGATTCTTTTCCTCAAACGGCTATGCTAAGAAGACATGCAGCACCACCTTCTACCAATTTTGAGATATTAAATGAAATGCTTCAAACCAAGAAGGGATTGACTATATCTTTGGAATCTTCCAAAGCACTAGCTGATTCTCTAGATAGATGTGTGGACAAAAATGATCCATATTTTAATACCCTAGTGCGTATCATGTCGACAAGATGTATGATGGCCGCTCAGTACTTCTATTCAGGAGCTTACTCTTATTCCGATTTTAGGCATTATGGTTTGGCGGTTGACATCTACACACATTTTACATCACCTATTAGACGTTATTGTGATGTTGTAGCACATAGACAACTTGCTGCTGCCATTGGTTATGAACCTTTGAGTTTGACACATAGAGATAAAACGAAGATGGATATGATATGTAAGAATATCAATAGAAAGCATAGGAATGCTCAGTTTGCGGGAAGAGCCAGTATTGAATACTATGTTGGCCAAGTCATGAGAAACAATGAGTCCGTTGAAACGGGTTATGTTATCAAAGTATTTAATAATGGTATCGTTGTCCTAGTGCCCAAATTTGGTGTCGAAGGTCTGATTAGACTAGAAAATCTAACGGATGATACTGACTCTGCGGACTATGATGAAGTTGAGTTTAAGTTGACTTTTACACAGCAAGGTACCAACGCTAAGAGAGAGATAAGTGTCTTTGACAAAGTAGAAGTTCAAGTTAAATCGGTTCTTGATCCTGTTACAAGTAAGCGTAAGGCAGAATTATTACTTAAGTAAATTCATCTACAAGCATATACTATTTAACAGTACAATTTATAATTACATGCATTTCTGATACTAGATATTTATGTTAAGCGTCTTAAGAATAGTATTTCATTGATTGTTCTTAGTTTCAAGTGTTTTTAGTTCTTAGTCCACCTGGTGTACAAGTTTTTCTCTAACTTACTGAAGGCACTATTGCTAATCTTCACACCATCTTCTATCCACACGCCATAAGAACCCATCATATTTGCCATCAGTATATCTGTAAACAATCTGTCTCCAATAACTGCGATTTCGTCAGGTTTTTCAATCAGGCCTCTTTCTTTGAAATATTCAATAATCTCGTCTCTGCAACCTGGTTTTTTCAGCTTATGTCGAAGCACAGGAACACCAGTGTTCTTCTCCAACGTCTTCGCTTGAAGGTAGCCCTTGTCATCCGAAGAACCTGCACTGTTGCTCACTATCAGCACGCGATCCTGGTAAACTCTCTTCAACTCCTCCCATTTCGCGGTGTACTCGTGCCATACTTTGTCATCATCCTGTAGAGCCATGCAGTTGTCCTTATCAACCACAACCACTTTTATGTGAGGTTTTATCGGTACTGGTAATTGATTAAACGTAGCAATACGAAGCCTTGGGATGCACAGGCTGTGGTTGTATATTACCCGTAGCGCATTGAAAGTAGCGTTGAAATTCATCAGCTATTGATCGTACTGACGGCGGGGTATCGATAGTCCTATAAGAATATCTGCGGGGGGGGAGTAAAGAATGTTATCCCTTTTGAACAAGCACTAACGTCTGAAGTCCACATTTAAAACGTTCTCTAGTTGAAATCAAGCCATTGGGTGCCCTCATCAACAACGGAGGACCAATAAAGCCCATCAATAAGAGAACAGCAGTGTGCCTAGAGATACATAACCCAGTGCTATGTTTTCACAAGGACAAATCATCTGGATATAGGTGTTGAACTTCAACACAGCTATACCATTTAAAATTAATATACCTAATTTGGAAATAGCCTTTTAATTAATGCATATTCGTTTATCTATTCCAATTCTAAGGAAAAAGCGTACAACCGCCCCCCTCCCCCCTCCACTCCTCACAATACCTCCCACAATGATAGGAAGAGAAATGGAGTATTATAGAAGAAATCTCGACAATACAACTGTAAGAAAATCGTACATCAATAATAGATCGGAAACAATGGAAACTGGAATTCCTCCACGAGTTTTCTTACCACTCACCAATTGCAAGTGAGAAGTGAAGCATTTTTTGAGACAAGGTGCGGAGCTTTCTGCATTGTAGTCCCGTTCCATCGAGCGCAGAACGGTAGTTTCACAGAGAAGGTCTCGAGTGCGAGTTTTCTATGGTAACTACTTGGATTTCTTCTCATCCCCCCTCTCAGTAAGTTTATCAATGAAAGAGCTGCACAAGAGAGCCCTTTAATTAAACTCGATTGAAGGGAGGGCAATTGTAAGAAACCATCGCACGAAATGGCAGCTATTTCCAGTGCAACCCTCATTTACCCTAAATGAAGGGAAAGGAAAGCAACTGGTGCTACGGCAATTTTTCAGCCAGGTAACTGTATGTGAAGTGATACAATTAGAAATGGCAATCTATAGAGAATAAGAGATAGCTTTGGGGGGGAAGGCTAGCAATGAACATACTATCAGTATTTGGAACAGCTTTTATTAACAGCATCTTGTGGGTTATTCTAAAAGTAATAAAGGAAACAATGGGAGATGTGGGTTAAGGAATTCCCCAGTGAGTGAAAGGTGTACCAAGAACACAGGAAGAAGACGAAAAAATTCCTGTGTCATTTAAGAGAAAGAAAAAAAAAAAGGAAGAAAAAAAAAATATGAAATTCTAATTTATGAGCATCGGTACCTTAATGATCGGTTGATATATAATAGTAGTATAGTGTACAGTAATAGCAATAAAAAAAATATACAATAGACAGGACAGGCATGTTATAAGCCAAGACTGTATATTAATATAATACTAAATCAAAGTGTGACATAACAAAAGAAATGGAAGAAAATTGTGTGAGAGCGGATGCATCCCACACGTATGAACCTGGTCCCAACGACTATGTTGTTAATAACAAGCATCTAACAGTAATAGTAGGTGTTGAACCTGATGATATTCGGTTATCACAGCCCTCGCAGTTGGAGGTGAATGAGAACGGTAATATGAAACGTAACACATTTGCTTGTGTGAAATGCCATGACTTGAAACAGAAGTGTCGTCCTTCCGATGTTGGGGATATATATCGAAACCCATGCGTTAGATGCTTGAGAAGTCGAGATCCTTGCATATTTGATTTAGCTAAGCGAAAGAGGAAGAGAGTAAGACGATCTCGACATGAAAATAGTGTTGGTAATAATAAGTACCAGAAGAGGAAAAATAGTAGGAACTCTGAATCACAGAGTAGTAGCGATAACTACGAAGAGCCTAGAGTACCTTTGGCTATACCTAATATCCAGCAGACACCTATATCGATTATTGAAAATCCTGAGTCAATCAGAAACCAAAACTGGCCTATTGTTGATTCAAATCAGTATCCAAAAACAAGTATCACATTGGGTCAGCCACAGTCATCAAATGACTTGAACGCTATTATGAGGACACCAACCACTATTAGTGTATCTCAGAGATATCCTCAAACCGATATAAATTCCTTACTGGGGAGTTATCCTACCAGAAACAATGCTTATGATGAATCGACGGTACCTTTGGGATCAAACATACCGTTAATTCCAACTACTAGCAACGATGTCGTGCGTCCTAGCAATAATACTTTAAAAACACCGAATGTAGGTAACGTTGGAAGTTTGTTTAACAATCATATTGACACTGCTAACCCTACCATATTGAGCCCACTTCAAAATAATACATATGATAGACAACAGTACGCTTACTCTAGTAACTCCAACAAAGGTGGGTCTCATTTTGACTCGGTGAAGTCTCCAAAAAACTCACATATTAATCGTCTGACACACTCATTCAAAAAACAACTGCAATCTCTTGTGTATCATCAAAAAGAGAAGATTGAGACAACCTCCACATTATTAGGTCAATGGGCGAAAACTTGGCAAGATATGATCGACAGATCGGATTTATTGCCAGTTACAGGTGACCCTGTTAGTGCCGGTATAATTACTGCTGAAGAAGCTGAACTCCGGCTTGAAAGGTTCTCAACAGATATAACATTTTTTGCTGGACTTTCCTTTATTAACACAGGAAATAATACGAACGTAAATATAATGAGAACTGAAAAACCAATGTTATTCTCAGTTGTCATGTCATGCTCGTCGATATTATTAGCTCCACATGAAACAAATCCAGTAACCACAATGAGGCTTGATACATTTGTATTGAAACAGATTACATCTAACATATTCAAGAGAAGAGTGGATGCAGTGCAGTTGGTTCAATCCCTTCTAATTCTATGTTTGTGGTACAATTTCTTAGAATGGCCGTCAAGAACCAAATACCACTTTTTTAATTACGTGTGTTCTATTATAACAAAGGAGTTGAATCACAGACCTCATCCAGGAAGGGTATTTGATGTCTTTCCAGAGAAGGAGCCACAACCTGAATATCCAGTCTATGTGTACAGACTGATATTGCTTGTATACATAACATCGCTTAATGTTTGCATATTCCTACGGCAACCGTTGCATACTCCATATAATGAATGCATAGATATCGCGTGGAAACAGGCAGCAAGAGACTCAAAGTTGCAAATAACTGAGGATCATAAAGAAGATGCTCATGTTTTGGTAGTTTTTACATCATTATGTCGAGTATTAGAGAACATTCACGTGAAACTTCATGAATTGGAAAAGAATGACGAATTCCTTTTATATGATACATCTAAAATGATACAGAGATATCACACGCAATTAGATGAGCTATATACAGAGATTCCATTAAATCGTGATAGAGTTGTGGCGTTTTTCTATTCAATTAAAGCATATTTGTATCAATACACATTGGAAGACTTCATAAAGAAGAATGTTAATAGTTTGAAAAAGGGTGATCCAGTGCCAGATGATATAACTGCAGCCTTCAAGAGCTGCTATAATTGTTGTGTTCAGTGTCTAGAGAATTTCATGAAGCTTGACAGTAAATTAATTGCATCACTTCCGCTTTTTCACTCATCTAGGATGGTTTACATTGTTGGCCTCATTCTTTTAAAGTTAAGGTTCAAAGTAGTGACCTCTGCAGCTTTCCATCATCTATTGCATGATACAGATAAAGCGGTAGCATTGGTTAGAAGAGTGGCGGATGCACTGGAAAAGGCATCTAAATTATTTCCATATAATTATCCCTTATACAAACTACAATACGTTGTGGCACTATTTTGTCAAACATATGCTAAGAGGGTTATTGAAGCATCGGAATCAAGCACAGTAAAGGCAAAGAGTAATCCCCATACACAATTTAATACACAACTATTGAGAAATGAATATGCTAGTGTTACTAAAACTCCTGTTACCGATACAGAAAATACTGTTTCAGCAGATGTATTGCCATTCCCTGCTGATTCAGCGCCTACCCAAGGTAAGCTCACCAGGAACTCTACCGATGATAGTAATACACCTATTAACAATGATATTAGCAGCGGAATTGTGGGGTATAAAACAGAAAAAGAAGATTTAAATGGAACGAATAATAATCCGAATAATGGCCTGTTAAATCCACAGGTCAAAGTGAATTTGGAGAGTCAAACCTTAAATTCATCTCCGTCTTCATCTCTTAATAATTTCAATGATTATTTAACTGACATGAATTCATTACTGTGGGGTGTGAATACACTTAATGATGAATTTTGGTCTGATCTCTTTCTCCCTGGAATTTGAATGTAATATGTCAAACAAAGAAGAAGTGTTTATATGATATATGTTATAGTCCAATAGGATTGTAATTTCCAGTTGAGAATAAGTCTTTATCATTATTGCCAATACTTCCACTAATGATTTTCGGTCAAGGTAATTATTATACATAACTTTCATACATGCATATTACTGTTTTAAATAACTGATATAATGTGAGTTACTTAGCAACCATAGGTGCTAAGAATGCTTCGAGGCTTTTTATAAAGTTCCTGTTAGTAATCTTTCTGAAACCTTGTCCTCTGGTTTCATTTTTATTTTCTGCAAAGTCTATGGGGGACAGCAGATTATTAGCGACATATTTAACATATATATGCCCATATATGTAATGTAAAACCTGCGAATAAGATTGTTGACGGAAATCGGATAATAATATAAACCATAAGCCAGATGCTGTGCAAAAAATGTGCACTAAATATTTGCCAGTCGCAATCGTCCGTATTTCATTCTTCATGGATCCATGTGACAGTTTCTGTGTTATTGTTCGAAGAGAGTAAACCATACCATACAGCAATTTAGCAGTTTCATCATTTTGTTTGGAGTTAATAGTACCGCTGCCTGAATTCGAGAGTAAAGTCCATTCACGATCAAATATACAATTGCAATGTCTATCAAATATCCAAAACGAATGAATTCCCATACTTTCAGTTAAAATGTGTACTTCTTACTTCTATAAGTTGGTGTGACTTAACTCTCACTGTATTCTCAACACTTCTATGGTATCAGATAGCTATGAGATAATTAGTCCATTTCACTTCCAAATTACTGCTTAGTCCTATGATTGCTGATAAACTTTTAGGGTTTTTATTTTATAATTTTGTCAAGTTCGATTCAGTATATTAGGTCATTATTTAGGGTTGGTAAAAAAATAACAAAGAACCCTGAACACACAAAATTGAATCGATTAAATAGTGCTTGGTAAGGTATATGTGATATCTAATATAAAAGGAACAACTATATTGTAGTGTCTGTGGAAGTGTTTTGTTATGTACTAGGACAAAAATACATACTGTTGCTACCAGAAGCTACGGTACTTCATCGGAACGAGAATTGTGTAAAATGATGGTACTAAATGCATGCTATTTGTATTATATTCTCTTTTAAAAGCTTAATAAATCAATTTCCCCAGCATTTGATTGGGAAGGTGTTGGAGCAGAAGTTTGTGCAGAGGTAGTTGTTGGACCTGAAGACATCAAATCATTGAATTCATCTTCATCGGCTTTGTCAGTTTGTGATGAAATGGGTTGGTTCTGTTGTGTCTGTGCCTTTTTTGGTTCAGCAGGGATTGTCTTAGCTGAACTAAATAAGGAGCTAAATGGATCATCCTTTTTCTTATCCTGTGCAATTGCTGGAATGACATCATTGGTAGATGGTTTTGGATATGTTGCAGTGGAGTTCATGTTCATCCCAAGAAGGTCAAACTCATTATTATTAGTAGTATTACCATGACTTGTTGCGGTATTATTTAGGGTCGAGTTGACCGGTACCGCCGTTTGAAAATCTGTAAATTCGTCATCATCTTCGTCATCTTCATCCAAATTAGCGTGATTGTTCTGGGAAACTTCTGGTTTCTTTAAAGAAGAGAAGAAATCTTCATCTGAATTGGATTGCATTACATTAGCCGTAGTAGTGGTTCCTTCGTTAGAGTTTTCTCTATCGTCGACATTATCTCTAAAGCCACCTGATCTATTTGATGATTTGTATACGCCATCATCAGATTCATCAGAATCAAAATCAGCACTGACACTTATACCATGCGATCTAGAGCTGTTAAAGCCAGCCCTTGTGTTGGCTTCAAGTCCCGTATTCATCGATGTAACACCACCTGCTACACCCTTGTATTTCTTTTTCGTCTCTCTTGCCTTTTTACGTTCTGCTCTTATTGAACTATCATCAGCCAATAAAGCCGTTAGTGCAGCAGCTCTATTTCTGACGTTTACACCTTGGTCTCTTCCTTGGGAATCGATGTAATGAAATGATTCCAATAACTTAACAATACTGATACTATTCCTGGTATCATCAATAAACCTTTCAGAACCATGCTTAATCAAATATTCTAAGAGTTGTAGAGCTTTATAAATTTGTCTCCATTCACTCCCTGATTTTTCGGTAAACCTTCTGAATATCATACCTAAGATTTCTTCACGTTCCCTAATATTATATGTCCCTTGAGCAATTTGTTCCATCAGTGTCGAAGAAGCGCCCCAAGGCTCGTTGTTTGTAGCTTCCCTGACTTTAGATTCCATATCGGTGTAATTGTAGACTACATTCTGAGCCTTACGGAAGTACTTTTTAGCGTCATATAGAGACAGATTAGCCAATGTGTCTTCTAAACTCATTCCTCAATTTTCTAGTTCTTTACTTGTACTGTTGTTTAAACAATTTTAGTCGGGTTGATTCCAGTTTGTTGCCTCTTTTATTGCATATAATGTGCTGAAGGTCGTGCTGATCCCCTTCTTTGAATGCAATCAGATGCCCTTTTAAGTCGGGAATACTTGATAGACGTATATGATGACACATATGTCCCATATCGAATTATATGTAGGATAAACTATCATCTAAAAGAATTTTAATTTTTAAGCTTCAGTTATGTATAAACGCCTTCTTAAATCGACAAGAAATATATTTACAAGGCTAATAGAGGTGTTTACTGTATTGCATGTTCGATCCTCACTGGATATAAAGAAGACCCTATTCTTTGATCTCACCTGATTCTTCGACAACAATCTTTGCTCTTGGTTGGCCAGACATTGTACCGTAGCTCTCAATAGTCTTAACGATATCCATACCTTTTGTGACTTCACCAAAGACAACATGCTTACCATCTAACCATGGGCAAGGCACAGTAGTGATGAAGAATTGAGATCCGTTGGTGTTTGGACCAGCATTAGCCATGGACAACAAACCTGGCTTGTCGTGAGTCTTAGTGAAATTTTCATCAGCAAATTTGTTGCCATAGATAGACTTACCACCAAAACCGTTGGTCAAGTCAGTGTCACCTCCTTGGATCATAAATTGTGGAATAATACGGTGGAATGGAACGCCCTTGTAGCCCCAGCCTTTCTCACCAGTACAAAGGGCTCTGAAGTTCTCAGCAGTCTTTGGAACAACATCATCGTATAGTTCAAACTCAATACGGCCAATACGGGAACCGTTAACTGATGGTTCGAAATACACCTTCTTGCCTAATTTTGCGACAGTCGAGGACAGAAATCTTTTTTGCATAGAAATTCTTGACAGCATATTTTTTGTATTGGTTTTCTAATAATTTATTCTAGTATGTTTTACTGGCAAATTGGTTTCAAATACTTATCAATTGATAGTGAGACTATTAAAACATGAATTGGCTAGTCTCTTGAAAACATTTCCTTCAAGAGTCACCTATTACAGTCGTGTTCCATGACGTATTTTCTCAGTTATCATAATTTCAATGATAAAATATTATTTAATTGTTGATAAAAGGTAATTATACAAATTGTTCTGCATGTTTACTAGATCGATTTGATTTAGTCAAAGAGAAAATAG
>ERZ1036435.143-NODE-143-length-63162-cov-11.888982_pt1 | contig 63162 bp, 27 predicted proteins | sample MGYA00514223_ERZ1036435 | MGnify/ENA primary metagenome ERZ1036435 (study PRJEB33795, sample SAMN09464927) | human gut metagenome | host: Homo sapiens | place: USA: Stanford, California | collected 2016-08 | study: EMG produced TPA metagenomics assembly of the... | reverse complement strand
TTTTATATAATATTACAACTCATATTTGTATATGATATATATATTCTTCTTCAACCTTATAAATGACATAATCCTTTTTTTGGTCCTCCTCTAATTAGAAATTATCTGCAATGCAATACATTTTTATCTAACCTATCCGTAACTACCTGGAAAATGATCCCATCTCCACCATATCTGCCTCCAAAGTGCTGTCACCATCGTCCGAATCATCAACAAAATTTAGTTTATTACCAGATTTCGTCTTTCTGACAGCGGTTCTTCCACTTCTTTGCTTCAAGTGAGTATCAGAATTATCGTCAAGATGTTTCTTCGTGGTCTTAAATTCTTTTATGGATAAGTTTATGTCTTCATTTGCGTGTTTTCTATTGTCCATCACTTGCCCATGAGTATTTTGCGGCCTATTAACATTTGAATTACTTTGTTGTGTATGATGCCCATCTTCTTCTTCTTCAATGCCAAGTAAACCAGTTTTCAAATCGGACACAAAACTCCATAATGATTTCGATACACTTTTATCGCCTTCTTGGTTCTCTTCTGTTTCTTCTACTGGTGTCGGAGGCTCATCCCAATTTAATGTCCTTTCAAGTTCTTGTTGTATTATTTGATCAACCTGGTTAAATAATGCTAACGGTTTGCTCCACATAGATTGCTTGTTATCATCAGAGTTCTCCATATCTTGGTTCAGAGATGTATCTTGTCTAATATCATTTCTTGTAGTCTTAACTGGTGTTACATGAGTATTCCTTCGAGAAGATTCTCTGCTGTTCTTCCGGCCTGTAGTAGAAGTTTTATTGAATACTGGTTGATTGCTGCCAGAGACGTTAATATTCTTGCTTACCTTGTTCTTCAACTCTTGTAACTCATTTGCCTTGTTCTGGTAAATATTCTCCTCCATATGCAACTGTTTTTTTAGGTCGTCGATCTTCCTCTTGCATTCCAGTAACTCCAGCTCCTTATTAGCTAGGCTTTGCAGCAGTGCATTGACATCCATACTTCCTCCTAGACTGGAGTCAATGGCCATGGATTGTGAGCTGCTTGTTCTAGAATGCATGGAATTCCTCTTACTAGATGGCGCCAATGACGCAAAGTTTTCACTGAATTTAGGATTACCCATGGACATAGATGAAGGTGTCTGTGTGGTAGCGTTTATATCAATACCGTGATTTGTATCTGGATGTAGATTGTTCTTATTAGCTGAGTTTCCGGAAGCCACGTTGCTTTGAGACTGCGGACGTGTGCGATCAGTCTCAGGTGTAGTAGGCACCATCATTGGTTGTATCAATGACCTCCTTTTGTTAACCATACCTTTGGAGCTGGGATTCGAATTGGAAACCGACACTTGCCTTTGGCGTGATTCAGATTTGTCCTCTTTCAAAGGGTGGTTGTGGCTCTCTTCGACGCTCGCATTAAGTAACGACTTCGGTACATGTTGGTGCTCTGCTACTCGATTTCTCTGACCTGTCTGTGTATCTGTTTCATGCGGTAAAACGTTTTTAAACTTTGTAGGAGACGCAAACTGGGGTGAGATTGATCCAGTGGTATACCTCGAGCTCGTGTCAATCTCCGCCTCTGACTCTGTCTGCGCTATAAACTCGTCGAACTTCTGGTCCATATGTCTGCTGTACTTAACTGGTTCAATTCAGACTACAATTTTGAGTATCCCAGAGCAAGTATCTATATAACCCCAGCTTGTAGTGCCTCTATAACTCTTCTGGCTTCAGGCTGGAGTGCGAGAAGACGAAACGCTTCTGTGCAGGTGAATGAATGAACTTTCCTACGGTACAGTCTGGGCAATAATATATGCATATATTTGCAAGTCAGGTATTCTACGTTTACAAGAGCATAGCATCATCAAGTGGCATTGTGCAACACAGTACATCGTTGGTATTACTTGCCTTAGCGGGACAGTGCTTCAAAACCTCGACAAAAGCCCGTCTTCACCCTGCTTTAAGTGCGAATTGTTATCAGAAGCCGGTAGCACAAACACTAGAGGAACCTACATTGAACACCCTAGCTTAGCAATTCTCTACCGCAATATAGATAGCTACAATTGTGATAAGACCGCACTCCTGTACCGTTGGTACTAGCTATTTATATAACATTTTTTGCTAGTGTAGTTTGCTATGGCGAAAAGTGTCAAAAAACGTCATTTTTAGAAGCAAAAATCTGAAAGGCTTGATCCAGACGGGGACTTCTTGTTTTGATTCCAAATTTATAAAGAGAAGAGTCAAGCAAGAGTGGTAATTGACATTGTACTCAATAGGCCACAGGAGATCAAGCGATGGCTGGGTTTAAGTTTTCTATGAAACAGCTGGGCCACCATGGCAAGAAGAACAAGAACTCCGCTCCGGAGTCCGTTCCGAATCCTGGTGGTTTCAATAGTAGTTACAACAATGATGCGGGTGTGAATTCTCAGCGAGATGTAGGTCCCGTGCCAGGGCCTTTCAGAAGTGTTTCTGGTAACAGTATGGGTAGTGGGCACTCAGTTCCAAACCACCAGAGTTTTGCTCGGAACGTTAGTGGCTCGCACATGGACAATGTTGGTGCTGGCGTTCAGCAAGCCGCTAGGCAGAACATAGGGAACTCTATGCATATCACTGGTTTTTCTGCCTCGAGTACTTCCGATCCTCACGAAATGAAACAGCGCAATGTCTCGAATTTGCAACAGAGCAATCCGCACACGCGGAGGATACTGCCAAGTGAACCTGATTACACCCCTTGGGGTAGAATTAGGTTGTCTAACTCCCCATTCCCAAGATATAGACATGTGAGCTCCTCACACATCACTGACCAAGGAAAGATATACGTTATTGGTGGTCTACATGACCAGTCTGTCTATGGTGATACATGGATATTGACTGCATCGGATATCGATAAGACGGGAGCAATTAACTCCTTTAAGAGTACAACGATAGAGATTACAGAGAGCACACCTCCTCCTAGAGTCGGTCATGCTTCCACTTTATGCGGTAACGCTTTTGTTGTTTTTGGTGGTGACACGCACAAGGTTAACAGTGATGGTCTTATGGATGACGATCTTTACCTTTTAAACATCAACTCTTATAAATGGACAATACCAAAGCCTGTAGGTCAAAGACCATTGGGAAGATATGGCCACAAGATTGTAACAATATCTGCAGAGCAGACGAAGCTGTATTTGTTTGGTGGACAATTTGACGACACTTATTTCGGCGATCTAGCAGTATTTGATCTTTCTAGCTTCAGAAGACCTGATTCGCACTGGGTATTTCTGAAACCAAGTGGGTTCAATCCGCCACCTTTAACAAATCACACTATGGTGACATATCAAGACAAGATTTGGGTATTTGGTGGTGATACTTTGGAAGAAGGACTAATAAATAGGGTGTATTTGTATTCGCCAACAAATAACTCATGGGAAATTGTGGAAACGACAGGAGATATACCACCTCCAATGCAAGAACACGCAGCCATTGTGTATAAGGACTTGATGTGTGTAGTTGGAGGAAAGGATGCGGAAGACAACTATCTTAATACAGTGTACTTTTTGAACTTACAATCATTGAAATGGTTTAAGCTACCATTCTACAAGAATAATATTCCTCAAGGTCGTTCGGGACATTCGGTGACGTTACTAAAAAATGATCAAATTCTGATCATGGGTGGTGATAAATATGATTATTCTTCAAGTACTGAAAACATGCATATTTCCGATGTTGACATGGGTAAAGGTACTATATTGTACACTTTGAATTTAGCGGATGTTGGTACTGTTTGTCCAGGAATTTTTGACAACACTCGTCCAGTCACAAGATCTCCAACAACTCCAAAATTCTCTAATAAAGGTGAGGATGCTACAAGTCCCAATATTATGGTTGGGAAACCACCTGGTTTACATCAAGAACCTCAAATATTGACGCCAGCTCAAGAGCAAATGCAAACACCAAAGCAACAAATTGTGATGGATATGGATAAAACTCCTAAGGATTATGTCGAAAAGGAACCCGAAGCTGCACATGTTGAAGGGCAAGCTTTTGGTAAGGGTACTATTGGTACAGTTATATCTGAAAACAGAAAACCTTCTTCTCCAGTTCCCCAGTTGATTGAATCCTCCGAGGATGGTGTCAAAAGAACGCCTACAATTGCTAGTGCAAAACAATTGAGTAGCGGTCCGCCTCAACAAAAAACACCTGAAAAAAGGATGATTTCTGATGAATCATCAAGCAAATTTTCTGAACTTGATCAAGACGATTCCATAGACGATGAAGTCGGTGTTGCCCACATTGCTACTTCACCTGCCAAAAACGGTTTCAAGATGACATCTACAGAGAATACAATTACCGCTGCCATGGAGAGCTCTTCTCCAGATGTACTTCTTCCTGAGATTAAAAAGCACATGAGTGAAGGAACGGAAGCAAAGACTGTTACACACAGTAGTGATATGGATGATCAAACTACAATGATTTCCTCAAGACATAATGTTGTAGAAGACAGGCAAAGTCCGCCTCAATTAAAAGAGGCTGTTGATATGAAGATTGACAGTCCAACTTTGGAAGATACCTCAGCCAACTTGGAAAGGGCACAGGTAGAAAAATTTCCAGAGGTAGTTGCCAGGCAAGTGGGTGCAGTAGTGCCTAATTTGGTTCCAAATCAGTCTACTGGTATAGCATCAAATAGTGTTTTAGGAATGAAAAAAGAAAATAACATGTCTAGAGAACATTTTGAAAATTTGAGAGATGAGCTTTCTAAGATAAAACAGGCTGCACTTGAAAAGGCCAATGCTGCAGACAATCACATTAGAGAACTTGAATCAGAATTAAACAAGTTAAGAACTGAGCAACAGAAACAAAAAGAATATAATAAGAAGATGGAGGATGAGATATCGCAATTCAGGAAACGTTATGATTTGCTTGATGCAGACTACAAGGAGATGGAGGATACATTACAACAATATGAGGATATTTTGGCTGCTAAGGTATTAGATGCAGAGAAGTTCAATGGCATAATCAAGGTTCAATCGGATAAAATCGATGAGTTGAAGCTACATGTTGTTAATTCTGAAGAATTCGAAAAGCTGAAGATTCAAAACGAAGTACTGGAAAAAGAAAATCAAGATTTGAAGGACAAATTAAAGGAGAAAGACAACAACCTGGATAAATCTATTGTGATGTTCTCAGGAACTGTAGATGAACTCTTGAAAAATTGGAGAATGACGTCCAAGAAAGATACTTCAAGTGCTTCACCTGTAGCTGCTACCCAATCTCAAAGCACAAAGAACAGAAATATTATCTCTAAGATGAACAATCGTCTTGACGACTTATTAGTCAAAAGTAAAGAACTGACCGAATCAGAGGAACAGATTGATTCTGAGTATGAACAACTTGAAATAAAAAATGAATCAATTCAAAGCCAGGCCAGACATTCAAGTATCAGTGTGAAAGAAACAGCTTCCGACATAGCCAACGCTATGAATGAATCCAAAAGAAAGATTGAAGACTACAAAGCACACACGGAAAAACTACAAAATGAAATCGATGGTTTAAAAGGAAAGGTAAATCACACTGATGGTGAAATTTCACTAGATAAGCAATCGGAGGAGAAGCTAAGAGAGGAAATTGAAAAAATAACCGCGGAAAAGGAGGAGTTGAATAGACAAATGCAAGGATTGAAAATGAAAATTCAATCATCTTCGGATAATCTCGCTATATTATAACAGCTTCTATAATGCCAGAGGTTTTTAGGTCCAACAATGGAATTGTATATGTACAAATTATTTGCACTTTATCGATAATACATAAAATTAAGGGGAAACTTGTTTTTAATATTTTTGGCTATAAATTATATAGTACTTCAATAAAAATTTACTATGGACTAATCAGTCGGACTATTGGTATCGAGATCTACCCATTCATTTCGGATCATTTTGTAGGGTGGACTGCTACTGTGAATCAGGTAATGTGTATCTTCTGAATCGATTAGATAGAAGGCACGTTTTGTTTCTGGTGAATCACTTCTCATAGATTCTAGTATGGCCATTGTAAGTGTTTCTTCATCGTTTTTTAGTGGGCCTTCATGATGGTCTGAATACAAGCATGTTTCAGGATGTGGGAACTCCGTGTTTGTTTCAGTGCACTCTTCATGAGATTCATTTATCTTCTTCATAAGAAGCTTAAATGTTTTCTGCTCAATATTCTCAACTGCCACTGAATGTTCCACTTGAAAGGCTTTCTTGGCGGATTTGGATATACAATACTTTCTACAAAAATCAGAAATAGAAATTATGGTCGTTGACATTCTTCCAATTTAGGTCGGTAAGTCTTGGTATCCTAAAAGTTTAGAATACCAATATATATATATTACAAAAGCTATATACTCTAAACTCTAAGACTTGTTAATTAGGTGGATTCACTAACTTCAGTATGAAGACGAAAGAGAGTTGCCGCTAAGTGGTTATGTCCATCACATCGTATTGTATGAGGCTAGCCCGATTGACTAATACTTGGGGCAAGTGTCGATGTAACTAGAATGATTAACTAGAGTTTGAAGTAATATAGTTTTGACGTCAAGTGCGTTGTCTCAATTTTTAGGTATATATGTTTCAATGACTAGGTGAATATTAACGTTTTGGTTAATGTTAATTGATTTGTAGCTTTTTTTTGTGGGTGAATAAGTTTTGAACAACAGGAACGGGAGACAGGCAAAAGCACCAAATTACCAATAAACAATCGTCTAAAATACTAGACCTCGCTACCCTGTGCATTGTTGTTGTGCTACAATTTACTAACAATGGAACCCTTAAAATGAGATTAAATACTTTAATTGAACTTTTGCCATCACTTAGTTATCAACCAAAGTTAATACAACTGTTTTTAAATACATAAAGCAATTTCTTAACTTGAATTAGTGCAATTGAAACTGCTACTCAATTAAGATACCACTGAAATATTCATATTATGACTACAAAGGACAAAATCGCCACAATCAGGAAGGAAATAGAGAAAATTGGAACAGGTTATGGGATGATGACATTAACCAATCTTGCTGTTCCAACTGAGCGGACTCAAGCTTTTGGCGCAATAAACAAAGTAATCGAGATCGCTAGAGCACAAGGACATAAAGCTTTCTTCAACGTTGGAGAGTTTTACGGTCCTAATTATGCAAATCTACATCTCGTTAGAGATTTCTTCAAAGAGTACCCTAATTTGAGGGAATATGTATTAATCTCATGTAAAGGTGCAATTGATAATAAAAAATTGACGCCAAAGGGTAAATACGAAGAAGTTGTCGCTAGTATGGAAACTTGTATTAAAGAAATTGGTGTTTTTATTGATATTTTTGAGCCTGCAAGGCTGGATTTTAATTTATGTAAAGAACATGATGTGTATCCAAAAGAAACTCTTCAGGCTGTAGTTGATTTTGTTGATGCAGGTAAATTTGGTGCCATCTCTTTATCGGAAGTGAACGGCGAACAGATAAACGCAATTAGTAAAGATTTCGGAGACTACCTGGTCTGTGTAGAGATTGAATTATCAATGTTCCGTGACACTATTTTGAAAAATGGAACTGCCAAGGCTTGTAGCGACAACGCTTTACCTATTATTTGCTATTCACCACTAGGGAGAGGTATCTTAACTGGACAAATCACAAAAAACTCTGATATACCAGATGGAGACTTCAGAAAGAAATTAAAGTATTTTTCCGATGAAGCTCTAGCTCATAACCAAGAAATTGTCAATTTCATAAAATCAGAGATTGTTGAAAAACGTCCTGATGAAAAGAGAGTTACTTTGGCTCAAGTAGCTTTAGCCTGGGTCAGAAAGTGGAGTTACAGTTCTGAATATCCAAACTCAAAATTCATACCAATCCCATCAGGATCAAGTGCTACCAGAGTTAGTGAAAACTTTGAAGAAAGTAAAACCCAACTTTCAGACACCGAATTTGAAAAGATTAATGAATATGTCAACTCATTTTCCCCTATCGGAGGTAGCTACGAATTTATTTAAGAATATGTTTATAATTAAGTTTTTTTAATTTCCAGCCACTAGGGTGTTACAATTGATAACAACTAGAACTAGCTACCTTTGATATTTATTCATAAGGAAATACCATTGGTTTTATGTTTGCAAGAGTTTATGCCTAAATAAAAATGTAAGTTGGCGTTTATGTTATGAATAATATTCCTACAGTTTCTCTCATTAGGAGCATTGAAAGAGATAAGATATATGACACTGGTTTGCAACCATATACAAATTGTGGAAGTACTATGTCTTGTGACGGATCAAATAAAAATGAAGCCAGGCATTACTGACCAATCACTTTCATATGACAGGGAAAAACCAACAGTGTAGATACAAGCTAAAAGTCAATCAATTTGCTAGAGTATTGAAAGCAAACTCTTAAACCAATTTTTGTCAAAACAAAAGTACCGTCAAAATCTATATTTTGTCTTGGCGACACACAGATAAACAAGATAGAACTTTCTAGAAGTCCTTGATGTTTATTTAGAAATTCTACTTGTAATCACAATTTCACAAGTGGTTAATATGAAAAATGGTTACTTCGCTATGGCACCATGGAGGCCAATTACTAAACATTAACTCCATTGCTCAGTAGTTTTACACACCTGGATTAAGCCTCCCTCGGCCTATCGGCCCGGCTTCGGAAGAGAGAATCACCTAATAAAATGATTTAGCTGCTAGTCAGATTATTACTTGTGGGGAAATCCTCTTTCCGAAATTGCTCCCACTTCCAAATACACAAATCAAACCCGACAGTAGGCATTGCTTACTTCTCATTATTACAAATGATTTTCATTTTTCGTGGTTTGCTGCATAAAAAAAAGAAAGAAAATAACAGTACATCACTAGGTCTACATGAGTTTCTGAATATTGAATGCTTCCATTGTTTCTTTTTCAATGCTGAGGTTCGCTTGCCCCACTATATTTGCTTCTTACTCAAGAAATCGTTCCCTCTGTGCGTTTCTGCTGTATTTCCAGTAGTATCACCAAATACATTTTTGATTGTAATGCTGATATTTTCCAATTGATGCAGCATTAGAGGGTTGATTTTTCACATGGTTTATGCCAATGAACCCCTCTCCCTCTTCTCACATTTTGAATGCAGTTGTACCTTACAGAGACAAAATCATTACCAGATGATTTTCTATTATGAATTAGAATTATTTCTGATCCGGGAGCAAAATATTCCGTCGGAAACAACCAACCTTCGGCTTTTTCTGTGTAACAAAAGATCCCGAGAATGGATAAAAAGATCCCGAAAATATTAATAAAGCTACATCTCACAGAATTATATGATTTAGTAATTACGGTTTTGGAAGTGGTACACCAGGGTTCGAGTTGAGTACGGGCACTGCTAATTACTAACTTTCTTTAAACTAATAGCAAACAATGCTGGAAAGAAAGAAAGCCTGTCCCAACTCCAAAAAAAAACGTATATAAGGAAACCATAAATGGTATCAATCATGAAAACATTCAATAATTCTATTCTCTGTTTCATATTAATAGATAAAAAGAACAGCAAACAAGTTTCCTCTTGTATTTAATATTGCATCACCAGTCACAATAATCACCACTTTTAATTAAAAATGCCTTTCAGCAAAGATTTTGAACCTGTCGCTTTCAAGGACACCAACATGTTTAAACCCATGAAGGTTGGTAACACTACTATTCTACATCGTGCTGCTTTGCCTCCATTGACCAGAATGAGGGCACATCATCCAGGTCATATTCCAAATAGGGAATGGGCCGTTGAGTACTACAAGCAAAGATCCCAAAGACCGGGTACAATGCTAGTTACCGAAGGTGTCTTCCCATCTGCTCAATCCGGTGGTTATGATAACGCACCAGGTATCTGGTCAGAAGAACAAATGGTTGAATGGAGAAAGATTTTCAATGCCGTTCACGACAATAAGTCTTTCGCTTGGGTTCAATTGTGGGTTTTAGGTAGACAAGGATTCCCAGATTCATTGGCCAGAGACGGTCTAAGATACGATTCTGCAAGTGATGGTATTTATATGAGTGCTGAACAAGAAGAACTTGCTAAGAAATCCAACAACCCACAGCATGGAATCACTAAGGATGAAATTAAGCAATATATCAAGGACTATGTCCAAGGTGCTAAAAATGCTATTGCCGCTGGTGCTGATGGTATTGAAATTCACAGTGCCAACAGTTACCTGTTAAACCAATTTATTGATCCAAAATCCAACAAGAGAACTGATGAATACGGTGGTTCCATTGAAAACAGAGCCAGATTCACATTAGAAGTTGTAGACGCTATCGTAGACGCCATTGGACCTGAAAGGACTGCCATTAGATTATCACCATACGGTACATATGGTGACATGTCTGGTGGTGCAGAACCATTGATTGTTGCACAATATGCTTACATTATTGGTGAGCTTGAAAGAAGAGCAAAAGAAGGGAAAAGATTAGCATACTTGCATCTTGTTGAGCCAAGAGTTCTAGATCCATTTGCTCCAGAAGGTGAAGATGTTTATAATGAAGGTACAACAGACTTTGCTTATTCCATATGGAAGGGTCCAATCATGAGAGCGGGGAACTACGCTATCCATCCCGAAGTTGCCATGGAAGTCCTAAAGGATGATAGAACTATTGTCGGTTACGGCAGATACTTTATTGCTAACCCTGATTTAGTCGATCGTCTAGAAAAAGGGTTGCCATTGAACAAATATGATAGATCAACTTTCTACGCTATGTCTGCTGAGGGCTACATTGATTATCCAACTTACGAAGAAGCAATTAAGATGGGCTGGGACAAGCAATAGGTGATCTGATATTAAAGTATATATCATGAATTTACTTCAATAATTTACATAGACTACAAAAAAATTCAATTGAATTATAGACCACTAAATAATTAATCACTGATCAGTACGCATTTAGTGAACCTTATTATTCTGACACTCCTACGTTAAACGGCATGCAACAAATTTGCCAGAGTCATGATTGTTTCAATAATGTTGAAATCAGCAGTTAGGCAAGACCTCATCAAATCAAATGAGCGATTAGATCAAAATACACCATTTAATATTAGATGTTTTCAAGGAATTGATGCAATCGAAAAGAGCTAGTGATGAGGACCAAACTTCAGGGAGAAAACGACTAAAAGTTTACCAAAATATACAACCCCAGAACAATCTGGCTGAAGGGGAGTCAGACTTTGAGAACAATACCGATGATGCTTTTATAGATGATGATAATGATGATAATGATGAACTGGAATCAAGGACATTGAATATAGATCAATTTCGTAAAGAAAATATTGACACCAACTCCGAGATAGATGATGCTATTAGGGAAAGTGATAGTGCCTTTACATTAGAATCCTTCGATATCAAGGAAGATTTGAAAGAAGGCAAATTTGATGAAAGTGGCAATTTTATTAGATCCAAAAGTAGAGGCAATTCGGATGACGAAGAAGATGAGTTTTGGCTGCAAGAGAGTGTTACTAAAGGTGATTATAGCAAAAATACTATCCCCATGTCAAAACTGGTCCGCGATAGACCTATGATAACTGCAGTCGAGGCTCTGTATCAGATACTATTCCTTATGCCTGACCAGGATAAAAACATAATAGAAACTCTTGCTCAACTGAATAAGGACAAAAAGCGGTTCTCCAAAATACAGAACAGTCAATGTATTGAGGCTGTAGTCAATGCAATTAATATTCTTACCGACTCCGTAGAAACCTTAGAGAGAAAGGAGTTTTCTAATGTCTATCAGATGAAAAGACAAAATTTAGTAAATGCTATCAAAGAAGAGCCCACTTCGAAGGATGGTCTTTATGATCCCATAAAAGATAGAATTTGGCAATATAAATGGCTCGGAAAAGATAAGGTTTATGGATTTTATACATGCTATGAAATGCAATATTGGAAAGAAAATTATTTTCAGAACAGGGTGCTAGTTCGATTGAATTCTTATTCAGAATCAGATAATTATTGGGTCCATATCTCCAATAGTATATTTGATACTCTGTAATTTCCTTTTGTTTTCGGAATCATAGTGTTCTAATTCATATATATTTGAAAAAGTCACACTGAGATGATATTTACACTAATATATATCTGCTATAATTGTAATTACTGTTTTAATGATAAAGTTTGAATATAGAAACTAATGACAATAATTCGTCATTCACTAATACTGTTCAAAGTATATTCATGTTCGTGAATTCCGATTTACATACGGAACAATATTCTTGCAATTTTTTGTCAGTGTTCCAAATATCTGGCATTTCCACTGAAACAGATTCACATTTGTTTAGTTCTTCAATGAGGAATAGTCTATAATCCCCTTTTACCAGTTCTTTCTCCATATTTTGCATGATCTTCAACTCAACTAGCAGTTCGTTTCTTCTTATCGCAATCTCGCGTCTAGTGTCCTTGTACTTGAAATTATTTAATTGGTTGTTGTAATTTTCTTCGTTGAATTTCTTGAATGCAACATTATCGAACCCTGTCACTAAATGATTAGTTAGAAGATCCAAATCTTTAACATACAAGGCTCTTTGCATTGTGGATCCATCTGTCGAAGCCATATGTTGTTTAAAAGAATTTTCAGCTCTTCTAACAGACCAGTAGTTAACAGTAGATTTTCCAAGCAAAAATACATTCGATAAAGCGGATATCACTAACACCGCTAAAAGAATTTTGTTGATTTTTTTCATAGTAGTAGCCCCGAAGTGAATTAATATCAAAAATAATCGGAAAATTAAGAAACAGAAATTAGTAGCCCTAAAGACAATCATTTTGATAATTACTTTTAGTAATAGAGTAAAAGTATACTGAATCTGAATCCTATGTGGAGTTTCTACATTTTTATTATTCTTTTCTGATACAGAAGGTTGAGTTTCAATTGTATCAGATATACCAAGTCTGCCACCCATCTTTATGGCCTTTGTTAATTTCCCATGACTACCAATTTTGCCTAGGTAACCATCAATGACACTCTTGATAGTATTAAATTCATACTTAGTGGACTGCAGTACCCAACAATAAATAAATTGTTCCCAAATACTCTGATCATACGCAATTTCACTCTCATGATTAATATCTTTAATAAATTCAACCTTATAATAGGTAATAAAATCAGCATAATTGCTTGAAAGCATTAAGCGAGATGCCATATCGGCATCATGGTCGCTCCTTTCACTAATTATGTATTTCAGACTTAGTTTAATAGGCTTAGCAAAAGGGAATTGAACTATTATTGGGTCTTGATCAATTTCGTAATAACAATTATCAATCATCTTAACCATCACTTGTTCAACAGTAACTTGTTGTGCTAAATATTCCTCTTTGTCATGAGGTGATTCAGGTACAAAACTGGAGGTACGATTAACCTGAAATTGTAATTTTCTTACTAATTGAGTAGTCCCATCAGGAAGTTGTCTCTGAGCCCAATACTGAGTGATGTTATAATCGCTCCCTTTACGTGCTAGAAAGAATGCCCTTGGAAAGGCATCTGATCTTTGACCAAAAAGTAAATGTACCAACCCCTTACATGGAACTGGATAAATATGCTTATAGGATGCAGAATACTCTTTCTGTAGTTGAAACTTCCTTTTTAAGAGATCCGCAGTGGTACCTTTAATTGTCCAGAGAGAAGAGTTTAATTTTGATAATGATTGTTGTTCCAATGAGTCTTGCACTGAGTTCAGCCCCATGTATGACTTTAATTTTGCATTAGTGGATTTCTGAGCAAATGCCTGATCGATCTGTTTAAACTTAACTAAAATGTCACCTTCATTCTTCGGGTTATCACTGATTCGGTTCTCAATTAGGAATTTTAACTTAGCAGTTATTGACTTGGGATCAGTAAAATAGGCATTAAGATCATACTTGATACCATCGTGTCTTATCAAATGAATCGTCTCTTCAGATTTGCTATATTCGACGTCACAAATCTCATTCAAGTCTTGCCTTGCTAGATATGTAAACCCAGAACAGTTCATATATACATGAAAATAGTCCTTGGATGCATAACATATGGCAGCAAACTTTTGCTTCTTGTTAGGCTTCCATATGGAACCAAACCTTAACAGCAGAAATTGTTTTGGAAGAGAATAAGAGTGTTTATTATTTGAATAGAATATGGTTCTAAATTGAACATCAGCAACCTTCAAACTTCTAGAATAATAGTTTGGGTATTTGATGTCGGCAAGGGTTTGGTGTAAAGGAGGTAGTGATTTAAGAATATCAGGTTTTTCTTTTTGTTCATCTATCATATGGGATACATCGTTCCAAGATGAAGTACCCCAAATATTGGCGGTAATAGCATCCGGGAAGCTGTGGTTATCCGACATCAAATTAGATAACATTGCTAACCCAGTATTTTCGGTTGCAATTGGTGTCCCAATAAACTCGAATAAAAAGGTTTTATTATCTTGAACCAATTTGAGTTCTTCACTGGACAATAGAGCCTTTATAGAGTCTTTCAAGTTAATAGTTCCATCTCTAGAACCCAAGGTATCATTATGGTTGGTGGTTAATAATGTATCTACCACTGTGCCAGCATTAGATGCAAATTCATAATATTGTGGTGAGAACCTTTTGAAAGCAACCTCGTATTGTAAACCCTTCTGGTCTTGCGCCATTATATATTTCTTAGAGTCATGAAAGGCGACAATCCAAGACTTTACTTCTGCCAAATCATCAGCCTGATAGATGATATTTATATCTTTCGATCTTTCAATCAAATCCGATTCAGGTTTGTCCCTACCGATTATCTTAAGTTCAAAACAAAAATTTCTGGTATAGTTGGGCAAGAAGCGAACACTAGTTAAAAATATACCGAACTTGTCACTTTCCTCAACAAATGTTTTACTTTGAGATAAGGAAAACATTCCAAACACGGTACCTTGAAGAAAGCACCATCTTTTAACCCAGATTTCCTTTCTTGGATTACTACTACTATATGTTTTCATATAAAGCCAACCAGATTTCGAGGGCATAGTAACTGGTACAGATACGGGCCGTTTTTGGGGAGTACCTAACTTTGGACTTACTATATGCGCTATCGTTTTTTCCGCCAGTGCTTTATTATAATTTTGAAGATCTTTTGGCGGTGCAATTGACTTTACCGTTCTGGTATAAGTCGAAACTATCGTTTTATCCATGTTAGTTTCAAGAAAGGAAGATGATTCAATAACATCCTCAACCCATGATTTATAGTCCTTCAAGTAGTTAGAAATATTAGGTGAAAGCTCAATTGTTTTCCTACCTAATTCCATACCGTCAACATTCAACGATTCATCATTAACGGTAATTGTACTTTCTGAAATTAGTTCATCTATGAGATCCACTAGCATTTTGTCCAACTTAAATTTTAACTGTGACATGGCTGCCACTAAGTCCAAAGAGCTCTTTAAATACTCCTTTCTGCTTTCAAATAGCTGATTGTGTTCATCTCTTAAAAAGGAAGGATCCACCTCTAATACAGTGCTAGTACCATTTGGGATAGGACTGCTGTTAACAGATGTAGCATCAATATTAGTGCTATTGGCTACGACTTTTGTAGGTTCGATTGCCGAATATCTCGCATGGGCAGAGTCGTACTTTTGTTGGAAATAGTCAAATGTATTCTTCTTGTCCACATATGGAGCGATAGCTTTCTTTTTCAAGCCATTCAGTAAATTCAAAACTTTAGAACAAGAGGTATCATTTCCTAAGATTATGGAAAGTAAACCGACCGCTAATTTGTTGAAATCCTTATTAAATGAGTCAATAAGAGTAGGTGTAAAAGCTTGGTTGATAAGCATACCATTGGCTACCATATTCGGGTCTGGTAGTAGTTGGTGTAATAGCCCATTTTGAACTTTCATAAACTCTGACAATGCTGGTCTATATTTATTTTGTAATGTCAGTGCAGTTTCAGATGACCAGTCACTTAAATATTTCACCCTCCCATCAAAAAAGTTAACTGTTGCTCTGAATGATGGGGTATCTAAGGCTGCTTCAGACAACAGTAGCGTATTCATTTGAAGCTTTGTTACATTGTTACCGTTCTGAGATGTACCGTTGGCACCATCTTTGGACTGCGCTTTATCAACTGCTTCACTCATACCTTAAGAATAGAAACAAAAACTAACAACACGCAATAAGCAACAAAGTTTGAATCAATTGCAAGGTTGTTCCATAAATTGTTCAAGCTCGATGAATTCAAATTGCTATACAACTCTCACTATTGGAAAGACAATATTATTCAAAGTCAATACGATAATATACGCCTGAAATATTGAACTTCTCCAGAAATATAAACTGAAATGAAATGGTCTTAATCGAAACTAATAACGGATGAATTATCAATCAAAACTTACGTTTTAATATCTCAACATTTGTTTAATTGCTGAAGTGGTGCCCAATATTTTATTTCTTTTACAATACAAACCTCCAAAGAATACTAAGCTGGAAAGGGAATGGTAGGGGGTAGTTCAACATGGGATTGCATTGCCATATACAATTGTATATTCCTCGATGCTCTATTTACAAGTACAAGAACATCTCACACTGTGAATATCCACACAAAAGATAGTAGATATTACTTAAAAATCCCCTATATTTCCTTCTTGGGAGAGCCCTATGCCCATCTCTCCTCTCATCTAGCTTTAACTCAAATTGGGACTTGCAAGTCCTCCTACAAGGAAAGTGAAAACCCAGTGTAGGCCGATCATATTTTTGTCATCACTTATCCTACCACCCCTTTAATTGTACAAAGATCGCGAAATAGCTGTGAGATGGACCAATTAACGGATATGTCGCAGGGTTGTCTATCAGTACATACGGGCAGTGGTTCATTAGACTAACAGTTACAATGCATCATTGCTAGCATTGACTCCATAACATGATATGAGAAAAGCTATGCCAGTGCATTACTTTCTACCCCAAGCTGTAGCGAACCAGATTGCTATCAAATCGCGTGGTTAATTAAAGCAAGATAGCTACCTCCCTCTCCTTCATATATGAGTCTTATCTTTCTTAACCCGTTTTTCAGTTGCATTATCCATCCGGTTTCCGATATTAGACTATTGCATTTGTTGCCCAAGCTCTACTGATTTTTCTTATATATGAGCTGCATCTATCTTCTCGGTCCATGTTTTTCATCCGTGTAGCGACTGAATAAAAAGAAAAAAATAAAAGTGAAATTACCTATTCTGCGTCGTCCTTTAATACTATAAAATATATATCCGATACCCTCAAAGGGTTTAATTTCGAGATTAATACAGATCCTAATTGATATCCTCTCTAAGGTAAAAAAAATTCAAAATCATGCTTTTGAAATTATTGTGCTTTGTGATCCCAATATAATGAGACAGAGCCGATTTTATCCACGTTTCATTTTCAGTTGGGTTACTATAACATGCCTTGCATGCCGGATCCTTATACTCAGTAAGAACTTTTCATAGTAGAATTACTCCAACAAATGTACTAAATCCTTTTATTGAAAAAGATGTTGGCTTTATCTTCCAAATTCACTTCAGCATTGAATATACAGTCTACACACCAATCCCAATTCACTACCAAAACTGATACATTTTCGGAATTGGTTTCTTGTTGAATCAGCTTTTTGAACTTTGTCACCTGGTTTTTGCTAGAAGCTATCAAGATGTAATCAACAGTATTATCAGTACTCACTCTGGTGTTCCTCGCTATATCTGTCAATACATATTGCTTCTTCAGTATTGTAAATGAATCTACACCGTGACATTTCAATATCTCACCTACAACCTTGGGACTTGCTTTCAAGTCATGCATAATGTTTACATTCTTGATCTTGGACTTGAAAAATAATTTACCGGATACCTTTTGCATTTTTTCGATCAACTCATCATCGATTGAGTCAATTCGAAAACTATTACTAGGAGAACAATATTTTGAAACGTCTTTCCCACTCTTTATATCGAGTAATAGTGCAGTAATATAATCAGGCGTTAGAAAATATCTAATGCTTGAAAGACTCAAAGACTTTAAAAATTTAACTGTCCTTAACCGTTTTGGTGCAAAAATTGTATTAATTCTATTGTGCCCTCTTTGACCTCTCTGCTCCTCAAATATATGCTGATCGACATTATCGTGTTGCAATTTGATTCCTACTAATCTTAAGATCTCTTTTTCGATGTCAGTAAGATCTTCTAAAGAAAATCCTGTACAAATTGCATTTAGCCCTATATTCAATGATATTGTCTGATTGCTACTGTTACATGTATATGGGTTTGCAAACAGAGTCTTTTTGGCTTGCTGTATCAATATTTCTTGCTCTTGAAGTTGCTTTATCTCTTCTGGTAATAGCAATGACCCATTTTTATCTCGAACCTTTCTTCTTTTACCACTATTCTTTTCATGCTCATTCAGGGACTCAATATCCTCATGTAACCGCCTAGCTGCTTTTGTTTTGGCCTTCCTACCACCAGATAATTCTTGTATCAAATCCATGGTTTCTTTGTGCACATCGTGCTCATTATCCATAATCTCATCTTGTAATGCTGATTTATCTGTCATGGTAGTGCTAGTGGAGTCTTCTTGCATACCTCCATTATCTTCTGTATTTTTTTGCACAATCATGTTTCCCTTATGATTATCTGAGTTATTAGTCGTCAAATTTTCATCAGTGTTCAATTGGGTATTGTTTGGCGATGACTGGTTAGTCGATACCATACCATTACTAGATTTATTATGCATGTTCTCTAGTTGTTTATATGAGCTTTCGCTTTCCCTGATACTACTATATTCATCAGTTTTATTATAGCTTAACTTTTCATTCTTGTCGGAATTCCCTGCAGAGACTTTATTTGTCGAACTAACATCTGATGTTCGTTTTGCTCCGTTTTTCAGCGCTACATGGCCTTCAATATTGAGCTTAGCATCCGTTTTATTAGATTCATGTTTGTCCTCATCCAAACAAAGCGCTGAACCAGCATAATCTGTATCTTTTAACCTTAGATTAGAAGGATCCACAGTACTAGTTGTCAAAAGTTGCTTATCTAACTTAGCGCTTTTATTTAACTCCGTAGAGGTGAGAAAATTGGTTGGTGCCGTTTCGTACGCTTCATCATCTCTAGAAGAGTCGTTAGTGATGGAGGCAGAAGGCGTCCTAGAAATGGAAGCGTTCTCATTAGCATTTGATTTGCCATATTTTTTCTTCCTTATTGATGATTCCAGATGACTAATGTCATCAAGGCCTGTGAGGTCATGGGCCCTAGATTGTGAAGTTTTAAGGTACTCCAAAGCAAATACTTGACTTTCTTCTATATCAGTCTCTTCATCTGAAGAATTTTCAGAATCAAGCTTAGGAGATAATTGTTGTCCAAGTGTCAACGAGTAGGTGTTATCGTCTCTTTCCAATCGTGTATAAGCTTCATCAACTGGTACCTTCTTACCTGATATATAACACTCTTCTAACCATCTGTGAGAACATATTACTATTTTTGATCCACTTTCTTTCCATTTCATAGCAACTTCATATTTTTTACCGAATGGTAAATTACAAATCAAATGTGTATTTTGCTTCGACAGTTCCATTGTTGCAGAGCCTCCAAGTAGCTCAATTAATTGTTGGAGGTATGTCCTCTGTTCTCCAAAATAGTTGGTATATGTCACGGCTAGATCTTGTTTTCTAAATAGCTTTCTTCTTCTTCTAGGCAAGCATATAGCATTGGTGTCTGGTAAAAAAAACTTCTCCCTGTTCCAAATATTTACAATCCAGAAAATATTTCCAAATAAAGTTCTTTTATTGGCACCAGTATCGCTATCGCTAATAGTGTTTCTTATTATGAAATCAGCTGATGTGCGACTTTGCCCAGTGCCACTATCTTCAGCTTCTGCATTCTTCTCTTCTTCGCTGAGAATTATTTGACCTCCCAGACTTTTGATCATATCACAGAAATATCTATAAGACTTTCTATTTAGATCGATATCATCTCCTATTTCAAATGATTTCCCCATAAAAATCTTATCTCGTTTACCATCAAATAGCTCCTCAAAATTATGTATGTCATCCCATAATTCATTCAATTGCTCTCTAGTCTCCATTTCAGACCGTCTGTGGTCAATTAAATGCTCCTTGATTGATACCAAGTGCCTTTCCATATATACTTGGCATAACCAAGTTGGCAATACGTATTGGATATTTGCTTCTTGTGATGGCTCAGCCCTTGAGCTTTTATATTTCTCCATCGCTATTATAGCAGGATCTTTAGGGCTAGTCGTGATAATATGCGTAGTAGCTTTCGTAATATAATCAACAGTTGTTCCACCTAAACAATGGATAATCTCTGAAAATAGGAAGTATTCTGAATGATTGAAAACATTTTTTGACACAAGCATTTGAAAGTTTTTGAATACCAGCCTAGGATTAGGAGAAAAATTTGACGTTCTCAAATGTCTGTTGGACTGTATACACAGTTGGATCCAGTCGGGTGTAACTACGGGAATGAGTAACTCGTATTCAAATAAGGGATATAACTCAAAGTTAGATGTCTTGGAAACGACAATATGAACCTCATGCTTGTTAAAGTCCTGCCTTATAAGCCATTTTTTAACATTTATATGCTGTGGAATCTTATATTCCAGTTTGTATGCGTGGTAAATTTCACAATGTAAGCAATCATTCTCATATAGTTGTTTTCGTAGTTCTTCAGCTTCCTTTGATTCATCTGAATTTGTCGCCACTATTAAGAAATTGAGATGTTTAAATATCTGCGTTTTCTTAATCGATGTATCAATAGACATTATTCATTTACTACCAGTTTGATAATTCAATATATGCTAGCTTCAGTTTTATCCTTTGTACTAATAATTGGTAGATCCACCTCAGTTTAATGAGATTCTTAATCGATAGCCTATTGTCCGCCGTTTTAAGTAAAAAGACCCAAAGCAATATTCGTAAACAGTTTTATAAATCAATAGTAGTCTTGGTAAAGAGTAAGGGTCTTTATGAGGTCAAAAGAATTGTCAGGGTTAACTATTTAACCTTCACTATATGTTGAACTTATCCAGTACAATCAGCAAGTAACAATCTGTGCATACTTTTGTCTGAGGGCATCGGCAAATCAAAAACAAAAACATTGAAAAATGAAGTTCACGCGACACAAGACACGTCAATTATCAAAGGGAAAGAGTCCGGGGTTAAAGAGATCAACAATCGAAGTGGTTTGCCTTCGAGTTACAAAACTCATTCACCCGCATCGCATCGTAGTCTTTTCTTATTATTGTTAATTCAACATCAACGTAGGTCATCCAACCTAGGATGATCAATTTGTTAGTTGAGAGTCGATAGGAGACTTTCGCATAAGAGTCATATAACACTCTTCGCAATCAGCATTTCGGTTCTCCAGTAGTAAACCTTTCTCCTAAAACACTGATCGATTGTGTTTGATCGACCGATAAATTTGCGCCATAGATTCGTTTGTTGAATTTCACATATCAGAGTGTTATATACAATATACTCAGCGTAGCATTGTAATCATAGATCACCTCTAGTACTCAATTTGACTAACATTTAGCTCTTCACATCTCAAATAGAAAACTTGACATTTGAAATTTCGCAACGAATGGCATACAAAAGTATCCTTGAAAAATTAAGTATACATTATGATGAACATCTATCCAATGTACTTCAATAGTAGATTGCTTGCTTGCGATAAGTTCACTAAAGACTATAATGTGATTTATACCATCAATAATGTGGCTTTCGATACTTTTTTGATTATCTGAAAAAAAAAAATCTTTTTTTGCCGCCTTCAATTGATAAAAATTAATATAATATTAAAAATGTGGCAATCTCCTCATTCAAAAAAACAACAACTGATAAACGGTCAGTTTGTTTGATATACTGTACTTTAAGCATTGGAGGTCATAAAGCTGTTACCGAGGAAACATTAGAACATGGAAGTTAGCTTCGTCAATCATATCCCAGATGATGGCAATATCTTGATAGTAGAATGTACATGCCAAGAGTTCCCGAAAGGTTACCCAGATGAGGAGCTAAAAATGATGGCAAAGAAAGAGTTGAAAAAGTTACTTGACAAGATTCGCATGCAAGATTTATCCTTACTTCAAAAGGATGATACGTTGCTCATTATATGTTTTGATTCTACAGATATAACAATCGAAGGTTGGGAAGTCATTGTTGAAGAGCTCAAGGAGAAATCAACTTTGTGGTGTCATAGAGAAATATTCATATGCTCAAAGAGTGAAACTACTAAATCCTTGACAATGAGAAAATTTATTGAAAATAATCCAATCTATACTTCTTTCAAGCACAACCTTAAAAATGCAAGACCATTCGAATACGATGATGATGTTAAGGATTTTATGGTCAAAAAGATACTATCAGAACTGTATGTAAGCCATAAATTAACAGAAGATCAGCTTGAAGACCTGTTGGCAAAATGTAACAATTTGGAAGAGGTTTTCCAGGAACTGGGAAGGGTCCCATCTAATTCATGAGTATGAAGTACTTCAATCTGAAATTACCATTACAATTTTAGCCAACAGCCAAGCAAAATACAGTTCATTTTGTACTATTATTACTTAAAGTATAAATCTTATGTTTACCTCAATCACATTGTTGATTTTCCAACTATTAGCTCTGAAGATTATTTGTTTGCTATTGTTTTGTTTTATTGTCTTTTAATTATAAAAATTCGAACCTAAGAAAAGTAAAAAAAATATTATAAAACATGAATATTTTATAACAGGTATCACTGTGATGAATTTTGTCCTTATAAACAAAGCACATTGTTTTTATGCTTTATCTTTTCCATTACTGTTCTGACTGTAAGTCGGTAAATTTGAGCTTTAACGGTTTACCCTTTGTTCCAAATAAACTATTCTTATGATCTCTCAATTTCTTAGAACATGGTGACAGTAAATGGTCAGTAGGAGACGCAAATTTCTTTCTAAGACTTAGATCAGTGTTCTTTCCTCTCATGCAATTAGTTTGGTTACCAGCACCACCAATTTTAGTCTTCTTTCCTACACAGAAGTTTGTATTTGATTTTTGATTAGTCTTGTTACTTGAAATATTGAATATATTGGCTTGGGACTGATCTAGTGAACTAGTTTCTGTATACCTAGCATCTGATCCATCTAGTCCTTGGATATCAGTCACTACGTCAGTATTAGTTTTACTATTGCTGACGTTCAATAGCTTCTCATTACATTCCATAACTGGCTTAGTTTCATAAGTCACCATAATATATATTTTTCACAATTGACTCAAAGTTGTCTTGTACCTAACAGAAAAACAAAAACTAGGTAAAAACCAAAATTAAGCGACCCCTATCCCAAAAGAAGTATACCTTAATTTCCACCAACTACTTCTCTTTATAGTTAAATATTAACCACCACACTGTATTCTATTTTATAAAAGAGAACTAATACATTTTAATAGTTTTAAAAAAAAATTAGCTAAAGATTGGATCAAGACTGGCTATATAAATTATTTGTTATATACTAAGATTGTATATGAAAAAACAAAAAATTGAAAAGTAAAGGATGATTTACAATCTTGCTCAAGGCTTCTATGATGTGTGGTGCTGCTACTATATTCATATTCTATAATAATCCCGGAACACATTTTCCAATTCGGGTTAAAAGTATATAAATATTACATTACGTCGTCCATAAAAAAATAGCATTCCTTCTAAAGACCTTATTACTCAAAGAAGAAAAGTTATTAGATTACGAATCCGAAATATCTTTTAATGCAACAATATTTTCTTTTGCTATTTTAGTCCACTCATCCGTAGATGTGGGGCAATGAAATCTTGGGATCTGGAGGATGGTTGAAGCCTAGGGTTTCAGTTTTGTAATCAAATCGGGTAAAACTAAATGATCCTGTTATAGAATTTTTAGAAGACTTTCTTGATCTTAAGAAAGAAAGCACCCAGGAAAACTACTGCAGAAAGGTGGATAGCAGATAACAACCACCTCGGGTACTACAACAATTTATTGAGAATTTTACATCTCGATGATCAAAAGAAAAGTACTTATTTATCCTCTTTGAGTATAAAGGAAATGGTTAACTTAGGCAATATGAACACCTAGTTATGATTTTGTTTACCTATTTCCTAATATAGTAATCATATGACTTCAATTCTTTGGTTCGTTGTAGGGGCCTTCATAAGGTTCCTGCCTTCCAATTGTTTATCATACAATGGATAAAAGCCAATTATATCGCAAGGAGAATTACCCCAAAATCCCGGATCAATAGTGGGAATTGTGGTGTTTGGAAGTTTTTAATATATATTAAAAACTTGAAAGAGTTGTATATCAATGAGAGGTGTGCCAGCGATATATTGGGGCAACCAAAAACAGAACAATGGTAGGGTTGCTATAAACATAGCTTACAACAAAGTAAAAAAATAAAATGTAAAAATTAAAAAAATAAAGAAAAAACATAAATAACGTTGCCAAAATAGTCCTTGCGTATAAGTTAGATCAAAATGCCGATATATGTAATATTGTCAGTATCGGCATTTTGTCATGTGACTTCCTCCTGATGCCGTCCGTTATTTGATCAGGTGATCATGTGATCAGATGATCATGTGATTATCAGTGAAAAGACTGTCTGAAGAAAATTGGATGGATATCAGTTTACTCTACATCTCCATCTGCGTGATTCTACAGTGGAGTTTGAAATTTTCTGTATTATTGCAAGAGTTAGGCAGTTCTCACTGTGATGATGACCAAAGAATAATAAGCTCGAAACAATAGTAGTAATCATCAATAGAAATTTACTGCAAATCAGGAGCGTTATAGTCAAATGCAGTTTTGCTTCCCGCAACAAATATTCTTGGTTCATTATATGTAATACAAGGATTGCGTCTTACTACTATTAGTGAAAAACTCACAAAGGAAAAATAAACAGTATATGCTTATCAGTACAAGTTTAATTTAAACAGACCTACTTTTTGTTTCTGGTGTTTGTATTGAGTTTCATACTATTGCTATATGTACTGGCTGCTTTTCCTCTTTTTTGTCCACTTCCTGCGACATGGTTTATGTGATACAAGTACTAGAAGCAATGGGAGTGGTACCATGAACCCCGCAGGTATTAATATTACCAACAGCACTTATATGAATGCGACATGGCAAAGCAATTCTCTTTCCCATGAATTAGCAGTTCGATCACAAAGAGATATTATGTCAAATATTACTATAGACCAGGTCCCATTTCCGGGTATTAACCTGAATTCTGTGTTGTTTCATAAAGCCTTCATTGTGAACAACAATGGGTCTCACCTTCCTTTCAATGAGTCTATTGCATTCGAATACTTTCAAAATATAATGGTCTATGGAGCTCAAAGTTTTGTTGTTGATATAGAAGTGGGGATGAACTACAGCTGGGTATTAAAGGAAACAGATGTGCTCCTATCGGATTTACTTATACAAATGAGAAACTTCATATCTGCTACGAATAACAATTTATATGGTAATGTGCTGATGTTATTACTTAGAGTAGATCCGACCATAAAGCTAGCGAGTGCTCGAAATAAGACGATTTACAATTCGCGGTTGAATTTTACGGATGATTTGTTCAATAAGTTTCCGAACCTGAATATCACAGGAATACTTGACAATACTATTGGAAGATCTTTTATTTACACGCCTTCAGACTTTTTAGGAACATATGATCCGCCTTACAGTATAGATAACTCCACTAACTTTTGGCCCACATTGGGTGCCTTAATGTATGGTAGACGGAAACGACTACTGGCAATGGAAATCACTAACTCGTTTGATGCATTGGAAAGTAACTACATTTTCACTAACCATAATTTAACATATGATGTAGGAAATGTCTCGATTAGCTGTCCGTATAATAGAGACCAATTCATATCGGCTTCTGAAACAACTTTTAAGTTCTTAGAAGCAAGATATACAAAATCTGAGGTTGAGATGTACTCAGGATGTGGATACTCACCTATGATAGCTAACAGATTTGACTCTGCTAATATTACAGCCTTGATAGATCTACTGGCACCTGCCGTAGTATGGTCGTGGGCAGTTGGTCAACCTATATTGACAGTATCAGTTCCTCGAAAGACGAGCGATTTAGTAGCAGAAAACTGTGCAGCATTTAACTTTGCATATAACAATTTTTCAGCCAATTGGTTTGTGGAAAATTGCTATTCTAAAAAAAGAGCTTTATGTCGGTCAGATAAGCAGATCTTTAATTGGACAGCAACCAATGTTAAGGATTCTTATTTTGAGATGGATGGTTATAGAGGAGAGACAAAATGTCCTAATACCTACTCTTTCTCAATCCCAAGAACTCCTCTAGAACAGCGCTCTATACTTTTACAATTTGAGGCTTCTCAATTTAATGACGATACATTATGGATTGATTTGAATTCAATATCCGTCTCTAACTGTTGGGTATCGGGCGGTTCATACGCTAGTTGTCCATACCAGCGGGCAGTTTCGACCAGAAATTTTGTGGCTATGATGGTTCCTGTTACTGTGTGCTCGTTCGTCCTTTTGATGATGGCATTATATTTCAGTCTTTTCAGGATTCCAATTTATGATAATCGTTACAATTGGAAAAGAGTTGTGAATAATTATTCTAAAACGGAAGTTGATGGTGTTCCGTCTTGAATTGTTAGACAATCACGGAGTCTAACCTTAATAATTATGCATTTATAGTACTTAATATAGAATGAACTTAGGAACTTATTTGGATTACGGATTTATTTAGCCATACTTATTTAGCAGGAGATGGTATTTTAATGCATCTTGATCTTCATGGGTTTTTTATACCTAATTACCTTCCTTACTAATCTCCTACGCTTGAACATTGGATCAACAAGGAAGCCCTCTTCAACAGGCAATTGTAAGCCTCTTTCGATAGCCCATATTTCCGGATTTTTATCGATTATCCATGATGAGTTTTCATCAAACGCCCATCCAGCAGGCGGTTTAATTTCTTCAATCTTATCCACACCAGGTGGAAGCTGTAATGCTTTTCTATATGTGTCTGTTGGGTCAAAGATGGTACTAGAAAACTTAAAGAACTCCCAATCGGTAGGGAGTAATCCTCTTTTGTAGATTTCGTAAACCTCAACATACTTGACGTCAGGGGGTTCATCAAGAATTATATTTCTGTTATAATCTTCCCCGCTAATGTTGTCCTCCATAACAACAGCAACGTCCTGTGGTGAGTTCTCAGGTTTCATTTTTGGCTTCTTCATGATATTCTTGGCAGATTTGACGTATGGATGAACTTTTGGATGAATCGATAGAAGGCCGATCCATGCAGAAAGCGAAATTGTTAAGCTCCATGTTATAAAGCGAGATAGTAATACCAGCAAGATCACAGAGCCCAGCAGTGTGAAAAATACTGATGTAGATTTGTACTCATCAACAAATGCTGCCGTTCCGTATTTGAACTTGTCGATCGCATCCATTAAATGCACTGTTCCTGTGGTCATGTTCTGCATATCCCTCAGAGTTAACACGACCTTCGTGCCGTGGTTTAAGTTGTATGTGCTAATGTTCTTATCGATTTTTGCAGCAGCCGGCGAGATCACAACGTTTTCATCAGAGGTACCGTTACAATCATCGGAGGTACCCAAATCGGCCTCATTTTCTTGCTCTCCATTACAGTCATTCTCATTGGACGGTAGCAGTACGTTATTCGTCTTTTTGCCGCCATGGAATAGGTCATGAATCAGCGATCTTCCTATGGCCCTTCTCTTGATGTATATTGTTCTGCGAATTGGGTGTCTCCGTATGTACCCCTGAGTCATCTGTACCAGCACGATGTAGGCCATGGGGAACAATATGAGGTTCATCAAATCGAAGCATATCAGTGTGAAAATTGTCAGTGCAGTAAGCGTCACAGTGGGCGTCTTCCACGTGAGCACCCTGATCATGTTGTCCTGGAACTCGAATATACTGTCCATCTTTCCGGAGAGCTTCTTCATGTTGGAGGCCAGCACGGAGGCACTGAAAGGCGGGCCGTGCAGTGCTTCGTCGCCTTCGTCCGCCAGACTGAAGTGCTCACGCTCCGGCAGGTTGTCCGGAATCAGCCGCGCTATCAGCTTGTCCAGAAACATATCCAAAAAGTATGTATCCTCCTTGGACAGGCGGTCCTGCGAGAGCGACCGCCTGTACTCGTTCAGCTCGTCCAGCTCTTTCTCCTCCGCGGCAGCAGAGTACGTGCTCTTGTCTCCCGCACCACCCACTACATCCGCACCGGGCTTCAACCGCTCCAGCGACGTAGAAACCAGCACCCCCATCACCTGCTGCACCAACTCCCGCTGCGTCAGCTCATCTCTGTTGCTCCGCGCAGCGATGGCCTCCTCAGCCATCACTAGCGTCTCCAGCACCTTCCCGTACTTCCTGTTGATATACCCACGCACTGCAGACTCAGACATCGTTGGCGTCAATGTCAACTCACAGCCTTGCAACGCAGAAAGTACAGATATTATGATTGCTCATCGCAACCCATTTATATAAGAAAGGAACCACAACGGAGTTAAAACCCTTCACCGCACTAACACCGACCAGCAGTACCCCCCCCCCCCCTTGAAAAGGTCCCAGGTTCGAATCTCGCTGCGACCCCAGTCTTGAATTTTTGGCCTGTTTACCTAATTGGGATATGATAAACATCCAATATAGCTGCCTCAGAAAATACCGCACATATACAAACCACAGCAAAAAAAGAATAGGAACTTCCTGATTCGGTAATACGGGGTTGGGTAGCGTTAAGAAACACGCGCAGTACCCCGAGAGAGAGAGGGAGCGGTGCAGTGCAATTCGAAAATGGACGCGATCCTCACATCCGTATCGGGGGCCTGGCGAGTGCAGAGCGCGCGTGAGCTGAGCTGTGCTGGGGGGGGGGACCTCGAGTATATAAAGGAAGGGCACCGGGGACTGAGCCGCCCATGATTTGTGCCGATGGCCGCAAACCAGCGATGATTTTTAGGCGGGATAGTGATAGTGATAGTGATGGTGATGGTGCTAGTGGTGGAAACAGTGGGAAGTGTGAAGGGAGCAAGCAGCAGTGTGAGCTGCCCACTGATCACAACCTAGGTGTGCGTGTTGGTGTGGCAGTGGCTATTCCTGTGGGTGTGATTATTATAGTGCTGGTGGGGATACTTATCGTTGTGTACAGGAGGAGCAAGCGGGAGGAGAAAGAGGACCACGACCCTGAGTTCGAGGGCGATAACGAGTATATACCAGTGGCCCGGCATGGTGCTCTGCAGAAGCACAGGGAGAACATGATGATGGCGACGGACCCGTTCCAGCTGCCGGGGTCTACGGGCAGCGATGCTGACCTGCGCGACTTCGCCAAGCGTGTGCAGAGTGATGGGTTCGGCGGGTACCAATTGGCCTCTATGAGTGCATCGAACAACGCGTCGCAGGTGTCGCTGACACACCTGGACCAGTCGCGGGGAAGCGCGGGCCCACGTATGCTGATGAAAAACATGAGGCCGCCCATGACACACATGGCTTACTCTTCTAGCTCGCTGAGAAACGCTACCAATGGCCACAGCACAGACGACTCCACAGGAACTTCCACAGATAGATCGCCAACAGCATTATCAGCAGACGAAAAACTGTCCCATAATCTGCACAGCAACTTATCTGAGAAGCCAAAACCTTCTTTCGAATTTGAGACCATGGTTATTGAATCCAACGATCTCGACGACGACGACGATGATGATGATGATGAGTATAACAATGGGCGCACAAACGAGCGTAACAACTATCACAGAGATACAGACAAATATGACATGGAGGATGATAACGCATCTGAGTTCGTTACAGAACTGAGCCCCGATGAGGAAGAAAATATTCAACGGATGAAGAGTATATACAAAGTTTACCTCGATAGGAGTAAAACGATAAAAGAACGGGAAGATAACCCATTACCGTCCGATGATGAGCAGGAATCACTGGCCTTAAACAGAGAAGAGAATGAAGACACATTGAATGCGCTCACGACAAGTAACAACCAACTTGCTGTACAAGAGGGTTCTAATCACGGGAGAGCTGCGTCGTCGATATATTCTGAGTTACCAGTTCTATCACAGCACGAGAAAAAAGTTTCTGAAGTATCTAACCAAATGCAGATGAATGACAGAAATGTGGTACCTCCACAGACTTCTCAAGATATCACTGGTGGTCAACAATACGGCCAGCCATATAATACGGCTATGGATGGTGCTACACAGGCCTATCCATACCAGTCACAAGAAGGCTACAATCAGTTTCCTCAAGAGGCATATTACCAGCAATCATCACAGAATGGATTATATGGTCAACAGATTCCAGAAGAAGGAAACTACCCACAGTCACAATATATTCAATACCCACAGCAAATGTATCAACCTACTTATAATGTCAGTTTACAACAAAACATGATGAGTTATAACAACAACAACGCATCTCAAGAGTTCCACCATCCACAAACCCTGGAAACAATTGGTGAACTACCTACCCCTGCATACTTGGCCTCATCCGAGTCCACTAATTCCCTCACAGCATTTAAGAAAAATCAAAAACAACAACTGCATCAAATTCAAACCGCAAGAATAAACGGTACCGCATTAAACCCAATGGATCATCCTGAGATGTTCTATTCTCCAAGCACAGACACTTATCTAAACAACGGTGGCATGCAACCAAGCAATGGAAGTGTATACTCTGCAAACACTTATAGAGGACAGGTCAATGGTGCTCCACTTCCATATCAACTGCGTCAAAGTGTGGTGATGACAAACCCCTCAGAACTGTCGTTGAATACACTTCATAAACCAGCAGGCTCATTAAGGAACTACATCAACTCTAACTCCAGGAACAATAGCTTGACTATCCAGGGAAATCCTTACAATCAACCAAACCAAAGCAGAGTTAGTGGTATTCTTGATCACATAGACACTATACAACCGCCTGGTGTGGGTAATATTTTACCTCACAACGGTAGTAGCAGTGATTTAAGGAAACAGCTAGGGTCTTCGAACAATTACAATTTCTCATAGAAGGTGACAGGAACTACCGATAATATTAATTGTCATCTGCTTGCTCTGCGTTGTTTTAGACCTTCTATTTTCTGATCTACAAGACTTTTCTTATGTTATTTACAGTTTTTTTATATTCTATTAAACAAGTTCTATGTATTACGTATTTATTCTTAGCCGTAGTCTATACTTTTATGATCTTAAATTTATGTTTCTTACTCGATAAATAATTAGCATGCTTGAAAAATAGTAGAATGGCTTACTGATAACTTATTATGGCTTGTAGTATTGAATTATCTATCCTGTATAATCGATGATATATAAGTTGATGAAACTCCGTATAGTATGCACAGCTGGGCAATCTTGCTCATTCATTTCAGCATCTATGAAAGCTCGAAATCGTCAATTTGGTTTCTGTACTTCAAGACATTCTTCTTGATCTTGGAGTTGTCAGTCCAAGTGACATAATCTTCCATGTTACGGGTAACCAAGTATGCAGGGTCTGTTATTAGGTTTGGACCAACCCGTACATGACCTTGTTCAATAAATTTGACACCATCCTTTATCGTTTCCGCCATTCTCAATCTGTGCATTACAACGGGCAGCCTTCTTCTACAAATAGCACTCACTGTTACTTTGTTTTCTAGGTCTGAAATTTTAGACTTTGTGGCTAAGATGCCCATGTTGTACAGCTTATCCAGCAACATTTGCTCCTGTTTCCTACGGAACGGATCACTAGGCGGCAATAGAGACAATCTGTGCGCAATCTTCCTTATGTCACCACATATCCTGTTGTATTTGTGGTAATCCTCACGGTTCTGTATGTGGTATGTCCTCATTACCTGAGTATCACGGTGTCCTTGGTCCTGCTTCCAGTCCAGGAAATCCACCTTTTTCAGCAGCTTCTGCTCATGATGCTTCAACTTCCTAACCATCCTTGTTGTCCTATTGTATTATTGTGCTTATCCCTGTTTATATAGACTAAATATGCATATATAAGTTGTCCATTTCATGTATGTATTAAATGAAGCTCATCGCAGATTTAGCTCATCGCAAGTTTCTCGAAATTTTTCACCGGTCCCGTACGATCAGACGAAGAAACACTTGCAGGAAGCCTAATTCCATAGTACCTACATGAAGTATAACGCATTGGTGCCCATCCTCTAGTAATACTACTAGTTATTAGAATTGCACTTCTAAAACACAGCCTAGCATATTATTGGTATATGAAGAGCTGAGTAAGGCGCTACTTGACTGCTCCTACTCGTGTATTCAGCAACACCTCTTTCTACGTCTCCTTGAGGTATCATCACCTACTAACGTCTTCGAGGCCAATCCCGAAGTTTGCAAGCTTGAAGGACTCTTATATCAAAGTCAAGTGATTAGAGTACTCTCTTGAACTATTTAATACAGACCAATAGATTAATTAACAGCAGAACTCATTAGAAGATGATTAGAACTATATTTGGTAGGAGAGCGTTCTCAGTGAGCCGAGCGGTGCAGTCTCATGTGGGGTCTATGCCTATTTATGTTGCGCCGGAGGTGAACGTTTCCATTGGGCCTATGAGCGTGGCCAAGACTATCAGGAAAGGTAGAGGGCTTCTTTCGCTTGCCCAGGTTATATCTGTGGAAGGTCCTAAGGGGACTCTTAAACTTGAAGTCCCAGATTTCATCTCGATGGAAAAGGACAAGGATTCTGGGAAAGTGACGATCTCTGTAAAGGATAATGAAAGCAAGTTGCAGAAAAGTATGTGGGGGACAGTAAGATCGCTTGTAAATAATCATATTGTAGGTGTTACTGAGGGCCATATGGCGATACTGAAGTTTGTCGGTACTGGTTACGGTGCACGTTTGGAAAATGACGGTAAGTTTGTGAATATTAAAGTGGGGGCCTCGATAAAGCAAGGTTTAGATGTACCCGAGGGTATCACAGTGAAATCTCCATCACTAACTTCATTAATTATCGAAGGTAGTGACAAGCAACAGGTACTACTCTTTGCAGCCAAACTAAGAGACTTCCATCCACCTGAGCCTTATAAGGGTAAAGGAATATATGTGAATGGCGAAACGATCAAGTTGAAGGCAAAGAAAATAAAATGATATCTATCATCAAGAGTATATGCTACCGTACCCCACTTTGTACTTTTTTGTTAAGTTTAATTTGATCATCTCTGTTGCTAACAAGATACAATTCAACTTTCCTCGAGAAATTATTATTCATTAAAAAACAAAATGTAAATAGTAAATATCATTCATCTAGGTAAAAAAGAATAATTACCTCTTAATCATTAAATTTTATGCTAACTATATGTTTTTATGTATGTAAATAAATGAGTTGTAACATCTATAACTTATCATCCAATCAAAAAGGGTAGCCATGACTAGTCAGTAACGGTATAATCGTTGTGTCTTTTGATAGCCTGAGATTTGATTAGTACTTCGTATTGGTGATAATTTTCTTCTTCAAACACATCTGCGGATGAAGCACAGGCCTCTTTTGACATGGCCTTGAAATCTTCTAACTTATTTTTTATGGCGTTCCTATCGCCAGCTAGTGAAATCAAAGATAAAACTATTTCATGAGCTTGATCTGCTTTGAGTTTACTATTATTCAGTATCTCGTTTAATAAAAACTCTTGCACAACATTGAAGTTTGTATCATTTTTGGAGGTGATAAATGCATAGAGTACTATATCATTTTCGGATGCAATGATGAGTAAATCTGATAATAATTGGCACTGTTCTTCAAATACAACATCAAAGGACTTATCAGTGATTGTTGAAAATATTAGTTGAAGTAAGGGGAAATAAAAACTTGCAAGGAACTCATTTTGTATCTGATCATCCTTATAATTTTTAAATTTGTTTAGTATCGATATTAGAGATCTCCAGGAGATGAGCTTCACATCAGAGTCAGAATTTATCGCAGAAAGCATTGTGTATTGACAAATATCGCCACAGTATGACGCTTTCAATGCAAGTATTGTTTCGAAGCAAGATCCTATTATATAAGACATAGATTTGACTAATGTGATAGATTGATCTGGACTTGCTCTATCGCCATATGCTAAGGCTGAATCAATTAATATGGTTAGAAGTTGTTTATTATACTTATCAAAGTTCCGCCCCAACTTCTTCAGAAGTGCTAAAGATAAGTTTATGTCCTCCCCATTGAGGATTTGTCCCATTCCGTTCGAATAAGTTGATAAGAATGCATCTACAATTTTTGAGGCTCTAATTGTAAGTGATTGTGAATTTTCATTTGTTCCATGATCGATGGAGGTGTTCAATAAACTTAAAATACCTGAGTAAATCTCTACTGCAAGATTTTTGCTTCCGTTGTTATTTCCCTTCCATTGTTTGTCATCCATATAGGTGATAACAAAATGAGATAGATTCTGTAGCAGAAATGAGATATCAGGAATTATTCTTTCTAAATGTGAATTAAAATATTCTTTAAGTTCTTTGCAGGTGACATCCAAGACGTGTATTAAATGGTTTAACTTTTGAAGTCTGGCCATATCATTGAAGTTGTTTATTCCATCCCTAAACTTCATTAAAACTGCATTCCACTCATTCATGGTATCATGAATGATGAGATGGATATTTTTTTGCTTTTCAACAGATCTGGGGTCCATATAAACAGCAATTTGGAGGGATTTGATGAGCTGAGTTTGTTGCTCTGGAGATAAGTAACCCAATATAATAGAAGATTGCCTTATGATAATGTCAATATAAGGGGGTTCATTTTCTTCTTGCGGATAAATATATGATGAGGCACATTGTGCGAGCAATCGTCCAAGAGCTATAGCGGCCTGATCTCTTAGTGGTGTATCTGCGCTCTGAATTATTATAATTAGGCGACCAGTGATTGCTTTTAAAGAGATCCAGTTACTCTTCAAAAATCGAGTATATTTTGTGATGATATAGATCATATTGTACTGAATATGCGTTTTCATTTCCTGGGATTGGTTATATTCTTCTATCTGCATCATGATCTTCATAATAGTTATTATAAACTCATCTTCTATTTTACTTGGTAGTTGGCCTGCTAAAGTTGCTATTGACCAACAAACAGAATTGAAATGACCTATCTCAGTTATTGGTTGATTTAGCCACTGATTTATCTCATTCTGAATCATTCCTAAGGTTTTTGTATACTCCAAATTAGTGAGGTATATTAAAGTTTCACGCTGTATGTTATATAAGTTTGATTGTTCGGATTCATCAATTAAACCAGTTGTAGATGCAAATAAGTTATGAATGTCATCTGGTTTTGTTAAATTCCAAATGAGGTATTCCCTTACCTCTTCAAAAAATTCGAAGTTATCGCGATCAATAGAATTCCTTCTCTGTGGTAATGGATGAGTATGTGTTAGATTATAGCCAATATCTTGTTGTTTGGTGAGTGATTTAAATACAAGTTGATGCCAATATTCACAAGTATACTCCAAAATCTCTATATTGGGTAGCTCCATTAATCTTAGGATACATCTGTGTGCTTCGTAAATAATTCCCCTTACATTTGGAGTGTTATCCATTGCTGTGGAATGGTTTATGAGAAATTTGGTAAGAAATTTCGCCAATTCCTTCAAGTACTCCTCGCCATCTATAGGCAATTCTAGGTAAAACTTGTACCATTTAGTGTCTGTTGTTTTTATTTCACAAGCAGTTTGGTTTATAATACTTATAAAACAGCTTATGAGAGATGAAGAAAAACGTTCATTTGATCTTATTGTCTCTACTAAAGCGAAATCTAGATCAAGCACTTGAATTAGGCATTGAATTACATGGTATCTTATACTTGGTTCGCTTCTGCTCAGTAATGTCAGTACCCCCCATAATTCCAAGCTGTTGAAGCAATCCTTTGGAAGCCAGAGAAGAAAGAGTTTAATTGTATTCAGAGAAGCGACAGTCATTTCGCTCGAATAGTCCATCTTTAATAATTCTGTACAAAAATTACAAATTTTCTCCGCATTTGCATTAAGGTTGTATATCAGTTGTAATGCTTTTGCTTTAGTTTGGTTCTTTTTTAGTGGTTTAAAAACCTCTTCCGCTAACAAACTTAGTATTTTCAAGTTGTTGTAACATACTTGCGGTGAGCTTTGGGAACTCGAAATTAATTCATCCAAAAAAGAGGGCCAATTATCTGGCCACTCTCTCTTCAAGATTTCAATAAGCACTAAATCCGCCTTCCTAAGCATAAAGCTCTCATTGGGTTTGTTCTTCTCACAAACGTACAAAATAAAGCCAACTAAGAAGTTTCGTACTCCCAGTTTTTGCTCTTGGGGCAGTTCATACCAGCCTCCTGTTACCATGTTATCTAACACCGATAGCGCAATGTACTTGCCTTGCACATTAGAGGAAAACTGCAGGATTTTATCGACATATAACCACGAGTCCTCATTTCTTTGAAACTCGTCCAAGACCTGCTGCGCCTGAGCCCAACCTTGGCTATTGCTAGTGTAAAATGTTTGGACTATCTTGTCATATTTCTCCACATCAATAGTATTGTCAGACCCAATAATGAGATTCATTCGAGTGATTCAAATTATAACTAGTAATGCTCCTCTTATAAATAACTAGGATGAAAAATGTTTAGAAAAAGCACTGTTCAATAGTAGGTGCCGCAAATTAAGCTAGTTATTTTGGGCTTAATACAACTTAATTGTCGTCCTCACACTAACTTTGGTCATTGTTAATGAAAAAGGGTAATGTTTATGTATACCACAGTGTTGTATTCGGCATGCCGTTTAATATCAAATCGCTAAATAACAAATTAAATAATACTCAGATGTCAGTATGACAGCTGATCACCCTGAAAAAGTAAGATAATAGTGGGAGAGTGCTAGTGTTCTGAACTCAAATAAATTAAGTGAGTAAAAGCTTAAACTATCTCCTGTGCGCATTATGCTCCGACTACCCCTATCACGAAGTTCGTAAATCTATACTATCACATAGTAGCACATATGCATTCGCACTATGAACAGCACTTCGATACGAGTGGGCAAAATGGTTTCGACTAGGAAGTTGTAACTGTACTGTTCCAAGGTTCAAAGTTATGACTTGAAAGTGACAATAGGGAGTTGTAGTAACCTTACGTAATCCTTCAGTAACACCAATGCCTAATCTGTGAGAACAAGGTAGACAGGGTGTAAAATACTACTATTTGATAGATGCTGCAAATATAATCATAGGAAAGCAGTAGAAGCTTAACTCTACAAACATATATTGTGTATTACCAGACTTGAACTCTGCAAGAGTAAAAAAATAACGACAACTGCAGGATTCGAACCTGCGCGGGCAGAGCCCAAAAGATTTCTAATCTTTCGCCTTAACCACTCGGCCAAGTTGCCAACCTGTTACTGATTTACACAGTGGCAAATTTGGTTTATGATAGCAAATTATTATTCTTGACGAATATTTCACATGATCTGCTATGCCCCTCTGTTTAAATCAATATCGCTTCCAATATTTGAATTAAACCTTGGTTGAGATAATAGAAAGCTATCATGAAGTATTTAGAGGTATGAGGCTAATTGGTCTGTAGTCTATACAACTAACATTTTGTATCAAGTATCTTGTGCGTTTCTTACAGTTTTGGGAGTGTTTGTATTGCCAGTTTATGAGTGTGAAATGTATCACATAAATCGTAGCTTATTTAATGGATGAATTAAATGGCAAAATCGGTTCATGCCATGTTTTCATGTAATACATATTTATTTATTTAATTAATTATTTATTTACTTACTTCTTCCAAGTGTTTCTTTTACATGCCATAATAATGTTTAGTAAACCCTTTTTGTACAATCATTATAAATAAATATAATTACTTAAAATGGAGTATTTACCAGATAAAAAATTAGATAGGCAATTGGATAATATCTCAATCAATTTCATGGAATGTAGACATTAAAGTTACTTACCCTAATTGTTGAATGTACACGCCTAGCATTCTATAGCTTTGAAAAATAATACCTGAACAAAGTCACAACTTATTTTACATGCTTCCATCAAATAGTTAGGGCGTGTGGTCTAGTGGTATGATTCTCGCTTTGGGCGAACATGGATAAAATCCGTGTGAACAATCACAAGCATGCGAGAGGCCCTGGGTTCAATTCCCAGCTCGCCCCAATTTTTTTGCCACATCTTTTTTTTTCTTTTTAATACCCTTGAAAATCTATGTAACTATAATCATTTTAAATTGAGCGATGAGATGAGCATAAATTAATTAAACAAATTTGTTGTCGAATATTATTTTATCTGTTGGTGTGGACGATAGGTTGATAATCAGCATAACTTGCAGTCCTAAATAGTTGACGGGTTTTCTCAGTACAAACTAGGAACCACTTATAAGTTAGGAGATGGGAAATGAGGAAAGTAGGATCAATGAAGGGTTAGACAACCTTGGTGTTAACGTCCAGTCCCAAAGTTCATTAGAGAAACAGATTGAAAATGATGTTCAAAACTATACGATCCAACAACAGATAGAGCAAGAAGAGAAGCGTCTTGAGAGAGCCAAAAATGCACTTAACAAGTGCTTAAAGAAAAAGAAATTACTTGAACGAAGACTTAAGCTAACTACTAGAATATCTGTCAAAGCCAAACTTCGAGAAGAAATTGCTTATCTTGAAGAGAATGAGGAGTATACACTAAGACAAGACATACAAGATGTCAAACAACGGCTAAAATCCAATCTCAATTCTCTTAATAGTGATAGTCAAAAGACAGAAACTGATCGACGACCTGATGAATCAGAGAGAGATTATTTAGTTAGGATAGGTAAGATAACTGCTTTTGGCTCTTCCAATAAGTTTATTATTGATAATGAGGACTACGCCAATGATTCCTATCCAGCTACAAAAATCAAAAAGGAGGAAGATCTTGAAGCTTTGGCAGCTGTTCAAATGACGGAGAATCTTGACGATGAAGAGCATATCTCAAATAGCTTTGATAATAATGATAATTTTGATGACACGTATGTTGATGATGATGAATATGTTAATACTGATGATACTAGTAAGGATGATGAGATCTCAGTCCCTGATACCAGATTCGCTCACGGACAAACGCTGGATGATGGAGACGAACTGATATATCAAAAAAGACTACGGAAATGGATTAAACATAGATCATCCAAAAGGACACTTGACAAACACGAACATCTTCCAGAATGGCAAAAACCACATCCCGAAATCCCTGATGCAAAGCTTAACAATGAGTTCAAGATTCCTGGTGAAATATTCTCTCTCCTTTTCAATTACCAAAAAACAGGTGTACAGTGGCTTTATGAGCTTTTTCAACAGAGAAGGGGTGGTATAATTGGTGATGAAATGGGGCTAGGAAAAACAATTCAAGTAACAGCATTCTTAGCAGCATTACATCATTCTAATCTCCTTTCAGGACCTGTTTTGATTGTTTGCCCGGCAACTGTGATGAAACAATGGTGTAACGAAATTCACCAATGGTGGCCCCCATTTAGAGCAGTTATATTACATTCTATTGGGGCGGGTATGAATGATAAAAGTAACTTGACAGAAGATGAAATCGAAAACATGATAATTAAATCAGAGCTTGAAAACACAGACTTTCATGATTATGAAAATGCCTCAAAATTGAAAAGTAAGGTAGAAACTGGCATGCATATGCAGAATCTTATATCAAAAGTTGTTGCAGATGGACATATCATTATTACAACTTATGTTGGACTCCGTATACATTCTGACAAATTATTAAATGTGAACTGGTCATATTGCGTTCTTGATGAAGGTCACAAAATCAGAAATCCGGATTCTGAAATATCTCTGACTTGTAAAAAACTGAAGTGTAAAAACAGAATTATTCTTTCTGGTACACCCATTCAAAACAATCTTGTTGAATTATGGTCATTATTTGATTTTATCTATCCAGGAAGGTTAGGTACTTTACCCGTCTTTCAGCAGCAATTTGTACAACCTATTAATATGGGTGGTTATGCTAATGCAACAAATACACAGGTTCAAACTGGATACCGTTGTGCTGTTGCTCTAAGAGATCTTATATCACCATATCTTTTAAGAAGAGTCAAAGCTGATGTGGCTAAAGATTTACCTAAAAAGAAGGAAATGGTTTTATTTTGCAAACTGACAGAATTTCAAAGACGAAAGTACCTAGAATTTTTAAGTTCTGACGAATTAAGTCAAATCAAAGGAGGTAAAAGACATGTGCTTTATGGTATCGATATTCTAAGAAAAATCTGTAATCACCCAGATCTCTTGGACCGTGATTATATAAAGAATACTTCGGGATATGGTGACCCTAAGCGGTCAGGCAAAATGCAGGTTGTCAAACAATTGCTTAAGTTATGGAAGAGCGAGGGCCATAAAACGCTGTTATTTACGCAATCTAGGCAAATGCTAGATATCTTGGAAGAGTTCATAAAGTTCAAAGAACCAGAGCTGTCTGACATACGATATTTAAGAATGGATGGTACAACTAGTATTCAGGTAAGACAAACTCTAGTAGATAGGTTTAATAATGAGTCGTATGATGTTTTCCTGCTAACTACTCGGGTAGGTGGTTTGGGTGTTAATTTAACGGGGGCCAATAGAATTATCATATATGATCCTGATTGGAATCCTTCGACTGATTTACAGGCAAGAGAAAGAGCCTGGAGAATAGGACAGAAACGAGAAGTATCAATATATAGATTAATGATTTCCGGAACCATAGAAGAAAAAATTTATCATCGTCAAATTTTTAAACAATTTCTAATGAATAAAGTTTTATCGGATCCAAAGCAGAAAAGATTCTTCAAAACTAAAGAACTTCAAGATCTATTTAGCTTGGGAGGTGAACAAGGTTATTCAACTGAAACGTTAAATGAGGAGGTTGAAAAACATACTAAAAAATTAAAAGACGAAAGTACTAAAGATAGTGATGATTTAGATCAAGTCACCAACTTGGATGGTGTATCTAAGTTAGAAAGTTTTTATGATGGTAAAGAAGTCTCAGAATCCAATAAAGAAGATGACGAGAGGCTTATGGAGGGTCTGCTAGGTGAAAAGAGTCTTGAAAATATTGCTACGCATGAGCAAATGATAAAATCCCATTCGGTAGGTTCATCAAAAATTGTTAAAAGAGAAGCTGAGAGAATAGCAAATCAAGCGTTGGAAGCTTTAAGAATTTCAAGAAAAGAGACCAAGAAGTATGATATTGGTACTCCAACTTGGACAGGAAAGTTTGGTACAGCAGGTAAAGTAAACAAGCCCAATTTGAAAAAAAATATTAAGAAAGGTACCGGATCTGCCAGTATTTTATCAAATATCAGGAAAGCGAACACTCAAGTAAAGAAAAGTCCGACCGACTCTGATACTACAAATGCAGATACGAATACAAACAAAGAGAAACTGCTCTCCATTATTAACTTTCTAAAAAAACAGGAAAACTTTGAAGCCTCTTCTCGGGATATATTAAATAACCTTGGCGTCCACATTAATGATGAGGAAGATCTAATCAAAACTAGAGCTCTACTAAAAAGCATAGGTAACTTTAGCAATAACAAGAAGGTCTGGGTCTTGAAAAGTGAATTTCAACCATAGTCAATAATTTGATAGTTGATGCCTATAGAACAAAGGTTACAATGTAAGGAATATTATCATATAATACATTTCTATAAAATTACTCGTAAATCTAATTTCTATTTAAAACCAAAGCCTTCAGATTCTGTAACTGCCCATTTCAACTTCGATTCTAATTTTTCTTTCGATCGATATTGCCATAAACAGAGTTCATTAAAACAGGTATGAGCTATAGGTAGTTTGTCAGAGTCAGATGAACCCAAAAGACTCAATTTGAAAGGCAGGGTAGACATACCCGTTGCTGGAACACCATCAGAACCAGTCACAAATCGCATCAATTTTTTTTGTTTTGTGATATCCCATTCTTGGGCAATTTCCCAGAACCATTTTGCTACGGGCATATTTTCGTTCATACCACCAATATATTTGGTTACAGATTTTAGCATGCCAAAGTCATACTTATTAGTATCCTGGTCTCCACAAACTAGTCTCTGCAATTCCTCAAAATTAAACAACTTAATTGATTTGGAAACAGAAAAAACCCTTTTAAATCCTAAAAGAAATTTCTCAAATGTAGTACTAATATTTTTATTGAGGTAAAAATCTATCCACAATTTAACATATTCTTCTTTGTTGCTTGATGTAACAGACATGTTCTTACCATTCGCACATAACTCCACAGTATTATATTTTTTGATATTTTTTGGGTTAATTTCCCACATATCATTGATAAATGTAGTCTCGAAATTTAGAGCAAATACTTCTGAAAAATCATCTCCATCATATTCTAGAAGTTTTTGAAGGTTTTGCGCTGTTTCAGGATAAATCTCTGCATAGTCATCAAATTTTAAGGGCTCTCCACATATTTTTTTATACAAAGCCTTGGGAAAATGAAGATTCAGTATGGTGCTATTGAATATAGCAAGTGCCATTACCACTCCAAAAAGATAATACAATTCCATAGTTTCTTTATCAGGAATGCTAGCTTCATTTTGAGCTGAATTGGAGAACCATATCAGTCTACTTTCAGGTACATATACAAATAACGAAGTTCTTGGATCAAATAAAGTTTTGGTCAACAGCATAAACCACTCCTTACGTAACCCGCCAGCGTCGATTCCAGGTTCTCCTACAAATTCGACTTTTAATGATTTGAATAAGTCACCTTGATGCTCTTTTATGGATTGTAATGAATCAGAACTTATATTTGATCGTCTTACCCTCACTTTCAAATAAACGTCGATTACTTTCCCTTTATCAAGCGATAATAAAAATGCTTGTTCAGCTTCATATTCCATAATTCTTCTGATTTCATATTCCATTATGGATATCTTCAAGCCTAGAGAAATTAAGAAGGGATATTTGCAAAAAGTGAACTGCTTTCCATTTCCATCGTACTCTTTCGATTGAACGAAATGAAGTCGATTGGGCTTCCCCCGCCAATTATCAAAATCTTTCCTATAGTCAATAAAGTCTAAAATAGTGTTGTAAAACGTGGAGGTGTCCAACAAACCATTGTTTTCGGACTGAAGGCAAGAAATATTTCTCTTTTGATTAGCTGTAAAGAAAAATGAAATGAGTTTGGTAACAGATAGAATATGCCAATCATTTTCGTACTGATATGGACTAAATTTGAAATCTCCGGAAGGAACTGATTTACCCTTTTGACCATGTTCTGAGCTCTTGCTTTCCAGTATGCCATTGATGTTTGGTGACTCATCACTTCCAGACAAATGATAATTCCAGTATGTAGAATTGTTAACCAACTCCATACCATCGCTGGGCATTCGTCTTGGTTGTATTCGAGTTCTTACACTCTGGTTGTCCTTGTACATTATTTTAGAGAATTGAAATGTAAGATATAAGTTCAGTACTTCCAGTTGTTCTTTAAAGCAAGAGAGGGGCATTCTCATAAGATATTTTATTAGTTTTTTGGAATGTTTTTGCCTATCCAAATTAGACAAATAACCAATACTTCTTTTTAGTAGTTCGTATGATATAGTGCGTATCTCTTGTGAGTCAAACCCACCTTGCGCTTTTCCGATCAGACAACACCGTAGACCAGGGTTCATTAAAATTATAATTAGCCATCTAAAGTGTGTACAATTGTGATTGGCCTTCCTTAACAGATCATTCATTCTACACAGCATTCTGAAATATGGTCTTCTGGTTGGTAGACTGAACAATATCTTGTAAAACCTGAGTACTTGTTCAGTATTGACATCAGAGTCAACCAAAGGGCTGCTTCCTGGGAATGAATTCTCCAGTATTTGGTGGTGTCTGAATTTCGCATCGATGTAATCATTCACAGGGTTGAAGACATTGTATTTTTCTTCTTGAGTCATTTCATTTTTCCTTTCTACTATATCATTAAAACAATTCTTAACTATAACAGCTAGATCATCCACATCTATTGATGTTTTATATTTATAAGTTTCGCTTTTCGTTTGGCCTCCTCTGTAGGTAGTAACATGACATACACAGCATTTGAATTTCTCTGCGGTTCTCGGTATATCCAAAACCATCCCACAACACAAACAATTTAATCTTTCAGTTTCAACAGTGACAGTTACTGACTTCCTTTTGTCCTCAACTCTAACCTTTAACTGTTCTCCTTCATCGCCCGGAGTTTTACTATGAGAGATGACCTCAATTTGTTTGCTCGTTTTCTTAATACTCTTCGATCGCCTAAACATAGTATACAAATTCTTAATTCATCAGTTCATTACACACTTACCAATCAAACTTCAACCAACTAACTAGTGTTTTGCCAATCTGCCTATTCAATTGACAAATATCCACAACGTATCGTTCACTACTGTCCTTGCTCGGCTAAGGTAATGCTAATCCAAATTGAGTCTACTCTTTCCAGGTATTCTCCTCTAACTAGTTTCTAGCAAATTGTCACGATATTTTGGTTAAAAATATGCGTTTGTTCTTTATGTACCAAAGTTCCAATTCCAAGGTTGAGCCATCACAGAAACTCTAACATTTATATACTTTTCTCCGGGAAGAGGCCACCTTCCCTAAAAAAGCCCATTTTTTTGTGTTTCCACAATCAATGGGAGAGCTACCCCATGGTTGCATCTAATAAGCAGTCCCTGGGAATAAACCAAGTTCTTAATTGTTCAATTAAGGCCTCTTTATTTTATAAGGATGGAGCAGGAAACTGTGACTGCCATTGTCCTGAGAGAGCGAGTCTGCCAGAGTCCCGATGCGTTAGGGTATGTTGAATTGGAAGACGGGTCGGTTGTAGTAGTCAGGTGCGAGTGGATCGATCACTATGGAAGCAGCGAATCAGTGGTGCTGAGGTCGCGGGTGAGGTGTTCTGGATATATAGTTGCATTTTGTGAATATAAAAGCGGCAAAAGCGGTGTAAGGTATCTCTTGTTATTGAATTCAGCAGGTACATTGTTCGTCAGAGAGCTATCGCAAGACCCAGATAGTGGTCAATTACAAGATGGGTATACACTACAGTACAGCATTGATATACCAATCACTGCTACATTTTGTAACATGCGGATTGATAACGAGCTCTGTCACATATATTTCAACGCAACAGACCTAGATGTTTACTTATTGAAATTTCATGACAAAAATCAAGGTATTGAAATACACGAGGGAATAACTACTGATGGTGATAGTACAAGAAGTCCTATCTATTCCTCATTTGGGAAGATAAAAACACTGAAACTCTGTAGATTTTATGAAGAGGAACGAGACGTATCGAGAGTGGAACTTTCTCTGATCACTTACAAAAGAGGGAGATGGATTTTTGAAACTTGTTCAAGGCAAAGCAACAAACTTGATAGTAGATGGGCATGTACGCGTTGCTTGCAGCTACCACAAACATTGCATTTATTACCTTTTAGCTCACCGAATAACGAATACGTGTTTGCTTACATACCAAGTTTTGGATATTATATCTTATCTCTAGATGATATTTTTGTAATCCCCTTTGTGAACGGATTTTTATGTGATATTGGTGGTGTATTAGTACAAGACTTAACTTATTTTGAAGGTTTAAGACGTCAAATCGATATAACTGAAACAACAACTAGTATAACCACAGATTTGGTAGCATCTGAAGATACATCTCGATTAAATTTCTGGTTTTTGACTGACAAGGATGAGCTAATAGTTGTAAAGCTTAATATAATTCAAACCGATGCCCTGGATTCGGTAACTCACATGAGTCGGTTTCAGTTTGAAGTAGTAGGCATTGACCAACCAACCAACAGTGACATATCTAGAGACCAAATATCAGTAAAAAAAATATGGCAATGGCAAAGAGTGTTAGGGCGGCAATATTCAATATCAATTAATGACCAGAAATTGCCAACACAAAGAAAGAGAAATAATGAAGGTCCAAATATGATTTACGATTATAAACTATCGCAAGTCCCCATAGAGATTTTGACAGGGTATGATTACCAAAGTAATAGTTACTACCTAGAAGTAGAATATAACGGACTTCCTGTTCCACAACCTCCCTTAAATGGAAAGGAACAAAATATCGAAAAGTGCTGGCATTTAATCAATAAACTCCCCGGTACACCAAGGTTGTCATATTTCGATGGTGAAGCTCTTATTTGGAAAGATAATTTTGACAATATCTACAGTGACCAAACTTTATTAAAAGAAGATGCTCCTTTTGATTTTATTGTAAATGGTGCTAAAATTGAGATTAAAAATAACATCAACGATATTACATTCTTTCGACTAAAAAATTCAACCGAGTATTGCTTCGTTTCATTTGATGGATATTTGAATTGGTCCTTCTCAGATAGTCAGTTTAATTTGCGTGATAAAATCACCAACCCCACATTAAAAAATGTCAAAATAAACACAACAGTCATAGGAAACAATGTTGTTCTCACCTATGCCATTATAGATAAGCATGTCCTGTGTTTTTTGAATACAGAGTTAAAGTCGCATACCAAACTGCAGATCGATGTTTCGAGAGTGACTCATTTCGATTTTAATACTTGTTCGGAGTCTACTGATCTTTTATTATTGGATCCAGAGGGAGTTCTACATATCGTCAGAGCAGATAGCGATACATTAATTAGCAAATACCATTTATGTTTACCAAATTTAAGATTTGCGAAGTCAAGCAAAGTAAATGAATGGCTAATCTACTCTTCGGAATATATTGCCATTTTGAATTATGACATAAAGTTAAAATCGTATACTTTGAAAAGCCTGTTCCTACCTGTAACATTAGCGACCCTGGTTGGGTTTGGTGATGACAATATTTATGCTGTAAGTGAAAGCGGCTTATTTATTAAAATGGATAGAGATTTGTTAGACTTATCTCCTAAACAGATTAAAAATCGTGTTCGACTCGATTATAAGATGGTTGCTATATCATTCTTACCATTTTCATATAGGTATGTTGTTGGTCATGTTGAAAAACTCGGGAATGACGAGAAGGATCCTGATAATATTGTAGCGTTGATCGACATAATCAATGGGACAATAGTTGATGAATATACAACCACAATTAATCGTGAAAACCGTAATATTTCATCAATGTCGCCCTTATTTTATAAGGAAGATAATATTCTTCTTCCTGAACTAAAAGGTGAAACTAGCTATGCAAAAAAATACGCTGTTTCGCACTGCTTTGCAGTTCTACTTTCTCCAACTAATCTAGAAGATAATCTTCAAAATAACAATACCGATAATCTTCTTATTTTTTCGGTTGATGAAGATCTGAAAAAGATAAACCTGGAGACTATGGTCTCGACAAAATCAAACGCTAGTATAGTCGAAAATTTTTACTACAGAACTTTTATGGTAGCAGGTGATACCGTGGCTCTCTATGAACTAGATTATCTTGTAAAAGAAAACAGATTTACTGTCCAAAAAGTATCAAATGAAGTAGGCGGTAGCTTGGTTTTAGGTGCCGTAAATATTTACCATGGTATATCTAACAACGGGTACAAAGAAAGAAACAAGAAGGCGCCAATTAGCAGAATTATACTTCTTGACAAATTTAGAGGTATCCTGGAATACAGCATTTTATTAGATGATAAGAAGAAATCAAATAGTCAACCAGATGATTTGAGGTTGCAGATAATACCTCTGACCAGCAAGGACGTAATACCAATTTCTAGTATTATCCATGAAGGTGATGTCATTGACAAATTCGAGGTTGCTGTTATTGGGGATTATTCCTTTTTTGCTGTTGTCTATAATAACCGTAAACTAATCATTTTTTTCCAGGATACTGAAGAACTCCTTGGTTACCATACATTCAATTTACCAGCAACTGTGGAAACCATCTCATCACCCAAAAAGGTAGGTCAAATACAAGAATCTATGGAAACACCACTTTTTTACTTAATAACTACACAGGGAACACGGTTTAATATAGTGCTGACAAAAGACTTTCAAGTTTCTGAATCTGCACTCGAAGAACAAGAGTCTCTTTTAAATGAACTTGAATATTCTGACGGTAGAAATGATGCCTCTATCTTCCCCTTCATTGACACTAGAATTTTAACAAATATGTTATAGACCATGATACACAATATATCTAATGTAATAAATAATATTCTTGCCAATTACTGTGGCATTAGCCTTCTATTATCGCATCGTGTGAACAGCACGAAATACGATTGACCGACTTCCCGCAAAGAAATAAGGTCTGTTTGCACCTTCGACCTCGAGACTCTGATAAGGAACAAATTATGCTATCATTGTTCGTTACTCTCTGCATCTTAGAGTGTCCCAGAGTAACCCATTCGGATACAGGAATAAGACAAGATCAGATGGTATCTCTTTGAAAAAGTTACCTTACAACATCATATAAATTAAGCCATTTGAAGATACAAAAAGCATCATATAACAAGAAGGGCACAATAATGGCATCTGATTCTTTCGACATTGATAGACATTCCACTGATGATCCTGAAACTGCAGCTAAGTACATTGACATATCCAAGTTTAATAATATAGATGAGACCCAAAGCTTTGATAAGTTTATTACAATAGATCGAGTTGCAGATAATAGAAATGTGATATTACTACCGAATGCAGAGCGTGAATTCTTCAACAAAAAATATAACGGATATATCAATTGGTTATGGAACAGAGGAAAGATTTTTATTACCTTAACTGCCATTGCTATAACTATTGGTTGTTTCGCAGGTTTTATACAAGTATTTACTGAAACTTTGGTAAATTGGAAAACAGGGTATTGTACAAGTAATTGGCTCTTAAACAAGTCATTCTGTTGTAGTGATGTTGTAGATGAAGAAATGACAACTAGAGGACTTCGATTAGTGAGGAGAGATGAAGGTGCCTGTGTTGCCCAAGGAGTGTGGACTAATTGGTCAGGTAAGTATTCATCATTTATACTTTTCGTCTCACTCTCTTTACTCTTTGGAACAATAAGTGCTTGTTTAATACGCTACGTTGCACCAATGGCTACAGGTTCTGGTATATCAGAAATTAAAGTATGGGTTTCTGGATTCGAATATCAACAGGAATTTCTAAATGTATTAACACTTATCGTTAAAAGCGTGGCACTACCGCTAACAATATCATCGGGCCTAAGCATAGGTAAAGAAGGACCATCCGTACATTATGCAGCATGCTGTGGTTTTGTGGTTGCAAATTATTTTCTTAAAGATAAGATAGGATTTACTTCCTTATCACAGTATCTAACGGCAGCAAGTGGAGCAGGTGTCGCTGTAGCATTTGGTGCTCCTATTGGTGGTGTTTTATTCGGGTTGGAAGAAATTGCATCTGGTGCTAGTTTCAACTCATCAACACTTTGGAAATCATACTATATTGCCTTAGTGGCTATTACTACTTTGAAGCTAATAAATCCTTTTAGAAATGGTAAAGTTGTGTTATTTCATGTTACATATGACCGTGACTGGAGCACTCAAGAGGTTCCAATTTTTGTTTTGCTTGGTATTTTTGGAGGGCTATATGGAATATATGTGAGTACAATGAACATAAGATATGTTCATTTCAGGAAGAAATTTCTCTCAAAGTGGCCCATTCAAGAGGTAGTTATACTTGTACTTTTTACATCAGTTATCTCATATTTTAACGAATTCCTGAAACTTGACATGACAGAAGGTATGGGAATTTTATTTCACGAATGCCAAAAGAATGACAACTCATCCCCATTTGCGCACAGACTTTGTCAGATCGATGAAAATACGCATGTGATGGACTTCATAAAACAGCTACTTTCGTTGATTATAGCAACGATCATTAGAATTCACTTTACCATTGTATCTTACGGAGCCAAAGTTCCGGCCGGCATTTTTGTACCTTCTATGGCAATTGGTGCCACCTTTGGCAGAGCTGTTAGTTTGATTGCCGAGAGATTTTTCTTTGCACCAAATAGCATAACTCCAGGTGCATATGCCTTTCTGGGTGCAGCGGCTACTCTCTGTGGTATTACTAACTTGACATTGACTGTTGTTGTTATAATGTTCGAGTTAACAGGTGCATTTATCTATATTATCCCTACCATGATTGTTGTGGCTATGGCTAGAATTGTTTTGGCGTCTTTTGGCTTTCATGGTGGGATTGCGGATCAAATGGTAGAGGTGAATGGTTTCCCATTCCTTGAGGAAAGTGACAAAGAGTCATTCATGTATGAATTTAATGCAAACCAAATAATGTCAAAAGACTTGGCAGTCTTACCAGATAAACTAACTGTATCTGAACTGCATCATACTGTTTTTGAAAATGATAAGCTCTATAGTGGCTATCCAATTGTAAGAAGTGCTGATCTACATGAAAATGATAAAGTTTGCATAGGTTATATATTGAGAAGACATATACTAAAAAAACTAGAGGTAATTGATACAGAAGAGACGGCTATTGATCAGAGAGAAATAAACTTGATGGAATTCCCAGGTAGCGATTTCAGTAGAGCAGCTTATCAATTTGGTGACATTGTTGATAAATATCCTCCAATCGTAAAAGGAACAATACCAGTTGAGCAACTATTCGATACTTTTAGACAGATGAAGTGTAAGATAATAATGGTTGAAGAATACGGTATTCTCCAAGGTGTGATTACTAGAAAAGATATTTTGAGATTCTCAAGGGGTCTCTCAAGAGAACTGGAAGGTCCAAAATACGCTTATGATGAACATCTCAATGAACGCTACTTTGCATTTATCCAAAAAGTAAGTTCCCTTTTTGGTGCAAAAATATGACATTAATGTGCTGACTTACACTTGCAACAGCACAATGTATATAGAATTTATAAATATTCAAACGTAATTGATAATATAATGTAAAGACACTACTGCTCTGTCCATTTGCCAATTCTCTTATATTCGGCGTAAATACTCTTAAAGTATTGTCTGCCTGTGCTTCCTAAAAGTGTACTTATCCATTGTAATTCAGAACTCGATATCACATTTAACATTGAGTACAATGCTGGATCGATTTCTCTTCTTATCTCATTATCGATGCTGTTGCCTATAACTAATTCTGTATAGTTCACCAAAAGAATGGGGACATGTTTTCTAAGTATCTTTTTGATTTCATTTACCTTCGATGTCGTTTGGTTCTTGTTCTTGGTGGATGTATTTGTCGTGGGTTCACAAAACGTTATGACACACCTTGCAAATGCTTTAGCGCATTCTTCTGTTAGTCCGTAAAATTGTGAGTTTATAACATATTTCATCATACCACATAATAAAGAATCAATAACATGATACCTTTGGTTCAACTTGAATCTATGAACAGTAAACAGTGTGGAAAGTAATCGGCACAATGAAATGAAAATTCTATTATTTTGAAGTTGCACATTTGAAAAGTCAGTTGTAGGTATGATGGAATTACAAATTTCAAGTGATAAAGGCAGTAACAATTCAACAGTGTACTGATCAAACATCCATGGTTTGGATATAAGTATTTCTTTCAGGGTGGAAATAAACTTTGTCAAAGAATTAATATCCATCATGCCTTGTGTGATACTAGTGTAGGTCGCACTCAATAATCTGACCGTCAATTTCTGTCCAATATGATTTTGTTTTGAAAGGTTGAGCATTAGAGATGGCACAATTTCTAGCAAATAGTTGTGAAATGTCTTAGTATTATCGTTTAATGCACAACACACTAAATGTAATGCTGCATTGTACTTTTCTGACGAGTAGTGAGCTGTAAGCTTCAAATATTCTGAAACACCAGTCAGCAGCTCCATTGCGTGACATCCTTGACTTCTTAGTGCCAAGTAATGGGCAAGTATGAAGGAGAAATCACTATCATCTTTTAGTGTATAAATCATAAACACAGAAATTTTTAGTTCATTAGAATTGCTACCATCCAACTTATATTTCTGTATGCAGTCTTTTATGACATCTTGATACATTGAAAGATCTGCCTCCCTTATTAAAAGCTGATAGAGTGTTTTCAATAGCCATGGCATTAGATTAGATTGTTTATCAGAGTACGCGGAAATAGCTTTGAAGTACTCTTTTCTTAAATTGCTGTGTACTCTTTTCTCATCATAGATTTGGATATAATAAGCTAGCCAAAAGGACACCTTAACGTCAATTAATTTAGAGAGATTAGCAACAACTAAATTTACTAAATTGTAAGTAAAATCTTTACTTGATGAATCATTACTATGTGCATGATGATACCAAATAGTAGTTAACAACTTTTCAGAATGATGGTTTAGATCAATCGAATTCTTAAATAGTTCAAAGAAGGTACCCACATCAGTTTCAAGTCTCGTCTTGAAGGTTGGAAATATCAGTAGATGGCTTAAAGCATCTATAACACTTTCATTAATCTTCAGAGATGCTAGTCGATCAATCAAGGAGACTCTAGAAGACTTCTCATAACACTGTATTGGTATAATCTTTAGGACATCCAAAGCAGCGGATTCAGTCAAATTGTCTGATAAATACCCAATTAACTTATGAATGAGATTTGGCTCTTCAAAAATATCATCATCTTTCATAAACTCCAGTAGTAATGAAAAGTTAGAGTTGAGACATAACATTTCAAGTAGGTTTCTAATGTTTTGGCTGTCGAACTCTTCACTAATTATGGTGTACCAATTTTTTAAGATCAAAAATGCAAAAGTTGAGGACTTATTAATTGATAGGTATTTCATCAAAGCATTTTCTATCTCTTTAATATCCATGGAAATATATTCTCTTATTTTCAGGAAGAACATGAAGGTTTGCAGGTTAATTGTCGGACTTTCCAAAATAACTTTCTGAATATCTTTATTTTTATATCTCTCAAGCATATCTAACGGTATAATGTTGTCGAAAACATCCATCAGGAAGTATTTTACTGCCCATTGTTCTGCATAGTTGATGTCATCAATCATATATACCTCTTGAAAATATGGACGATACTCTGATAATTGTGAGGGGTTAAGATGAACAAGTCCTTCTGTGATGATACTTAATAAGATGGCCGAAATCTTACTCCTGCTGGTTGACACCATATCTGCAACATACTCAGAAATCAGTTCCTTTAAATGAAGACTTGACAATAACCCAATACGTTTATTAATATCTAAGCGATATTCACGAGCACATAAGAATTTGGAGATATTATGGTCATGGTCATAATAAGTCCTTAACCTCCCAAAAAAGCCAAAGAACTCTCTGGCCGAAATGTGACATTCGATAAATTCGGCCCATATTTGTTGGCATTCTTTTTCAAAGGAATGGTAGTTCTTCAGGAGTAAAGCCAGTATTTCATTTGAGAGTTCAATAGCTATTTCGATATCCAACTTAAGTATGGACCTAATAAGGCTCCAATCACGTATTTTCTCCTGAGGGTTTGTTACTTTGTCTAATGATTGAAATGAGTCTTTTATCAGTTTAAATAGAAATTCATGTGACATTGTTTTCTTCGTGGATGAAAGTTTTTGTAGCAAATCCGGTTTCAAAGCATCATGTATATCCACTATCATTGTGTATATCGATTCCAACTGGATAAAGTTGTTTTTAGATAACGAATTCATTGCGATCTCGAAAATGATAACTGCCGAATTGTGCGATATAGTTGATTTTTTAGCATCAAAAAATTCATGCAATATGTTGGTCGTATCTAAACCTATAATATCAGCATTGAAAAGCGCTGACATTATGTAACCTTTGAACGTTAATATAATGTCCTTGTCAATAATATTACTTTCAAAGTTAGAGATATAATCAAGTATTGGGAGTAGTAAAATGTCACTAAAAATAGAGGATAGCTTGTTGGTTAGTTTTGATAGCTGACTATCGAAGTTTGTCAGATTGATTAGGTTCATTAGAAATTCTACTCTATTGGCGTAGGATATCCTTGAGCAAATCTGGGTTGCAGCAGCTAAAATAGACAGGTTAGCTTCATAAGGTAACTGTAGTGATGTGACACTTTTTATAAGAAGGTCACATGTGGTATTAACACTTTCAACATATTCCTGTACTTTTGCGGTGTCTTCGATACCATTGAAAGTCTCTAAACTAGATTGTAATAAACCGGGAAATTTTAGTTTTTTGAAGAGACTCTTTTGCAAGTTCTCATCGCCTATTTTAACCCAAGTATCATTAAACAGTTTCCATACACGAGGGTTCTCTCTAAAGTCGGTATTTTTAAAATTATTCCATCTATCCAAAATCAAATCTATGACAAAAACTTCACGTTTAGGAAAATATGGATGTACTCCGTCTAGACTCCTTACTATATCAACAACTTCATCGCTGGTTATGATCTTAGAACGAAGAGTCTTGGTCAGTGTCTCAGCAGATTCAAACTGCATGTTCTTACTGATCCCTCAATTTTGAGCTAGTCTTTTTTTCTTCGACTGATGTCCTCTACTTAATTGTTTAAGCAAAATTCACAAACTGATTCTAGATAAAGCTCAATGATAAACATTTCTGTGATGAATAGGACTGTAACGCTTGAAGTTACTATTTGCGATGCGATGCTCATCGCATCGCAATTGAAAAATTTCAGACGTAACTTGTGATCATATGAGTAACGGTGAAATAAGTATAAATTATTCTAAACACTTATATTACACAAGCATTTTATTTAGAAGAGCAATTATCGAAATGATTCACTGTATTAAATATTTTAGTAATATATTCAAAAAGAAAATTTACTATTGTCTCCACTTTTTTGCTATAGTTTGTTTTGGTTTCAACTTGGCCTTGGTCAAAATAAAATAGTTTGCATTTTGAAAAATTTCTACATCATTTAGTGCATATATAAATATTCAATTGTATCTTAAAACTAGAATACACTTCTTTCACTTGTTTGAGGTATAATTAATATACATTTTACCCCCAAACTACGTCGAGCTGAATATTTTATTTTTTTTTTTTCACGCTGCAGAAGACCCGACTTCAAGAAATTTGAACGAACAAATCTAATTTAGAGATGAACTTTAAAGTGATTGTATGACGTCTTCATAATATACTCGATCGTCTTGGATTCTTGGGTAATAACTTTAGTATAGCATAAACTCTCTTTTCTGCATAATTTGTTAGTTTTCTGCAACTTAAACGGAGCCCTTACCTTTCACAATTGAACAAATAAGAAGATGCTGAATGATCTGGTGATGGATGTCGACCTGGACTTTGCAGATGGTCAAAGTCCTATGAGGACCAAGAAAGCTAGTGAAATAATAAGAGATCCCATATCAGGCTCAGTGGTCATTCCTATTGATGCAGATAAATTTCCTAAAGAAAGCCATAATTCTCCTTTGGTATTCAAATTAGGAAACGGTGCTAATGAGAATATAATGCATGTCAAATCGCAAAAAGATGTGAATCTTTATCCAGTACCTTTGTCAACATCCGACTTCAGTGAGAATTTCATCAACTATATATGTAACCTCTTCGATATCTACCAGGACTTGGGAAACCATCGCATCTTTTCAAGGCCTACCATTGGTGTTATTAGTTCGGATTATGAACTTGAGCACACCAGAGTAGTCAATATGGCTTTGGATTCAATGATTATAGAGTTGGAAATTTTAATTGCTTCATATGACAAATTAGAAAATGCTAACATAGCAAGAATATTAGAGTTAGAGCAGTGTTTGGTAATCCTGCAATGCCTTAGAACTTTCCAATTTATAGATTCTATTAATGATAGGGCTACTTTCTTTGATAGCCTGTTGAAATGGACTAACAGGACTGACGGTGAACCCAAGGTAGAATACATTCAAAGCATATTCGGACAATCTGACAGCAGTCAGGTATTTTTTACTGAACCATTTTGGAAATTAGTTTACCAACTGCTATTGAGAGGGCTTACTGAACAAGCTATAAACACACTTGAAAAATCGGAACTCGCAAAATATTTGAAAGAAAACTGTGAGACAACTAGCACCATCTTTGAAGATTTTATACAATTAGTCAAGAATTACCCACTTGAATCAGAGGAACATTTCAGGGAATGGAAGTCTTTTGCTTTAGAATTACAGCAAAACTTTGAAGATGCAGATACTAAAATTCCTGTACCACTTCGCAAGAATTTACTAGATGCGATATCCATTACAGCTGGTAATCGTGACAAGATTTTACAGCACTCGTCATTTTGGTATGAGTCACTTACTGGTTTCCTTTTGTACTACATTCCATCTGAGGAACTCATACAGGAATATGTAGGTCTGGCAGTTAGTAAGACTCCAATTGATGTAACTAACCCATGGGAAACTGCTTGTTTAAAAATACTACAAAATGATATATTCCCAGTTCTTCCAATACTTGAATCGCTAGATAATTGTACGGCAAGCTTTAGTGCAGCATTATGCGAATCAAAAGGGCTACTCATTGACAGGTATACAATCCTCGAGGAAAATAGCGGATCAGACGATATCGAAATAGATGATATTTTTTCACAAAGAAATGGTATGGCAAGTTTTCTCTTAAATAATTTTGCATTAGAATTATGTTCCATGAAAATGAAGACATTATGGCCAGTTGCTATTGGTCTGATTTCCCTATCTCCCTACAACACACCAAGTTCTAAGAAATCTACAATTGCCGAATTAATACCTCATTATCCATTTGAAACTAATGATGACATTGAATGGGCACTAAGCGTGTGTGCCAAATGGAGACTACCAGATATTGCCAAGGAGATATATACAACTTTAGGTAATCAAATGCTAGACAATGGTAACACTGTAGAGGCAATAGCAAACTTTAGCAAAGCCGGTCAATATGAGTTAGTAAAGCATTATTCTTGGCTTTTGTTTGAGAACGCAGCGTTTCAAGGAAAGCCAATGGAGGATGAAGTGTTGAGTGCCATTGTTGATGGAGATTTCAATACTTCAGAACTAATACCAGACGAAGTGCTGAACAAAGTTGTTACTAACGCAATGAGGCAGTCGCTTTCACCATACGCTGTCCTTTCTCAGTTTTTCAGCAATGTGGAGAACGAGAGGTGGTCTAAGGCCCTTCAACAATTAATGTCACTGATTGAATTTGAGTACTTGCCTAAGAAATACACGGTCCTGCTAATTGTCAAATACATGTATCCTTTGTTCTTGAATGATGACCAGAGAATGATTGATGAGGAGACTTTAGTATCTTTATTGGCTGCTATTGAAAAGAATTGGGATTGTGATGATACCGATTCAGTCATCGCTTATGAGAAACTGTCTGAGGAAATTGCGGATCTACCGAAAGAGTTGAAATCAATGGAGAAGCTAATAAGGAAAAAGTTGAATGGGAAACTCTGCTTGAATTTGATGATATAGAAAATTTATGAATGTAATATCTTTGATATAATAATTCTAGACTTATATTATATTTTTTTTTTTACTCTAAATGTAAGAAGTAATTGATGATCCCAATAAAAGAATAATAGTCTTATCGATTTGAAATTGAGTGATATATATGTATGAATAGAAGATCTTGAATAAAGAAACAATACATTTATTTGATTAATTTTGTTATCCACATATTAGTGGATTGCATTTTGAAAGAAGGTAAAAAAAACCCCTTCTTGATGTTTCAAAGTGTACTTTATAAAATTGTTTTTGAGAGTATTTGGCACATTCAAAAAGAAAATACCAGTAAAATTCTCATTTTGGATCTTTAACAGATAACGTCTTGAGTAGCTCTGGAATTCATCAATAGAGCGACAATCAAACCGTACAAACCTAAAACTTCTGAGAAAATTAAAATCAAAATCATACCGACAAATAATCTTGGTTGTTGAGCAGTACCTCTGACACCGGCATCACCAACAATACCAATGGCGAAACCAGCAGCTAGACCACTCAAACCAACTGAAAGACCTGCACCCAATTGGACGAAACCGGTGTATAGAGCTTGTTTTTGGGTCAGAGACGAACTGATCAACACGGAAACAACTAAACCGTAAATGGCAATAATACCGGCCATAACAATTGGAACAATACTCTTAATCAAAAGATCTGGTCTTAGAACACAGGTTACACATACACCAACACCAGACTTTGCGGTACCGTAAGCAGCACCCAAAGAAGTGAAAATGATGGCAGCAGCACAACCGATGGCACCAAAGAATGGCGCATAAACTGGACACAATTCAGACATTATGGAGTTATCAAATCAATAAAAGAATCTTGAAACAGAGGGGTCTTGTCGAGAATCCTTTTTTTATTTTTTCTAATTCTTAGCGTAGTCCTTATATTCAAATCAACCGAGGGGGGGTGTGAGTTCTGAAGTAAGAGACTTATCAGGTGTTATTTCTTTAGTATTTGTAAGACTATGAGATTTTTTGCAAAGAAAAGAACTCCTTAAATACTTTTTCCAAGTACTGAGCTCTTCAAATGTTTGATAAGTTTTTTGCCAATATTTCACTGTGTTTTCCTCCTTCCAAAGGTGAATTTTGGCAAAAGTTCCTTTAATTTCAGGAATCGTATTTACTATATCGTCTATAGGTATGTTGAGTAATCATTGTTATAACAGGAAGGCTGACGTGATATTACAAACACCATTTTAGCAATTTGCAAAAACAATTAGACACGCATGAAATATAGCTGCTAAAATAATTTATTTAATATGCTCATTATGTTAGATACCTTTGTTCTTGCTTAATTTCGAATTTTTGACCATATATCTTAATATTTATAAGGAATATGAAAATGAGTTTCAGAACTGTAAAAATATTGACCTTCGATACTAACTTGTTCTCTAGTACACTTGTTTAGCGATTATCATATTAAATTATATTAGCAAAATTTCAGTGAATATCTTCTCTGGTTTATTTGATGCTTTCTTAATAAAAATTATTTTGGGACATAGCACATAACTAAACTGGTATTCGCTCCAACACGCCTATATTATCACCATTGCAGCTTATACACAACAAAGTTAGTTGTTACATCCTTATAAGGTGCTTCACCTCTAAGACTTTACGAGTACAAAAAAAAATCATTAGCGCCGCCTAGTTTCGATCTAGGGACATCAGGGTTATGAGCCCTGCGCGCTTCCACTGCGCCACGGCGCTATACAAAATGAATGAGAAACGTGAAACTATTTTCTGGTTAAGATAGTTTGTAGTAAAATTTCAATAGTATTATTTACTTATATTCCTTGACAATTGTTTTCTTACATAGGACTAGATGATTTGAATTATTTTAATCATCAAAAGGTCCTAGTGTAATAGCTGGTTAAGTCCTCCTTCTTATCATATTCATCATATACACTATGTGTGAGTTGTCGAATGACACAATTAGTTTTAGGAATTTATGCAATAGATGTACAAAAAGCTCATTATTCAATTATATATAAAGTTGGTCCATTATTCATACCCTCTGTACTATCGTCGGCTTCAAATTTGTTGTTCCTTGAAAGTGCTGTTTACGAAAGTTGCCTAGGTGTACATTTAGAAATGGGCCTTATTAATTCATACCTAATCAGCAATATGGATAAGAAACAGACTAGCCCAGTGAATATAGAGCAAATATTTTATTCACTGTATCACTCTCTTGATTAACTTCTAAAAATCATATCACTGCTGAACAGAAAAGAAATACTAGCCGAACAGGTTATCGTCCTCGCTGTCCCAGGAAGTGCTGAAAAACCAGGAGAAGATAATGATACTCAAATATATTATCAGACCACCGACCATACTCATAATACAGCTCACAGAGCCAATTAACTGGCAGTGGTAGAATACAAAGGGCAACACAATACCACTCGTTACCATCATACTTGTCAGGAAATGGCCAAAATCACGGGCATTGCTGGTAGTATCAGACATGAAATCAGAGGTATCATAGCCTTTCCTTCCAAACAGTGAGTTTGGGATCGGTGCCAGTAAAAATATAAGTGTGCCAAATAGAGGGTAATAATTGTGATATAAGGCACAGCTTAATATAACAAACAGGAAACCAGAAGCTAAAAATCCAGATAGGGATATAATTCTAGTAAGTGGCGAAATCCTCAATTCCATTGTTATTCTTATAATATTGTGTGGGTATAATCTTTTATAAAGGTTCTTATCTCTTTGCTTAAAAAAAGTCACTGGAGTATCCCGACAAATATAGATGTTCTCAGGTTTATCCGATTAATTAAAGTTTTATCAGACTCTGGTGGTTGCGTTACCTTATAACGGTAGTATGTGGTTCGAGCTGTTAGGTGGCTTTACTGTCTTCTTGATACATTCGGACCCTTTTCTCGCTGCAAGGGGAAGGACTCCAGGATTCGGCGAAGCTTAGAAAAATTCACTGTAAGATGATAATTCTACTGCCAAAAGAAGTGAACAGGCAAGATAATACGAAATGAGGTCAAGTTGATATAGAAGAACATCGTGTCTGTTATAATAGCAGGTATGTAATTACAGTTTTATTTTAAGGTAGTATATACAAAGTTATCTTTAAACTAAAACAATCTGTTAGCTTATTTTATTAACAAAAATTCATAAATATAATGAAAACGAGACATGGCAAGTAATATCCCTTTAAGGTTATAATAACAAATACTTGTGTCTTGAATTGTTTTACTATGTGGAAGACATATCCTCTCTAAGTTAGGTGTTTTTAGTTCAACCTTATGAAATGCTTAAAACGACAGTTGAAAAACAAATTGCAACAGAGAAAATTCGCAAGTGCACAAACAAATGTGTCTGTTTAATGAATAAATGTAAAATTTGAGCACTTGGGTATGACTGGGGGAGTATCCATCAAGAGTGGATTAACGTTATTTACATGACTTGAAATATGATGACTATCCTCCAATAGGAACCCATCCATGGTCTATTATTAGTTCAACTGGAATCTTGAAGATTAAGTCTATTGCTTGTTTTCTGGATTTTCATAGGAACCACTGTTAGAGTTTCCATCGTTACCTTGGTTCTTGTACATTTGTTCGAACAACTTCATGGAAGAGGTTTGCAGTTCGTCAGTCTTTGTCTTCAGCTGTTCAGCATCGACTTCTTCGCCGGCTTGAACTCTTGCAACAAGCTCCTTTAGAGCGGCGACTTCGTCCTTAACCTTTTGAGATTCAGCCTTATCTAGCTTTCCTTCAAATTCCTTCAAAGAGTTTTCAGTATCGTTGGCCAATTGGTCAGCCTTGTTAGCGGTCTCAATGGCTTGTCTTCTAGCTTCATCCTGGGACTTGAACTTCTCAGCGTCATTGACCATTTGTTCAATTTCGGCATCAGACAAACCGGAAGAACCAGCAACAGTAATGGATGCGTCCTTGTTAGTAGCTTTGTCTCTAGCAGACACATTGATGATACCATCAGCATCAATGTCGAAAGTAACTTCGATTTGTGGAACACCCTTTGGAGCTGGTGGAATACCAGATAAGTTGAAGTTGCCGATCAACTTGTTGTCTCTGACCAATTCTCTCTCACCTTGGAAGACTCTAATCTCGACGGAAGTCTGACCAGCAGCAGCAGTGGAGAAAATTTGAGACTTTTTGGTTGGGATGGTTGTGTTTCTTGGAATCAATCTAGTGAAGACACCACCCAAAGTTTCAATACCTAGAGACAATGGGGTGACATCCAACAACAAGACATCAGTGACTTCACCGGATAAGACAGCACCTTGAATAGCAGCACCAATGGCCACAGCTTCGTCTGGGTTGACGGCCTTGGATGGTTCCTTACCGAACAGTTGCTTAACGGTTTCAACAACCTTTGGCATTCTAGACATACCACCAACCAATAGGACATCTGAGATGTCAGAGGTAGATAAGTTGGCATCTTTCAAAGCCTTCTTAACTGGATCAATGGTCTTCTTGATCAAAGGTTCGGTCAAAGTCTCAAATTGGGCTCTGCTGAACTTCATGTTGATATGTTTTGGACCAGATGCATCGGCTGTGATAAATGGCAAGTTGATTTCAGTAGAAACGGTAGAGGACAGTTCGATCTTGGCCTTCTCTGCGGCTTCTCTGATTCTCTGAATAGCCATACGGTCGTTTTCCAGGTCGATACCGGATTCGGCTTTGAAACGAGAGACGATTTCCCTTAATAGAACGATATCGAAATCTTCACCACCCAAGTGAGTGTCACCGTTAGTGGACTTAACTTCGAAGACACCGTTGTCGATATCTAGGATAGAGATATCGAAAGTACCACCACCCAAATCGAAGACGGCGACGACCTTAGCGTCAGCCTTTTCTAGACCGTAAGCCAAAGCGGCAGCAGTTGGCTCGTTAACAACACGCAAAACATTCAAACCGACAATTTGACCGGCATCTTTGGTGGCTTGTCTTTGAGAGTCGTTGAAGTAGGCTGGGACAGTGACGACAGCGTTCTTAGCTGGCTTACCTAGATAAGCTTCAGCGGTCTCCTTCATCTTGTTCAGAACGAAACCACCAACTTGAGCTGGCGAGTAACGCTGGCCTCTAGCCTCCACCCAAGCGTCACCGTTAGTGTGCTTGACGATCTTGTATGGAACTTGCTTGATGTCTCTTTGTACTTCGGCGTCCTCGAAACGACGACCGATCAAACGCTTAGTGGCAAACAAGGTGTTCTCCGGGTTCACAACGGCCTGACGCTTGGCTGGAATACCAACCAATCTCTCGCCTTCCTTGGTGAAAGCCACAACAGACGGCGTGGTTCTGGCACCCTCGGCATTCTCAATGATCTTTGGAACTTTACCTTCCATAACCGCAACAGCAGAGTTAGTGGTACCCAAATCAATACCAATAACTTGCCCTTGCACCTTGGTAGACTGCAATCTCTTGCACACACGAGCATTCTGCACAATTCTCCTAGCGCCCAACATCGTTACTTTTTGTGTATTATAAGTGTATCCCGCTTTTGCTTTACGCCAAAGTACTCTATCTACAGTTATAGCCGCCAGTACAACCGCCGAAAGCAACGGAAGGGCCCCCCCGCTACACCCTTCCCTTTTATACTTTTTTTTCTTGGCAGTTCTGAAGAAGGGGTTAGTGTGAGTTCGCTCGATCTTCCAGGAATCAAGAGGTAAAAGACCTGAAAACACAGAAACCCCCGCACACCCCCCTCGCCTATTCAAGATCACTGGCTCTTTTTTCGAGAATTCGGTCGAAACTTCGGCGATACCGCGACAAGAAACCCTAAATTTCTAGGGTTCTCTGTTCTCTGTTAGCTGCCTGGCTTAATAACGCTGGAGGGAGTTTGTGAGCATGAACTGCCAAGTGTGCACATTTTAGGGTTTAGGGCTTGTAGT